>OGMD01001173.1_pt1 | contig 9599 bp, 7 predicted proteins | sample 1573041 | NCBI WGS metagenome assembly OGMD01 (sample SAMEA2582007, study PRJEB24529) | metagenome | biome: Human gut stool | place: China | collected 2011 | reverse complement strand
CAATCGAATCATCGCCAATCAGTTCCGCACCGACTGCCGTGCTTTCCTTTAACTTTCCCTGATAATATTTGCTGACATTGACAAAAGTATTGCCCACATAGCAAAGCTTTAACGGACGGTTATCGTCTTCAAAATACTTTGCGGCAGTTCTTGCGATTGCCGGTGTCATATCCGGGCGCAGCACCAGTGTATTTCCATACCGGTCAAAAAACTTAAACATTTCTGTCGATGGAACACTTCCACGTTCTTTATTAAACACATCAAAAAATTCAAACGACGGTGTCTGGATATCGTTATATCCATATAATGCACAGACATCGTGCAGACGGTTCTGTAATACAATCTTTCTGGCACATTCACCGTTATAAATATCTCTTACACCCTCCGGGGTATGCAGCAAATCCTTTTTCATACTATCTCCATTTCTAAGCAACTTGTTGCGAAGAGGCGATGAGAAATTCGCGAAGGCGATTTCTCATCTGCCATCATAGATATTTGTTTTTGCTCAGAAACAAATATCTATGTGAACAAGCTTTCATTTATGGCTTGTTCACATTACTCCAATTCCGCTTTAAGCGCTTTTACTTTATCGTGGTAACGTGATAATTCGTTACAAAAGAATAGTGAGATTATACCCTACTAAACCGCTCTTGTCAATCTCCCTTACGAAAGTTCTCCATGCAAATGTTCTTTATAGATAACATAACAATTCGCATGTTTTTCCTGTGCCATCTGCAATGCCTTTACCAGCTTTCTATGGACAATCCGCATATCCATTCCATTTTCAGGATAACATGCCACACCAAATGAAAATGAAATTTCATATTTAGGGTCCACCAGCCTGTAATTCCATGCAATTCTGCTGCGCAGGGATTCAATAAATGCACGCAGTTTAATATCACTGTTAATATCCTGTACCACCACGCTCATCAGATTCGGCTGCAGCGGACATACAATACCACGGTGTCCCACATGACGGCGTACCGTATCCTGTACAGACTGTAATAAATCCTGTACAAAGCCGCTGCCTTCATTTTTCATGTAATCCTCTATATCATTCACCTGCATCAAAATCAATGTCAGCTTACAGTTCGGATTTAATTTAATCGCACGATTGCAGTAACCATTCATTTCCTCGTAAGATAATACGGTTCTATCCCCGGAATAACGATAGCTGCTAATGGACATCTGCTTTCCGTCTGTCTGTTCTTCTATCCGCTTAATACTGCCAATTGCCGTCTTTGGCCTGTCGCCTGAATAAATCGTTGAACATTTCACCTCAAATAATTCATATGCACCGTTGGTATATTCAAAATTTGCACGGAAGCTGTGCGTAAAAGATTCCTTTGCTGCATGAATATCTGCGCAGATTGCCGTACATTCCGCTACTGATTCCTCTGATATGATGCCATGGGTAATAAAATATTGGACTGCCTGTTCTAACGGCACCTCCAGCAGGTTGTCCACTTCATTGTCATTAAACTGGTTAATCCGAAGCTGTCCGCTGTCATAATCATATGTGCAGAATAATTCATTTTCCAATGCAAGAAAATACCTCACATTTCCCATTGATTCGCGTAGTGCATGATTACTTTCCTTTAATGCATAAATGTCTGAAATTTTTAACTTAAGATATTCTTCCGCCAGCAGGCTGTTTTCCCGCTCTTTTCTGCAGCGCATAATTTCTAACAGCACCCAGCGGTATGCATTATCACATCTTCTCATGCGGAGTACCATTTTTTTGTATTCTGACGAATGCAGACTGTTGCTTACATCGATAAAATCATCCAGATCAACCGGATGTATAATATCTACTATGGATGTATACATTGACAGCCCGACTCCGATAAAGCGAAAAACCTGTTCGTCTGCCATAATAATATTAAATTCCCTGTCAACAATGGCACTACCGTCAATGACCTGATACTCTGTAATCAAATTATTTTCCATATGCACTTTTGCCCTTCCCTTTTATCTATTATGTTTTATCTATTCCCAATCTCTCTGTAAAATATCTTTCTGCAACGCTTCCAGATAATGCAGCATTACACCTTTTGACATGTGAATCCGGTATGTTTTGTCAATTTCCTCATATGTAAAGCTTTTTCGTCCGCCTTTTTCACTACGTTCCCAAAATTTAATTATATCACAGTAAGGCAGATAATAATACTCATTCCGTGCCGTATAATGCAGAATAATAAATGCAATACCCTTTTGCTGTTCAAAATCCGACATAAACGCAATCTGATGGGCATGGATGTTTTGCAGCGGAAAGGTATCCACTGCCGTTTCTTTGGCATCAAAGCAGACCGGTATTCCCTGAATCACACCAATGTAATCAACCGTACTTTTCTTATCAAAATACGCCAGCGTAATATGTCTGGTTTCCCTGTCAATTTTCATCGGCGTAATCGGTGTCGGTATTTTCTGTATCAGCGCAAGATGATTTTTTAAATACGTATCATTTGTAAAATTAATGAGTTCTTCTAGCGCAGAACCTCTAAGTCCTCTTGAATTCCAGGTTGCCATAATCCTTCTCCTTTTAGTACCTCACAAAATCCGCCGGGAACTGCCGTTGTCACCACAAGCTGTTCTTTCGGAAAATCAAGCTGATAGGCATGTAACATCTGATGTCGGATATTGTATTTTTTTCTAAAATACTGATTCCACGCGGCATCTCCATATTTTTCATCGCCTGCAAGCGGGTGTCCCAAGAAACTTAAATGCGCGCGGATCTGATGGCTTCGTCCCGTCAGAAGATTGACCTTTAATAAAGTTGCCTGCTTATTTGCACAGACCGGAATATACTCTGTTTCAATCGGCAGAATATCTTTTTCTTTCCCTTTCGGCGCATTTTGCAGGATTGTCACTTTATTCGTGCGTTCATTTTTATACAGATATCCTTTGACACGGCTGCGTTTTTCTACATTTCCTTTTACAATACACAGATAATACTTATGGAGCGTTCTCTCTTTAAATGCCGCTGTCATCGTCTGTAATCCATATATGCTTTTGCCCGCAACAACGATACCGCTGGTGTTGCGGTCTAAACGGTTGCAGATACCCGGATGAAAGGTGCGCAGCTGTTCTTTAGTCAGCGCACCGCTTTCCAATAAATAGTCACTTATAGCTTCAACCAGGGAATAATCGTCTTTTTTTGCCTTTTGGGAAAGCATGCCCGCCGGTTTGTTAATGATTAAAATGTCATTGTTTTCATATAATACTTCAAGTTTTACTTTTTGTTTCTTTACCTGTCTGCCTGCACTTTCAGACATTTTGCCCGATGTATGCTGTGAACGTTCTGCCGTCCGGGTGTCTGTTTGGATTTTTGAATCCGTATCCGCTTTGATATCTGTTCCCGCAAATTTTTCATACGTTTCATCGGCAAAAAACATTTGGATAACATCGCCTGCTGCCAGCTTTTCACTGCCCTCTGCTTTTTTGCGGTTCAATGTAATATTTTTTTTGCGCAGCATTTTGTATAAAAAACTTTTGGTGGCATTGGGCAGACATTTTACAAGATATTTGTCAAACCGCTGTCCTGCTTCAAGGGAACTGATTGTTATTTCTTTCACATTTTCTCCATTCTACAGGCATTTCCGCCTATAAGCACATATTTTTCATGGCATGGGTAATCCATTCCATTCTGTCCATACTGCGTTTATCGGTATCATCAAAATTAGCGGCAAGTCCCCTCACTCTGTTTAAAAAGGTCTTTTCATCAGTGTAGAGTGTTACGTTTGCCGCCAGTTTTTCATTTTTTAAAAAGTCCCGCAGACTGGTTTCAAAAAGGGTCTTATCCGCCTTTTCTTCCTGTGTGAGCGCGCAGACGGCATTGTCTGTGACAACAACTGCCTGTGTACCAATCGGACTTTTGCTGTTTGAAAAAACGCAGTCGTAACAGCAGGTAAGCGCTCCTGCAGCAGCTTCCACGGCTTCTTTCTGTGCCTGTGTTGCACTTTTATGCGGAAGTAATACAAAGTAGGCGACCGCAAATTTTGCCGCCGGAAGCACCAGTACCGTTGCAATCAGCGTGCAGTAGTTATTGCGCGACTTAAAAACTGCCAGCCCTGCAAAAAATACGGCAAATACTACCGCAAATGAAATCAGCATAATGAGCAGGTTCTGATTCTTTTTGCGCTTTAAATATTCAAAAGTTCCTTTTTCCTGTAACTTCATCGTTTTCTTCCTCCTGCTTTCCGCGTGCCGCTTCTGCCGCTTTTTCTGTTATCTGCCGGCTTCTGACCGGCTGGATGCTGTCTGGATGTTCTTGTATTCTGAGTTATTGTATATTTACCCTTTTTCTGACTTCCCTGTTTCGGGCTTCCCTGCTTTGAATTTCCCTGATTTGTGCCGCCGGTGTGGTATCCGTTTTTCATCGGACGCGGCGGAATCAGGCAGTGCCTGTCAAATCCGATTAAGTCTTCCCTGTGATTCTTTAGCAGTGCTTCCTTTACCAGCTCGTAATTTTCGGGATTGCGGTACTGGATTAATGCTCTCTGCATTGCTTTTTCATGCGGTGAAACCGGTGTATAGACCTTTTCCATGGTACGCGGGTCAAGTCCCGTGTAATACATACAGGTTGAAAGCGTGGACGGTGTCGGATAAAAGTCCTGCACCTGCTCCGGCATATACCCCAGATCACGGATATACTCTGCCAGTTCAATCGCTTCCTTCATCGTTGAACCCGGATGGGAAGACATCAGGTATGGCACAACAAACTGCTCTTTTCCTGTTTTTTTATTAATCCGCGCATAACGTTTTAAAAAGGCTTCATACACCTTGTTTTCCGGCTTGCCCATATATTTTAAGACATTGTCTGAAATGTGTTCCGGCGCAACTCTTAACTGCCCGCTGATATAATGTTTACACAGCTCGTTCATAAAGGTATCGTCATCATCTGCCATGCAGTAGTCAAAACGGATACCGGAGCGGATAAATACCTTTTTAATGCCCGGCAGTTCCCGGATTTCACGCATCAGCTTTATATAATCTTTATGGTCGACCGTCAGGTTCTTGCAAGGCTTCGGAAATAGACACTGCTTATTCTGGCAGACACCGTGCGTAAGCTGCTTTTTACAGGACGGAAAACGGAAATTTGCCGTCGGTCCGCCGACATCGTAAATGTAACCTTTAAAATCTTCTTCCTGTGTCATCTGCCGTGCTTCTTCTAAAATGGATTCGTGGCTTCGCACCTGTACAATTCTTCCCTGATGAAAGGTCAGCGCACAGAAGCTGCACCCGCCGAAGCACCCGCGGTTATTTGATATACTGAATTTAATTTCACCGAATGCCGGGATTCCACCGTCTTTTTTATATACCGGATGTTCGTCCCGCATATACGGCAGTGCATAGACATCGTCCATTTCCTGACTGGTCAGCGGCAGTGCGGGCGGATTCTGCACGACATAGAGTTTTTCCTTGCATTTTTCAACAAGCACCTTTGCCGTAAACGGATCGGTATTCGTATACTGTGTATAAAAACTTTCCGCATATTTACGTTTATCGGCACAGATTGTATCGTAATCCGGCAGTTCCACATAATCGTAAAGATTGTCAAGAGATTTAGTCTTGTAAACCGTTCCTTTTATATAAGTAATATCATGAACATCCATTCCGCTGTTTAGTGCATCGGCAATTTCTACGATAGAATGTTCGCCCATGCCGTAGGAGATTAAATCCGCACCCGAATCGACAAGAATGGAGTGTTTCACCTTATCAGACCAGTAATCATAATGGGAAAGCCGGCGCAGGGACGCTTCAATCCCGCCGATGATAATCGGTTCTTTTTTAAAGGTCTGACGGATCAGGTTGCAGTACACCACCGTCGCATAATCCGGTCGTCTGCCCATAACACCGCCCGGTGAAAAAGAATCGGTTTTGCGGTGCTTTTTGGATACTGTGTAGTGGTTGACCATGGAATCCATATTGCCCGCAGATACCAGAAATCCCAGCCGCGGTGCACCAAGCACGGCGATACTGTTTTTGTCTTTCCAGTCCGGCTGTGCAATAATGCCGACTTTATAGCCAAACGCTTCCAGCAGACGGCTGATAATTGCCGGTCCGAAGGAAGAGTGGTCTACATAGGCATCCCCAATAACATAGACAAAGTCACACTGCTCCCAGCCCCTCTTTTTCATATCTTTCTTTGAAATCGGCAGAAAATCTTTAACCATTTTTCTTTATATTCCTCGTTTCCTTTAACATTTGAATTTCCTGCTCTGTGAGCCTGCGGTATGCTCCCGGCGCAAGGCTTTCGTCTAACACAAGCGTTCCCATGGAGAGCCGTTTTAAATACAGCACTTCGCTTCCGACTGCTTCAAACATGCGCTTTACCTGATGAAATTTACCTTCGTGGATCGTGACACGAATCCGGCTGGTGTTCTTTGCTTCATCAAAAGACAGCACTTCAAGCACTGCCGGAAGTGCCGTAAATTCGGTATCTATCACCAGACCTTCTTTAAATTTTATAACCTCTGCCTGTCCGATTTTTCCCATAACTTCCGCAAAATACGTTTTATCGACGTGTTTTTTCGGTGAAAGCAGTTCGTGTGACAATGCACCGTCATTGGTAATCAGCAACAGTCCTTCCGTATCTTTATCCAGCCGTCCCACAGGAAACAAATCTTTTCTGTTTTTTTCTGTAATCAGCTCTGTCACAGTCTTTTCTTTTGTATCCTGTGTTGCAGATACCACGCCCTGCGGTTTATTAAGCATAAAGTATTCATACGTGTGGTATCCTACCGGTTTATCATCGTATAAAACGGTATCCGTTTCCGTATCAATTTTTTGTTCAGGACTTTTTACCACTGCTTCATTGACACGGACACGCCCTTTGCGGATATATTCTTTTACCGCACTGCGTGTCCCAATCTGCATATCCGCAAGATACTTGTCCAGTCTTATTTTTGCCATAGTTTCCTCTTTTTTCTATGCATGCCTACTGCCAACGCCAGCCTGCCAGATATTTATTCTTTAATGCCCCCTTGCTGTACTTGCCCCAGCCTAACGGATAACCGTCTACGCAGAACAGATTCCAGCCGTCCTGATAATCATTCTCATTTTCAAAATCCAGTGTTTCGCCTTTTAAATATTTTACCACGCGCTCATCTGAAGCCGGGAGATTGATAATCTTATCGTATTCGGACATCTGTAATGCCATGGCTAATGCCTGGCTCGGCTCAAAACGGTTTTTCTTCATTTCACCGAGCAGCAGTCCGTTTCTCATAATCCGGAGTCCGCCCTCCTGCGGCATTTCAGGCGATACCTGATAAACCTTGCTGTCGCGGATAAAAATGTCCTGCTTTTGTACCGGAAATGTTACATGGCTTAAAAATTCCAACAATTCTTCCGGCAGTTTTTCCGTTGACGGTTTTCTTTTCGCATGATAGTTTTCCGGTGCATCTGTATCTTTTTCAAGCAGTGCAAGAAAATGTCCTTCTCCCTGCATTTTGTGAGGGAAAATGCGGACACATTTTTCAATCTGCATTGCCGTATCTTCTTCATTTTCAATGATACCCGGACAAAAGCCCTCATATGACGGAATCGGTATCAAATGCATTTCCGGGCGTTCCCTTAACAGATGACGGATGGTTTCTTCATCCTCCAGCTTAGAAAATGTACAGGTAGAATAGAGCATTTTGCCGCCCGGCTTTAACATATCCGCGCCGGAAAGGACAATATCCCGTTGTATTTTACTGTAAAATTCCGGACCGTTCTTTTCCCAGCTTTTAATCAGCTTGTTATCCTTGCGGAACATGCCTTCGCCGGAACACGGCGCATCAATTAATACTTTGTCAAAAAAGCCTGTAAAACGGTCTGCAATTTTTTTCGGGTCTTCGCTTAATACGCACAGGTTCGGGATTCCGAATACTTCGACATTTTTAAGCAGTGCCTTGGCTCGTGAATTGCTGATGTCATTAGTAATTAAAAGTCCGGTGCGGTCAAGCTTTGCACCCAGCTCCGTTGATTTTCCGCCCGGTGCGGCGCACATATCAAAAACAACATCACCGTCTTCTACCGGCAGTACATTTGCCGGTGTCATTGCGGATGGCTCCTGAATGTAATACAGTCCTGCAAAATAATACGGGTGCTTTGCAGGCTTGTCTTCCTCATGAAAATAGAATCCATTCTCTATCCAGGGTATAGGCTCCAATTCAAACGGAGAAATTTTCAAAAAATCCTCCACGGATATTTTTAATGTATTAATACGGAGTCCGTAAAGGCGTTTTTCCTCAAAACTTGCAAGATAATCTTCATAGTCTTCCTTGAGCAGTTCCTTCATGGCATCCAGATAATTCTGCGGTAAATTAATTGTTTTTTTCATGTTCTTTGCTTCCTTTAATGCTTCTTTAATTTCATGATGTATCTTTTTTAAGTTGCCTGCGCGCGGTAACCCTCAGCAATAATGTCTAACTGCCGGTTAAAGCGTTCCAGTTTGCTGATGTCGCCTTCCTGATAAATCTCATAAAATTCATCCTGAATCTGTATAATCTCACGCTTATTTGCCACCTTATACAGGTTCTGGATATTTCCCAGAATATCCGATACAATGTTGGCTTTCACCATATAGAAATTCTGCGCATCGATAATTTCATCATGGATAGAAGACATTTCATTGTCCAGCGTAATCAGGGCATTGGCAGCTGATGTCAGTCTTGCCCGTACATGTTCCGGGATATTACCCTTATATTTATATTGAAGGGAGTGTTCGATAATCGCCCAGAAATTCATACCCAGTGTACGAATCTGAATCTCGACCGGGATTTCTTTCGTCCCGCGAATGGTTTCCACCTTATATAATACAATGATATGATAACTGCGGTATCCGCTTTTCTTGCGATGCGTAATATAGTCTTTCTCACTTTTAACCTGCATATCACTGCGTTCACGGATAAGACCTGCAACTGTATAAATATCTTCTGTAAACTGGCAGATTAAGCGGATTCCGGCAATATCTTCAAGCTGGGTTTCGATTTTATCCATGTCGATGCCTTTTTTCTGTGCCTTATCAATAATACTGGAAATACTCTTTACACGTCCAAGCACCTGTTCAATCGGCGAATAGCCGTTCATCTGCTGATATTCTTTTACAATATGATTAAATTTGACTTTTAATTCTTCAACCGCCAAATCATAGGGGGTCAGAATTTCCTTCCACATCTGCAATTCCATAATATTTTCAACTCCACTTTCTTGCGGTTTTGCCCTGCTCTGTCGGGCGATTCGTTTCCTTTGCGCTCGCCGTGCATGAGCAGGAAAATTGCATTTTCCTGCTCTGTCGGGCTTTCGCCCTATCAGCAGCAATCGTCTAAAAGAGCTTTGTGCAAGCACAGCTCTTTTTTCCGCTTTCTTCATTCTCGCACTCACGAATCCGCGCTGTCGCGCTCCTCTCCCTGCTTCGCATGGCGATTCGTTTCCTTTGCGCTCGCCGTGCATGAGCAAAAAAATTGCATTTTCCTGCTCTGTCGGGCTTTCGCCCTATCAGCAGCAATCGTCTAAAAGAGCTTTGTGCAAGCACAGCTCTTTTTTCCGCTTTCTTCATTCTCGCACTCACGAATCCGCGCTGTCGCGCTCCTCGCCCTGCTTCGCATGGCGAT
>OGMD01001169.1_pt1 | contig 9631 bp, 5 predicted proteins | sample 1573041 | NCBI WGS metagenome assembly OGMD01 (sample SAMEA2582007, study PRJEB24529) | metagenome | biome: Human gut stool | place: China | collected 2011 | reverse complement strand
GGAGATTTGACCTTGGCGAACCCCAGCGATGATATCCGTAACTTCTGGATCGAGCATACGAAGCGTTGTCGCTGGATCAGCGATGAGATGGGTAAAGCCCAGAACGATCCTTGCATGATGAACCTTTGGATACATGACGGGAGCAAGGAAGTACCGGCCAGCCGCTTACGTTATCGCCGTATCTTGGAGGAATCGCTGGATGAGATATTCGCTACCGAATATAAATGGATGAAAGATTGTATCGAGGCGAAACTCTTCGGTATCGGTCTGGAAAGTTATACGGTAGGTTCCTATGATTTCTATTTGGGTTACGGGGCGAAAAAGAACAAGATCGTTACCTTGGACACCGGCCATTTCCATTTGACGGAAAGTATCGCCGACAAGGTTTCCTCGTTATTGCTGTTTACGCCCGAGATCATGTTGCACGTAAGTCGTCCGATCCGTTGGGATAGCGATCATGTCGTGATCTTGAATGACGATGTGCAGGATTTAGCCCGTGAGATCGTGCGTTGCGACGCCTTGGACCGGGTACATATCGGTTTGGATTATTTCGACGCTACCATCAATCGTATCGGTGCTTATGTCATTGGTAGCCGTGCTACGCAAAAAGCCTTTATGCTCGCTTTGCTGGAGCCGATCGCCTTGCTTCGCCAGTACGAGGATGAGGGTAAGTATTTCCAGCGTCTTGCCTTGCAGGAGGAAGCGAAGAGTCTGCCTTGGGGTGCGGTTTGGGATATGTATTGTCTGCAAAGTGGGGTCCCCGTAGGAGAGTCTTATATCGCTGAGATCGAGAAATATGAGTCCGACGTTACCTCAAGACGGCAATGATAGAGATCGGGATCGGGTTGTTGATCATCGCGATCGGCAGTTTCGGGCAGAGTAGCTCGTACGTGCCGATCAATAAGATCCGGGATTGGAGTTGGGAAAGCTTTTGGTTGGTGCAAGGTATCTTCGCTTGGTTGGTTTTCCCTTATCTCGGAGCGATGTTGGCGGTACCGGAAGGGAGTACCTTACTGGAGCTATGGTGTTCGCCGGGTAGCTTGGGAGCGGTTATCTATGGCATGCTCTGGGGTGTCGGCGGGTTGACTTTCGGGTTGAGTATGCGTTATCTGGGCGTAGCTTTGGGACAGAGCATCGCCTTGGGTACATGCGCCGGTTTCGGTACGCTCTTCCCGGCTTTGTTCGGTGGAACGAACCTGTTTGAGGGAACCGGATTGATCCTGTTGACCGGTGTTTGCATTACCTTGGCAGGTATCGCCGTGATCGGTTACGCCGGAAGCCTGCGGGCCCGGAATATGAGTGAGGAGGAGAAGAAAGCGGCGGTGAAGGATTTTGCCTTGACCAAGGGCTTGGCGGTAGCCTTGCTTGCCGGCGTGATGAGCGCCTGCTTCAATTTGGGTTTGGAATCGGGAAACGAGGTGCTGGCGAAAGCGAGAGAGGCGGGAGCTAGCGATCTGTTCGCCTTGAATCCCGTAATACTGTTGGTTACTTTGGGCGGCTTTTGTACGAACGCTGTGTATTGTATTTTCCAGAACGTGAAAAACGGGACGGGCAAGGATTATTTCTCGGTATCGGGAGGTACATTGCTGAATAATGTCTTATTTTGCGCTTTGGCAGGCGTGCTTTGGTACTCGCAGTTCTTCGGACTGGGGATGGGAAAGAGCTATTTCTCGGATTCCCCGGTTATGCTGGCTTTCTCGTGGAGTATCCTGATGTCGTTGAATGTTATTTTCAGTAATGTCTGGGGCATCTTATTAAAAGAATGGAAGGGCGTGGATCGCCGGACGATCGTGGTATTGATTACCGGCATGTGTATCTTGATCCTTTCCTTATTATATCCGAATATAGTTTAATTAAAATAGACATGATAATACTAAGAAACAATGAACGCCTGATGGCGGAAATAGATCGTATCGCCGAGGTCGCCGGCTATTTGTGGACCAAGGGTTGGGCTGAGCGAAACGGCGGGAATATATCGGTGAACCTGACTACTTTATTGAGCGAGGAGGAGAAGGCGTTGCCGGCTTTGGTTTCCTCGATTCCCTTGCAAGAGGCGATGACGGCCTTATGCGGGCACGTCTTTTATGTGACGGGTACCGGAAAACGGATGCGTTACGTGGCGAAAGATCCTTTCGCCAACGGCTCTTTGATCCGTATCGCCGCCGATGGGAAATCGTATGATATCCTAGCGGAGCAACCGATCCAACCGACTTCCGAGTTGCCTTCCCATTTGTTGATGCACAATTTCTTGCGTGCGAAGGGACGGGATAACCGGGTGGTATTGCATACGCATCCGACGGATATTATCGGCATGACGCATTGCAAGCCGTTCTTGGATTCGGAGAAGATTACCCGCACGTTATGGAGTATGATCCCGGAATGTCGGATTATCGTGCCGAAAGGGGTCGGTATCGTTCCTTACGAGATTCCGGGCACTTTGGCGTTGGCGCACGCTACGATCCGTCAGTTGGAGGAGCACGACGTGGTGTTCTGGGAGAAGCACGGTATCCTTGCCGTCGGTGAGGACCTGATCGAGTGCTTCGATGCGATCGATACGTTGAGTAAATCCGCCCAGATCTATTTCAGTGCCCGCATGACCGGTTACGAGCCGGAAGGTATGACGGATCAGCAATTGGATGACTTGGTTCCGGCTTTTGGACTCTAGCGTATGCGAAAGAAATTAATCATTCTATTCATAGGGATCGGTTCGTTCACGTTGTTCGCCCAGCAGCGAGACCATCGGACACGGGAGTATATCGCTCCGGTCCGTATTGTCTGGCAGCAAGATAGTTCGCGAATTACGGGAGCGGACCATTTGCTTGTTCCGGGCAACGGACAGTCGGATTTGGCGAATAATCGGTTGTGTGTGTTGAAAAGTACGCCAACCGAACATCCCGCTTTGCTGCTTGATTTCGGGAAGGAGTTGCAAGGCGGTCTTCAGCTGGTGACCGGTATGCCGCCGTCTCACGATCCGGTTTCCGTACGGGTTCGTTTCGGCGAGTCCGTTAGTGAGGCTATGTGCGAGATCGATGGCGCGAACGGGGCGAGCAACGATCATGCGATGCGGGATTTCGTGGTATCGCTCCCTTGGCTGGGCGTGCAGGAGATCGGTAATTCCGGTTTCCGTTTCGTGCGTATTGATGTATTGGGTGATTCTACGGAGTTGCAATTAAAAGAGGTCCGTGCGATCTCTACGTTTCGGGATATTCCTTATCTGGGCTCTTTCCGTTGTAATGACGAGCGGTTGAACCGGATCTGGAAGACAGGTGCGTACACGGTCCACTTGAATATGCAGGAATATCTATGGGACGGCGTAAAACGGGATCGTCTGGTCTGGGTGGGGGATTTACATCCGGAGGTAATGACGGTCAGTACCGTCTTCGGTTATAATGAGGTGGTTCCTAAGAGCTTGGATTTGATTCGGGATATTACGCCGCTGCCTAGTTGGATGAACGGTATCAGTTCGTACTCGATCTGGTGGTTGTTGATTCAGCGGGATTGGTATTATTACCAAGGGAATCTTGCGTATCTACAAGAGCAACGCTCTTATATGACTGCTTTGTTGCGTCACTTGATCTCGAAGGTTGACCCCAGCGGACAAGAGAGACTGGATGGAAACCGTTTCTTGGATTGGCCTTCCAGTGAGAATACACCCGCTATCGATGCCGGCCTTCAATCGCTGATGATACAAGCCATGCGTGCGGGAGAGGAGTTATGTACCGTTTTAGGCGAGGATGCGTTGGCCTCGGAATGCCGTATGGTAGCTTCCAAGGCTATTGAGTTTTCCCTTCGGAAGAAATCCCGGTTCCCTTCGGAGAAAGATCGGATTACGCCCGGGGACAAACAGGCCGCCGCTTTGATGGCTCTGGCGGGTATCATGGATGCTAAGGAGGCGAACGAGCGTTGCTTGGCGGTGGACGGGGCGAAAGGCTTCTCTACGTTTTACGGGTATTATATGCTACGGGCGATGGCGTTGGCTGGTAATTACCAAGGTGCGTTAGATGTGATCCGTACGTATTGGGGAGCTATGCTGGATGTAGGTGCTACGACGTTTTGGGAGGATTTCAATATGGAATGGCTTCCTGACGCAGGGCGTATTGATGAGCTGGTCCCCGCTGGAAAGAAAGATATTCATGGAGATTATGGGGCGTATTGCTATCAAGGTTTCCGCCATAGCTTGTGCCATGGATGGGCTTCGGGTCCCACATCGTGGTTAAGCGAGTACGTATTGGGTGTACAAGTGGTGGAACCGGGTTGCCGTACGGTACGTATCATCCCACATCTGGGAGATCTCGAATGGGTGGAAGGTACGTTCCCCACGCCTTATGGGGTGATTGAGATCCGGCATGAGAAAGGTGCGGACGGTAAGGTGATAAGCCATATCAACGCTCCTGAAGAAATCCGTGTTTGTATGGATTAAAACCAAATATGAATAATAAAATAAACGATGCTACTATGCGAATAAAACAGTCTATTTATATCTACGCTTTCGCCGCCCTCTTATTAGGCGGTTGCAAAAGCAATAATGAATTAACGATACCTACGAATCTCCGTACGGAATACCTTACGGAGCCTATCGGCTTGGATACTTCGTCTCCTCGCTTTACATGGGAATACTCCGGAAATGAGGAGGGCTTTAAGGCTTCCCGCTATGAGGTACGGATCGGTACGAGTCCGGACGACTTGCGGCCCTATGCGGAGGGAATGGCCCTGAAACCTCATACCCGTTATTACTGGAATGTTACGGTATGGGATGGTGAAGGGCGTCCGTGCGCTACCTCGGAGACGGCTTCTTTCGAGACCGCTAAGTTCGATCCCTCGGATTGGTCCGCCTCTTGGATTACCGATCATAAGGATAAGGAGTTCGAGCCTGCCCCTCTGTTCCGCAAGTCTTTCCCGGTAGGCAAGGAAGTGAAGGATGCCCGTGTGTACGTAGCATCTGCTGGGTATCATGAGCTATTCATCAATGGCGAGCGGGTCGGAACGAATTATCTGGACCCGGGGTATACGCATTTCGATAAACGTATTTTGTACGTGACGCATGATGTTACCTCTTTGCTGAAGCAAGGCGACAACGCCGTGGCCGCTGTTCTGGGAAACGGCTGGTACAATGAGCAGTCCGTGGCGGTCTGGAATTTTCATGAGGCACGCTGGCGGAATCGTCCCCGCCTGCTATGTGAGTTGCGTATTACCTATACGGATGGTACGACGGAGGTGATTGGTTCGGACGAGACTTGGAAGACTTCCACCGGGGCCTATATCTATAATAATATATACAGCGGCGATAAATTCGATGCCCGGCTGGAAGAGGCCGGATGGAAAACCGCTCATTTCGACGATAGTAAATGGGAAGCGGCACTTCCGGCGCAGGCTCCGGCACCTCTGTTGGTAGCCCAGCAAATGCCGGGAATCCGTATCACGGAAGAGGTGAGGCCCGTGTCGATGAAACGTTTCTCCGATCAGTTATATGTATATTCTTTCCCGAAGAACATGTCCGGCCTTTGCCGCTTGAAGGTGAAAGGTGAGGCGGGAACCCGTATCACGTTAAAACATGGTGAGTTGTTGAAGAAAGACGGTCGCTTGGAGCAAGGCAATATCAATGTATATTATCATCCGGTCAAACCGGACGAGGTATTCCAGATGGATGTCTTTACCTTGAAAGGTACGGGAGAGGAGGAGATCTTCATGCCTTCCTTCTCTTATCACGGTTTCCAATACGTGGAGGTGGAGAGTAGCCGTCCCGTTACTTTAACGGAAGAGAACTTGACCGGCTTGTTTATGCATACCGATGTCCGTCCGTCCGGTTCCTTCGCTTGTTCGAATCCTCTATTGAATAAGATATGGGAGGCTACGATGCAGGCTTACCGCAGTAACCTGCACAGTATCCCGACCGATTGCCCGCAACGGGAGAAGAATGGCTGGACAGCCGATGCGCATATCGCGATCGACCTCGGTTTGCTGGGCTTCGATGGTATCACGCTTTATGAGAAATGGATGAATGATATTATCGATAACCAGCGTGAGGCGGGTGAGATTTCCGGTATCATTCCTTCCAGCGGTTGGGGATATGGCGAGTGGCCGGGTCCGGTTTGGGACGCTGTCATGTTTATCATACCGAACGCCTTGTATGATTATTATGGAGAGTCTCGCAGTATAGAACGCTTATATCCTACGATGCTGCGATATCTGGATTATTTGAAGACGAAAGAGAAAGACGGTTACTTGCCTTTTGGCTTGGGTGACTGGGTGTATTGGAAAGCTACGACGAATAATGAATATACCTCTACCGCCTACTATTATCTGGATTATAAGTTGATGGCTCGCTTCGCCTCTTTACTGGGCAAGGATGCCGCTCCTTATCAAGAGAAAGCGAATACGCTCAAATCCTTGATCAACCAGAAGTTCTTCAACGCCGAGACCGGTGTGTATGCCGAAGGAACCCAAACGGCGCAAGCCTTGGCCTTGTATCTGGGACTTGTACCGGAAGGAAAGGAACAACTCGTGGCGGATAAGCTGCGTGAGGTGGTAGCGGGAAATAACTATTTCTTGGATTTTGGTCTATTAGGCAGTAAGACCGTTCCGGCCATGCTTACGAAATATGGCTATATCGAGGATGCCATGAAGATGATCACGAAGACCGAGGCACCTTCTTGGGGATATTGGGTAGAGACGATGGGTTACTCCACATTGCCGGAGACGTGGACACTTAGTCCGAAGTTTGCCGACGCTTCCTTGAACCACGTCTTTATGGGAGATGTCTCCGCTTGGATGATGAACCAGCTGGCCGGTATCAATCATGACGACTCGGCTCCGGGCTTCCGTCATATCCGTATCACGCCTCATTTCGTGAAAGAACTGGATTGGGCGAAAGGTGAGTACCATTCCGTACGCGGCCGTATCGCCAGCGAATGGAAACGGGAAGGGGATAAGGTTATGCTTACCGTGACGATTCCGGCTGATTGCTCCGCCGATATCGTGGTAGGCGATCAGACCGAGACCGTATCCGCCGGTACGCATACGTTTTCATATCCGGTGTGATAAGAACCGTATGACTTTAGTAAGCCGGTAATGACATCGCCTATATTGGCTTATTTTACCTAGTTGTAGAGACGGGGCGTGCCCCGTCTTACCATAGACTGATAGTATTTAAGTTGCCATTTAGCTGGGATGAGACGGGGCACGCCCCGTCTCTACAACTGGGGATTTCGAAAGCAAATAATTGAGAACCTTAAAGATTAAACGTATGAACAAGCTACTTCTTGCTCTTCTATTGTTTCTCCTATCTTTCAGCTGGATAAAAGTGACTGCCTCGGACAGTTGTCCCGCTGCCTTCCCTTGGAAAGCCCAATGGATCAATACCGAGCGTTGCCAAAGCGCCACGAACACTTGGTTGATCTACCGTAAATCATTCGGCGTGACGGATGTCCCGGACCAACTCATCGCCCGTATCGCCGCCGATTCCAAGTATTGGCTTTGGATCAACGACCAACTGGTTATCTTCGAGGGTGGCTTGAAAAGAGGACCTTCTCCTTCCGGGACTTATTACGATCCGGTAGATATCGCCCCTTACCTGACAAAAGGCTCGAACACCATCGCTATCTTGCTCTGGCATTTCGGGAAAGACGGTTTCAGTCATATCAACAGCGGGAAAGCGGCTTTGTTATTCGAGGCGATCGCCCCGGGGTTGGAGATCGTCTCCGATGCGAGCTGGCAGTGCGCCTTGTATGAGGCTTATCAAAATACCGAGGCCCCTTTCCCGAATTACCGTATGCCGGAGAGTAATATCCGCTTCGATGCCCGTCAAGCGATAACAAACTGGAATCGTACGAGTTTCGAAGGTTCCCTTCCGGGGGCGGTCTGCGTCGGTAAGGCGGGGAAAGCTCCTTTCGGGGATCTGGTGGAACGTCCGATACCCCAGTGGAAAAACAGCGGCCTGTTATCCTATGTATCCGTCCGGGAATCCTTGAAAGGCGATACCTTGTTCTGTCGTTTGCCCTATAATGCCCAGATCACTCCGTATCTGAAAGTAGAGGCGGAGGCCGGGAAGACTATCCACATACGGATGGATAATTACGAGGGAGGAAGCGAGCGCAACGTACGTGCCGAATATATTACCCGTGAGGGTGAGCAGGAATACGAAAGCTATGGCTGGATGAACGGCCATGAGGTCTATTACATCATCCCTGAGGGCGTGAAGGTGCTGGATGTGAAATACCGTGAGACCGGTTACAACACGGACCTCGCTGGCTCTTTCCATTGTGATGACCCGTTCTACGACGAGCTTTGGCAACGTTCTGCCCGCACCTTATACATAACGATGCGTGATAATTATATGGACTGTCCGGACCGTGAACGTGCCCAATGGTGGGGTGACGAGGTGAATGAGCTAGGCGAGGCTTTCTACGCCCTTTCTCCGTCCGGGCAGAAACTAGCCGTAAAAGGCATCCATGAATTAATGAATTGGCAGCGGGAGGACGGAACGCTCTACGCTCCGGTTCCAGCGGGTAATTGGGATAAGGAGCTTCCTTTACAGATGTTGGCGTCTATCGGTTGGTACGGTTTTTATACGCAATATTATTATAGTGCCGACAGTAGTTTCGTCCCGGTGATATACGACCGGATGCGCCGTTACCTGCACGAGGTTTGGCAAGTCGATAAGAGTGGCTTGGTGATCGAGCGTCAAGGTGCTTGGAGCTGGGGCGACTGGGGCGAACATGTCGATATGGGCGTATTGACCAACTGCTGGTATTATCTGGCCTTGAAAGCGGAGCGAGCCTTCGCCCTGCAACTCGGCAAGGATAAGGATGCCGATGAGATCTCCCGGATGATGCGTAGCATAGAACGTTGTTTCGACACGAAGTTCTGGACGGGTTCCGCCTATCGCTCCCACGGCTATAAAGGGGAGACGGACGATCGCTCCCAAGCCATGGCGGTTGTTTCCGGGCTGGCCTCGAAAGATAAGTATCCGGCGCTGACGAAGGTACTTAAAAAGGAGTATCACGCCAGCCCTTATATGGAGAAGTATGTCCTAGAGGCCCTTTTCCAGATGGGCGAGCCGGCGTTTGCCTTGGAACGGATGAAGCAACGTTACACCCGTATGCTGGATTATGCCGAATACACGACCTTGTTCGAGGGATGGGGCATCGGAGCCGAGGGTTTCGGTGGCGGCACGATCAATCACGCTTGGAGCGGTGGCCCGCTTACCTTATTGAGCCAGAAGGTCTGTGGTATCGAGCCAACCTCTCCCGGCTTCCGTACCTTTAAGATCTCGCCTCAATTGGGTCCCTTATCGGAAGCCTCGGCCAGCTTAGAGACCCATTATGGAACCATCCAAGTAAGTATCAAGAAGAAAGGCAAGCGATTGAAGTTCGATCTCCAAATCCCGGAAGGTACCTCTGCCGAACTGATAAAGCCAAATGGTACCCGCAAGCATCTCGGTCCGGGGCACCATTGGGTGGAGTAGGTCGTGTCTTACTTAAACAGCTGTTGCGCCATGTTATATAAATCATGGCGCCATACATACCAAGTATGTCCGCCGGGCATCTCGCTATACTCGTACTTGATGCCCGCCGCGTCGAACAGTTTCAGCATCGCTTGGCAATTCTTGTAGGCGATATCCTCCGGGCCTCCC
>OGMD01001161.1_pt1 | contig 9657 bp, 10 predicted proteins | sample 1573041 | NCBI WGS metagenome assembly OGMD01 (sample SAMEA2582007, study PRJEB24529) | metagenome | biome: Human gut stool | place: China | collected 2011 | reverse complement strand
CCCAGATGATCAAGTACCTCGTACCGGCAGGTGCGATGGGCGAAGTGGGTATTTACGGAGCGATCGTCAAAATCGGTATGGTGCTCATGCTTTTCGTGCAGATGTACCGGTTGGCCGCCGAACCCTTCTTCCTGGCCGATTATAAAAAATCGGACTTTTTGCAGATGAATGCCGCAGCACTTAAATACTACGTGCTGGTGTCGATGTTCATATTCCTGGGAATCGCTTTTTTCCGGGATCTTTTCGGACTCATCGTCGGCAAGGATTTCCGCGAAGGAATCGGCATTTTACCGGTGGTGTTGGGTGCGAACGTCCTCAACGGCGTATGGCTCAATCTGTCGTTCTGGTACAAACGGGAGGAGCGAACCTCGCTGGCTATCGTGGTTACCTTTGTGGGCCTGATATTTACGATCGGATGCAGCCTCTCATTTATTCCCCGCTGGGGATACTACGGAGCAGCCTGGGCTCGTTTAGTCAGCGAAGCGGCGATGGTTGCGGTAAGTTTTTGGCTCAACCGCCGTTTTTATCCCATGCCTTACCAGACCGGACGGATTTTGGGATATGTGGCGTTGGCGCTGGTTCTATACGGCGTGAGTGTCGTCGTGGATGACCATGTCGCTCCGGCTGTACCCAGATATGCTTGCTACGCGGCCTTGTTGCTGCTCTACTTTTACTATGCCGTGCGGCGGGAGAAGATCGACCTTCGGGCACTGGTCCGTTCCGCAATGCACCGGGGCATAAATAACAACGAAAGATGAGTGAAAAATTGATTATATTGCTGCTCAGCGGCACGCTGCTCATGACCGGAGTCATGGCCCTTTCGTGGGAACCCGGCCGCGATCGCACGCTGACGCTGGGACTGGTTCTGGTGGCGATGCTATGCATCGCGGTCCGGCAGCGGCTCCGGCGGATGCAGCGGAACAGGGAGTAAAATGCGGTTTTCGGAGGTCATCGGTCAGCGGGAGTTGAAACGTCATCTGGTGCGCGGGGTCGATGCCGGACGGGTGAGCCACGCCCAGCTCTTCACGGGACGTCCCGGAGCCGGGGCTCTTCCGCTGGCATTGGCTTATGTACAGTACCTCAACTGTACGAACCGCCGCGACGGTGATTCGTGCGGCGAATGTCCCAACTGCCGGCAGATCGCCGGTCTGGCGCACCCCGACCTGCACTTCGTCTTCCCGGTCAATAAACAGGGTAAAAAATCGGGAGAAGCGGTTTTGAGCGACGACTTCATGCCGCTCTGGCGGCAGGTCGTCAGCGAGCGAAACGGTTATTTCTCGCCGCAGGAGTGGTACGACCGCCTCGACCTGGGCCGGACACTCAAAGGGGCGATTTCGGCCCGCGAAGCCGACGGTATCATCCGCAAGCTCTCGTTCAAGAGCTTTGCCGCCGAGTACAAGTGCGTGATCGTATGGCTTCCGGAAACGATGAACGAGGAGGCGGCCAACAAGATTCTGAAAATTCTCGAAGAGCCGTGGGAAAAGACGCTCTTCGTGCTGGTGAGCGAGCGTCCCGACTTGTTGCTGCCCACGATTCTGTCACGAACGCAGGAGGTGGTCGTACCCCGGCTGACCGATGAAGAGGTTCATGCGGAGCTCGAACGCCGAGGGGAGCGCGATCCGGAGAAAATTCGTACCTTTACCCGGCTGGCTGCGGGCGACCTGATCGAACTGGAGCATCTGCTGCGCGGCGAAGGGAACGAACTCCGCAAAGACGATTTCGAATTTTTCTGTTCGCTCATGCGGTTGAGCTACAACGACAAGCACCTCGAACTGATGGCCTGGGCCGAAGAGGTGGCCCAACTTTCGCGGGAGCAGCAGCGGGCTTTCCTGACCGATGCGGTGCGTCTTTTGCGGGAGAGTTACCTGCTGCATGCGGGACTGGGCGAAATCTCCTGCCTGTGGGGTGAGGAGGCGAAGTTCTGCCGCAATTTCGCTCCGTTCATCGGAAACCAGAACATCGAATCGCTGGTCGCGGAGGCCGAATCGGCGATGGCCCAGATCCGGCAAAACGGGAACCCGACCATCGTGTTCACCTATTTCGCATTGAGCGTGAGTAAGATGATTAAAAAATTGTAATTATGGCAAGAGCGATCATACTGACCGGAGGAAACGTGGGCGACGTAAAGACCCGCCTGCAAAACGCACAGCGGCTGATCAACCAGCACGCCGGACCCGTCATGCGCTGTTCGCACCGTTACAAGAGCCGGGCATGGGGCTTCGATGCCGAAGAGGAGTTTTCCAACCAGGTCCTCGAGGTGGATACCGACCTGACGCCCGAACAGTTGCTCGACGCTTTACAGGCGATCGAGCGGGAACTGGGGCGCGACCGCGAGGCAGAACAGTCGCTCAAGCAAAGGACCGGTGCCCGATATACGTCGCGCCCGATCGACATCGACATACTCTTCTACGACGACCGCGTGATTCGCACCGAGCGGCTGACCGTTCCCCATCCGTTGATCCAGGAGCGCGAATTCGTGCTCGTCCCCCTGTGCGAATGGATGCGCGACTACCGCCATCCGGTGTTGGGGAAAACGGTCGGAGAGCTGCTCGAAGAGCTGAAAAATAGGAATGAAACCCATGAAAAAGCATAAGTTCAAGATACTGACTTTCGTCGCGGTGGCCGCAGCCCTGGCGGGGACGGGATGTTTCAAGTCGATCGGTTACGAAACATTCTACGTGCTCCGGCCCTGGGCGCAGGAAGGTACCGTCAAGACCCCCATCCCCCGGGAAGATATGCTGGCCTATGCCTTCGACGCGGACACAACCGAATGGAGCGTGCTCTCTTACGAGGACGCCGTGGCCGGAATAATCACCTCCCGGAGAACCGGCGAGAAGCTGCAGCCGATCGCCCAGGGCGAGCCGTACGAGATCGACGGCAACGAAAACTGGCTGGCGATGCAGCTCAACGGCCCCCGGTTTCTCATCCTGGCCGTGGACCAGTCGAATCGGCTTTACGGATTCACCGAGCAGGCCATCGGGGAGAATCTTCCGCAGATGCACGTGAGCGTAACCTTTTACCCGAAAGAAAAAGGCAAACGTTTCCTGAAGGGCAAATGGATCATGTGCAACGACTTTTATACGGAACCCGAGCCGGAACCGGATCCTGATCCTGAAAATCCCGACACGCCCGATAACCCGGACAATCCGGGAACGGAAGACCCGAATCCCGACGATCCCGGTACGCCTGACGACCCGGATACCCCTGAAAATCCGGATACCCCGGACACCCCGGACACACCGGCTCCGGACGATCCCGATACGCCCGAAAATCCCGACACCCCGGAAAACCCGGATGTGCCCGATAATCCGAATCCGGACACTCCCGACGAACCGGCGGTTTCCGGCGCCCGGTCGTCCTTGTTTCGATAACAGAAAAACGATATGAAACGACAAAACCATAAAGCGATCGTCTGGCTTCGGGTCTGCGTCCTTGCGATGTTCTGCCCGGCGTTCCTGTGGCGCTGTGCGACCGTCATGAACCTCGAAGGCGGCCCGATCGACACCCTTCCCCCGGTGATCGTGTCGATGTTGCCGGACAACTTCACGACCAACTTCACCGCCAGGAAGATTTACGTCACTTTCGACGAATTCGTGCAGCTCAAGGACCAGCAAAAAGAGTTTTTCACGTCGCCCCAGAGGAAGAAGAAACCCCAGCTTTCGATCCGGGGCCGGGGCATCCTGATCCAGATCAAGGATACGCTCAAGGAGAACACGACCTACGCGCTGAATTTCGGCAGTGCCGTGCGCGACAACAACGAGGGCAATCCGCTCTACTCGATGCGTTACGTCTTCTCGACCGGCCCGGAGGTGGATTCGATGGTCGTTTCGGGATATACGGCCGACAGCTACACGGCCGACAGCGTAGCCAAAAGTTTCATTTGCTTCTTTCCGGCCGATTCGGTGGAGGATGTTCCCGAATACGACTCGACGATGTTCAAATACCAGCCTGCGGTGATCGCCCGTGCGGAAACCAACGGTATTTTCATCGCCCAGAACCTCAAGCCGATTCCCTACCGGGTCTATGCCTTCGAAGATAAGAACAACAACCAGATTTACGAACCTTCGGTCGATCAGGTAGGCTTTCTCACGGGAACGTACAACCCCGCTGAGCTGCCCGACTTCGGCATCTGGTACGACTCGATCCGCCGCTACGTGACGGCCGACCCGCAGCTTTACTTCCGAATGTTTACCGACGAGGCTTTCGGTCGGCAATACCTGCGCGAATCGGAACGTCCGGTGCAGCACAAGGCGCTCCTCTATTTCAATGCGGGCCATCCCCGGATCGACAGCATCGTGTTCGACAGCATCCCTGCCGACCGCGTAATCATTGAGCCTCAATCACGCAACCGCGATACGATCGCGTTGTGGTTCGACGTTCCTTCGGCCAGTCTGCCCGATACCATCCGGGGAGAAATTACCTACATGAAGCACGACTCCCTCGACCGGCTGCTTCCCTCGACCGAGAAGTTGAAACTGGCCTGGCGGTATATCGAATCGAAAGAGGAGGCCAAAGAGCGAGAGCAGCTCGAAAAGGAGAAAGAGAAGACACTGGCTGCCGGCGAAGAGTGGGTCGAACCGGAGAAGCCGAGTACGTTTACCTACAAGTTTTCCACGACCGGTTCCGTTACCCCCGAAACCAAGCTGTACGTCGAATTCGACTACCCGCTGGTCCGGTTCGACTCGGCTGCCGTCGTGCTGACAGAACAGATGGAGAAGGAGGAACCGCGTCCGATCCGGATCCGATGGCAGCAGGATACGGCCAACATGCGGCGCTGGTGGCTGGATGTTCCCTGGCAATTGAAAAACAATTATGCCCTGACCATCCCCAAAGGAGCGTTGGCAGATGTGGCGGAGCAGCAAAACGATTCGATCGCAGTCAATTACACGGGTGTCGATCCCGAGAAATTCGCTACGTTCATCGTCAATGTGGTCGGTAAAAGCGACGAGGCGAGCTACATCGTGCAGTTGCTGAACGAATCGGGAAAACTCCTTCAGGAAAAAACCGGCGTGCACAGCGGAGTATGCCGTTTCAATTACGTACCGGCCGGCAACGTGAAGTTCCGCATCATCGAGGACATGAACGATAACGGTCGCTGGGACACGGGCAATCTGGTGGAACGGCGGCAGCCCGAGCGGGCCGAATACTATATGGACGATAAAAACATCGATACCTTCGCGGCGAAGGAGAACTGGGAAGTGGAGCTTACTATCGATATGAACAAGGTATTCGCGCCGGTAACGATGCAATCCCTCGCCGAGCTGCTCGAAAAACGCGAAGCCCTGCGCTTGCAAAAGGTGCTGGAAGAGCGGGCCAAGAATCCCAGGCGGAACACCAACAGCAATACCTCGAACACGACGAGCACCATGGGCGGAGGATTCAACAGCGGTATGAACACGATGATGAACGGATTGAGATGATGAGGCGTTTAGGAATGATATGCCTGTTCCTCGGAGCGGTGCTGTGCGGCGGCACAGCGGCGGCACAGCATACGCTGGGCGTAACGGGCGGTTACGGCTACGGCAATGCCCGGTTTTATCCCGACCAGGAAACCCGGGCGGTCTGGGGATGCTACACGGCGGGCGTAACGTGGCGCTATTACGGACCCCAGCGTTTCGTAGGCGGTTTCGGCATCGATTTCGAATATCTGCAACGGGGATTCTCGTTTCTTCAGAATCCGACCGAAGAGGACCCGGCCAAATACCAATGGTACACGCGCCGCGTCAAGTCGCTGATGCTGCCGATCGTCTGGCAGCCGCACATCTACCTGTTCAAAAACCGGATGCGCGTCTATCTCGATGCGGCGGTCTTTTTCTCCTACAACATCTCCTCGACATTCATCAACGAACAAGGTTCGACGGTATCTCCGGAGCAGTCCAAAGGTCCTTGGCGGGGAGAATATGATTTCAAAGTGGTCCGCGACAACCGGTGGGGGTACGGTCTGGCGGGCGGCGGCGGTGTCGCCGTACTGGTGAAGCAACTGGAGTTCAGCGTTCGGGTGCGTTACTACTTCGGCTATTCGGACCTGCTGCGCAATCACAACAAGTATGCGGGAAATACGACGGACGGCTACGAAAATCCATTCTATACTACCCCCCAGCGATCCCCGCTCGATAACCTGACCTTCAGCATCGGCGTCAGCTACCGTTTCAACAAGTCCGGTTTCACGGAGTGGAACAACCGTCCGCCCAAGCGGGACAAGAACAAGGAGGTTTTCAATTACAAAGGAGTCACAAAATAACCGAAATATGGAAACTACACGCCAGCAAAAGATCGCCAAACAGATTCAGCGCGACATGGCCGAAATCTTCCAGAAGGAGGGGGCCGAAATCGTACGGGGAGTGCTCGTGACGGTAACCGCCGTGCGGGTTTCGCCCGATTTTTCATACGCCAAGATCTACGTCAGCGTCTTTCCCTTCGAACAGAATGCCGCTGTCATGGCCACGCTGGAGCAGCACAATTGGTTCCTGCGCCGGGCATTGGGTCAGCGGATTCGGAACCAGCTCAAGACGGTCCCCGAAATCCAGTTCTTCCTGGACGATTCGCTGGAGTACATCGAGCAGATCGACCGGGCGATGCACCGCGAGGAGTAACCTGCGATCCGCCGAAGGCCGATGCTCACCCGATTCTTTGCCCGCCGCTATCTATTTTCACCGAAATCCCGTTCGGTGATCAACGTTATTGCGGGTGTGAGCGTTCTTTCGTTCGCCATGCCCGTTGCGGCGATGATCGTGCTGCTGTCCGTGCTGAACGGTTTCGGAGATTTCGCCAAGTCCATGTCTTCGGCCTTCGATGCCGATCTGACCGTTGCCCCCCGTGAAGGGCAGACCTTCGCATCTGCGGAAATCGACAGTCTGGCGCTGACCCGCGTGAAAGGGGTCGGGGTCGTTTCGTACCTGCTCGAACAGCAGGTTTTGCTCGAACGGGACGGTTTGCAGACGATGGCCACGTTGCGAGGCGTGGACGACCGTTATACAGAAGTGTTCCCGATCGAGGAAACGATCCCGCTGGGCAGTTGGAGCGTTCGCACGGGCGATCTCGACCGACTGGTGCTGGGACGCGACATGGCCCGCACGCTCGGAATCCGGTCTTTGGTCCGTGCCGAAGTCGCCGTCTATGCCCTGCGGCGCGGCAGTTTCTCGTCGTTGCTTCCCGTCGATGGATATTCGGTGCGGCGGCTCGACGTCGGAGGACTCTTCTTTCTCGATTTGGAAAGCGAGAATGAATACGCACTTACCTCCCTGCGTGCAGCCCAGGAACTTTTCGATCGTCCGGGACGCATATCGGCGATCTCGGTGCGCGTAGCCGACGGTGCGGACGCGGAAAAGGTCCGGCGTGAAATCGCCGGAATCGTCGGCGACGATTTCACGGTGCGCACCCGCGACGAGATGAACGCCCTCTTCTTCCGACTGGTTGCCTACGAGAAATGGGGCGTTTTCTTCATTTCGCTGCTGGTCCTGGTGCTCGCCTCGTTCTCGGTAGTCGGGACCCTCGTGATGCTGATGATCGAGAAACGGGACGATGTGGCCACGCTGCGTGCCCTGGGCGCCGATACGAAGCTCATTCGTTCGATCTTCGTCGGCGAAGGACTCCTGATCGGCGGTCTGGGGGCGTCGATAGGAGCCGTGCTGGGCGTAGGCTTCTGCCTGGCACAGCAACATTTCGGAATGATTCGCATCCCGGTCGATACGTTGTTGTTATACAGCTATCCCGTAGAGATGCGCTGGAGCGATTTGCTGATCGTTGCGGCGGCTTTCGGGGCGGTAATTCTGGCGATTTCGGAGCTGACCGTGCGGAGTGTGATGAAAAACAACAAACTATGATATGAAACGATTGATCCGTCTGTTTTGTCTGATCGCGGCGGCAACCGCCCTCGGTTCCTGCGCCCGGGACAAGGTGATCCCCGACGAGGAGCTGGCCCGGATTTTCCGGGATGCCTACCTCATCAACGCCTACGTTTCGGACCGGGGAGTGAAGCTCGACTCGCTCGAACTTTACGAACCGGTTTTCAGCCGTTACGGTTACACGGCCGAAGATGTCCGCTATACTATCGGCAACTTCTCACGGCGCAAAAGCGCCAAGCTGAGCGACGTGGTCGAACAATCCATCCGGCTGCTCGAAGAGGAGAGCGCCTACTACAAGTACGAAGTCGGCGTACTCGATACGATCGACAACGTGGCCCGTCGCCGTTTCACCCGCACGGTCTATTCCGACTCGCTGATCCGGGTCACCCGGATCAAGGACACCGCACGGCTTCGGGTTCGGATTCCCGACACACGTCCCGGCGAATACCGTGTGTCGTGTCCGCCTGGAGTATCCGGGAGCGTGTTTCCCGGATACTCCAGGCGGACAGTTCGGCCCGTTCGCTCGTACTCTCCCTGTACGGGACCCGCGAAAAGTTCAGGCGTCCCGACGTGACGATATACGACCTGAAAGTATCCTATACGCCCGAAACCGCAGAGGCCGTGGACAGCCTCTACATCGACCAGTTGGGTCTTAAAATCTTCGCCGATGAATTCTTCTCCGTCTTTTCGCCGGATAGCCTCCAACTACCTCTTCACGGGGAGGCATCTCGTTAAACACCCGCTGGTGACGGTTCGGGCCGACGGACGCATCGAATCCGTCGAAACGTGCGCCGCGCCGGACGGCAGACCCGGTGTCGAGTTTTACGCGGGAGTCTTGGTCCCGGGACTTATCAATGTCCATTGCCACCTGGAACTCTCCTACCTGCGGGGCGCTATTGCCCAGGGCGGCGGCTTCGCCGCTTTCGCCCGGTCGATAGGCCGGGTGCGGGGACAGTTCAGCGAACAGGAGCGGACTGCGGCCATCGCTGCGGCCGACGCCCGGATGTGGGCGGAGGGGATGCAGGCCGTAGGCGATGTAGCCAACGGAGATTCGGCTTTTGCCGTAAAAGCCCGCAGCCGCCTGTCGTACCGTACTTTCGCCGAAGTCTTCGGGCTGCATACTGACTCGACGGACGAACAGCGGCGTCTGCTCCGCTATCCCGAAACCTCGCTGACCCCTCACTCGATCTACTCCGTGCAGGATGCCCTTTTCCGGGAGATTTGCGCGGAGGGCGACGAACCGCTTTCGATCCATTTCATGGAAACGCCGGCTGAAGCCGAACTCTTCGAACAGCGCGGCGAGTTGTGGGAGTGGTACCGAAAGGCGGGTTTTACGTGCGATTTCCTGCATTACGGCTCTCCGGCAAGGCGGATCGTAGAGAGCGTTCCGGCCGACCGGAGCGTTATTCTGGTTCACAACTGCTGCGTGAATCAGCAAGATATCGATTTGATAATGAATCATTTCACGGCTCCGGTCTGGTGGTGCCTGTGTCCCGGATCGAACCGTTACATTTCGCGGCTGGTTCCCCCGGTGGAACTGTTTCGCCGCAACGGGCTGAATATCTGCCTCGGAACCGATTCGCTGGCGTCCAATACAGCGCTTTCGCTGCTCGGCGAGATGCAGCATCTCGGGAAGATACCTCTTGCGGAACTCCTGACCTGGGCCGCACCGAACGGAGCGCGTGCACTGGGTTTTTCCGATTTGGGCGAGGTCGCTGCGGGCAAACGGCCAGGACTGGCGGTGCTGTCCGGATTGGATTACGACTCGATGACGCTCACGCCCGCATCGTGCATCGCACGGATTCTCTGATCG
>OGMD01001138.1_pt1 | contig 9762 bp, 6 predicted proteins | sample 1573041 | NCBI WGS metagenome assembly OGMD01 (sample SAMEA2582007, study PRJEB24529) | metagenome | biome: Human gut stool | place: China | collected 2011 | reverse complement strand
ACACCCAGCAACACCAGACTTATAATAAGTATCCACATGACAATATAACAGTTACAAATCAAATTTGTGCAAAGTTACTTATAAATTTGCATTATTCTGTATGTTTGGAGTAACAAATCTGGGTGCATGGTTGTTGTTTATCAGTAAAATCCCCTTATCCAACCTTGACTCATTTATAGAATCAGAGGCAGAATAAGAGGATTTGAAAATAGAAAACCAGAAGTCAGTTTTCTTATTTTAAACTATCAATAAACTTTTGAGTTTCTTCAGGATAATATTTCATACGCAGGCGCCATGCCATCTCTTCAATATTGACTACTTCTGCTTTTTCTTTATCCAATTGCCGATTGCAGAGCACAGCTGCTTTGACGCCATAGATGTTTGTATTTGCATTGTTGGGCGAACATTCTGCAACCTCATCATCTGTTTTACCACAATCTTTGAAAAAGCTCCAGGCATGAATGATGACAGCATAAAAATTATTTTCTCTTGAGCAGTTCATAATTTGCTTTCCTACCCAAGTCGGAGTTCCCTGATTCCAATCGGGAGCATTATAACCATGATCTTGGCCGCTTGTCCAGTTATTCCAAAGAGCATAACTAAGATAAATGACAGGGATATGGCGACCAGTGTTCGGATTGACAAACCAATCCGTATCTCCACTGATTGCATAGGGCGCATATTGCACAGCAATGATACCCTCCAACTGATCATTGGCGTCTACATAGGCTTGATAAGCCTTTTTAGCTTCGGCTGATTTGGCATCCAATGCAGCTAATTCCAGCGTTTTTATCCGATGTCGCCTCATATGTGCTGCAGTACGCTTGGCTAATATCTTCAGGTCCTCATCCCTTCTACCATTTAATGTACTATACGTATCCACATAACAGTAACCTCCTCCTAATGCATCCATGATCGTAACGTTCTGCTGTTGCCGATACATAAGATTATAGAATTGGGCAGGAGCAAACATCGATAAAAGGGAGACGTTAATCGGGTAGGACATCTTAATGACGTCTGCTGCGGGATCCGTATAATATGGCATGAAACTATTAACAAGGAAGCCGACATTATCACCATCACTGACAATGTAAGAGACATATTTTTTAGTATTATTCTCCGAATAGTCAATGGTCGTCGGATCTACTACTTGTCCCAGATACTGTCCCTCATTTTTCTGACGTTGTGAATACAGTAATGAAATCAGACTGTTGTTATATGTCAGGTCGCATGGAACCAATATGTGCCCCTGTTTGGATAAAATGTTAGTGAATTCAGCCTCGTCCGTACCGTCCACCCAACCATAAACAGGTGCATTGGGCTCTAGGGTTGGAAGTATGGATTGTTCTGCCAGACTTTTATTTCTGCCGGCTGCTTGATTTAATACAAAATATCCATTCTTTATGGCAAATTCCCGGAGTTGTCCCGACTTTTCCGCCATACAGACAAGCCCTTGTTTATTGCATTTATCTCCATAATCCCGCCACGCATCGGCAGGATGCAGATTGGAAGCGTCTTTAATCATCGGAAAGTTGTTCTTGAAGCGATACTCAATCCGTTTGTCTACAATAATAGCATTTTCGTGTGGAGCAGCTGTAGCAGCGTATACGGCACTTTCCGTATTATTTTCCAGATCGGTCAGGATATATCCTTTGATCAATCCTGATGGTAAATTAAGAGCCAGTTCAAATCCGTCAACTTCTCCCAATGATTGTGCTCCCATCGCTTGCAGATCTTTTTCTGCTAAAGCATAAGACTCGTTACCATCGTGGTTATAGAACCATACGGCAACGTCGCTTTTACCTTCATCGACAGCACGATTGGCCAGTCCGGCAAGTGATTGGCACAATAGATGATGCGGAAGTCCCTGATTCTCTACCTGATCCATGGCATTTTCGTTGCCATGGCCCATTACATATTTGCAACTCCAGTACTTTTTAGGTACTTTCTTCATTTCCGGGAAATAATAGAATTCCTCATTTACCGGACTTGAATCATAAATTTTGCTGTATGCTGTAGGAAATGGATCTTTTTCTTCCGTGAGCCTAAGTGCATTAACAATTTCACTGTCATTGCAACCAGCCAGACCGATACTTGTCCATATCATACATTGAAGTATAATTGTTCTCATCATCATTTTTTTTAGATTATTGAGTGTTGCATTCTTTTATCTTCTTTCACAGTATACGCCAAATTCAGCAACGGAGATCATGCCATTTGCTTTTAAAATAGTCATACGGACAGCGTCTCCCCATACAGTATCAAAGCGATGTATTTTTACTTTACCTGCCTGTTTGCCTTTTAATAAAGGTTTCCATTCGTCATTCAAGCGGTATTCCAATTGATATTCCTGAATTTTAGGGTCCTGCCATTCAGTAATAACCACCATGTTAAACTGTTGTTCTTTTCCTACCGATACAGAAATCCATGGTTGTTCAACTGCCGGATTCGATAGCCATGCCGAGCCGAAATTGTCATCATTGGCAAAGTCCATGATGGAGCAGTCGTTACTCCAACTGCTTTCGGCACGTTGGTATTTGGCTAAATTGGATGAAACGATTGGAGCGGGAGCCTCGGGAACAGTGAGGGTAGTATTTTCTTTCTTCCACATTTTGCCGATTTGTTTCAGGGCTGTCAGTGCATTTTCATCCATCAAACCATCCCGATTGGGAGCTACATTCAGTAAGAAGTTACAATAAGCTTTTCCCATTGGTACAATGTTTTCCTCAACCATTTTAGCCACGTCTTTCACAGGAGTTGTAGGGAAGCTTGTTTTCCAGAACCAGTTGGCCTGTAAAGGCAGGCAGGAGAGCGCTGGCAAGTGATTGTTCTCTTTGGAAATGTGCTGGCCTGCACCTTGTTCATACGATTTGATATCAGTGTAGAACAATGCTTCTGCCGGATATTTTCCGGAGTTTAATTCCATAACCAGACAATTGGGCTGGATAGATTTGATTAGCATATAAATTTCTTCAAAAGGAACTTCTTCGTAAGAAATACGACTCCATGGAGCATCCCAACCATCGATGATCAGGGCAGAGATTTCGCCATAATTGGTCATCAACTCGCGTAACTGTGCTTTTACCAATTCGATATGTTCTCTGGTGATACAAGCCGGGCGTAATCTTTGGTGTGTATCTAAAATAGAGAAGTATAAAGCGACTTTTAATCCTTCTTTTCTGAATGCATCTGCATATTCTTTCACTACATCTCGTTTGAACGGACTACTCATTACGCTATAATCGGTGGTCTTGGTATCCCAAATGCAGAATCCGCTATGATGCTTTGTTGTCAGGCATCCATAGGTCATATTAGCACTTTTAGCAGCCTTCGCCCATTGCTGGCAATCCAGTTTGACGGGATTGAACAGACTGGGAGAGGCATCCGGATCAGGCCAGTCTTCATTGGCATAAGTCGGCATATTGAAGTGAATGAACATTCCGAAACGCAGATTTACAAAATCCTGTTGTAATTGATGCAATGATTTCGTTTGGGCAAAACTTGCTGACATCGTCATACAAAATAGTAGTAGCAGATAAATTTTCTTCATAATATTCATATTGTTTTTATTTATACTTGGTTCCTTTTTTGATTTTCCGGATTGTAGGAAATGCTAGTATTTTAGTTCTTCCAGAAACTCTTTAGTCTTATCCTCTTGTTTATCCATGCGCATACGCCATACCAGTTCTTGCAGACTGACGACTTCAAAGTTTTCATTCAATAGCCCTGAACAGAGTTTGGCTGCTTCTGGTCCAAAAGTTCCGTCGAAATTGCTACGATAATCTATGCAAACAACAGAATAGCTATTCTCTTGTGTTTTATCGGCTTTTAGTTGTTCGGCAATGTAAGTCGGATCACCCGTCTTTTGATTATTGGACGATTCTTTAATAGTATATGTAATAGGGATCACAGGTATTTCATATCCGGCTTTGTTGGTGACCCACATAACGTTTTCTCCAGCATTGTTATCATATTGAAATACGATGATGCCCTCTAATTGGTCGTTGGCATTGACATAGGCCTGATAGGCGGCTTTTGCCTCTGACGAACTGGCGTTTTCTGCCACTACACTAAGTAGCTTGATACGGTGTTGACGCATATAGGCTGCTAAACGGTCAGCGGCTACAGATAAATTATCCGTCGGATATTTATCTATAAAATAATAACCGCCGCCATGACTTTCCACTAATGAACATTCGGGTGATAACTGACCGCTGACGATACGGTCGAATTGTGATGGTACTAACATTGACAAAGAGGATGCCGGTATGCCGAATGCCATCTTTGTATCTGCTGCATCAGTGGAAGTCAGATATGATTTGATGAAATCTTTGTCAGTGCTTCCTTCATATTCTCCTCCCATCATCCAATTTATATTGTCACCATCCGATAAAAAGAAAGAGACGAAGTTTTTCTTTTGCTCGTACTTGATGGTTCTCGGGCTTTTTACCTGGGCCAATGAATTTGGATTCTGGCGCGTTTTATAGTTCTGTGAATTCAATGAAAGATTGAAAGTGTTATCACAATGAATCAGTGGATGCCCGTATTGTGATATAAGTGTTACCACCTCTTTCACTTTTGTTTCTGCGGGCCAGCCATAGACAGGAGCATTGGCATCCAGTTTCTTCAGGACATCTTCCAGAATACCGAGATTGGAGCCTGTTTCATCAATGTTGATTACAAAGAGCTTATGGGTAATAGCGTATTCAATAATATCTGCATTTTGTCCATTAGTGATGACTAACGCATTCTTATTGCAATTAGTAAAGAATTCGTTATAGGCATCTTGTGTCGTTTTTGTACGTGCATTCAGTGCCTCGCTGAAGTTTGCCTCACCACCTGGATCAGTCGTATACTTTATATCCCGTTGGTCCATGATAATCAAATTCTTGACATGGGCTGCAACAGATGCGTATATGCCACTTTCAAGATTGTTGTTTAAATCTGTGAATATACACTGGCGTCCGGTCAGGGCTCCGATGTCTGTTTTGAGTCCGTTGTCTTCGCCGTGTACCCACCATATCATTTCAGCTCCGGCGAAATCCGCTCCTTTCACTCTGTTTATTCCAAGAGTATTCAGTGCATAATAATAAGGAGTGAAGTCTTGGCTTGATAGTCATTTGGGATCATTAAACCAGACTCCTACTTTGAAATCTTCTCCCTGATTCACTGTGGAGTTGGCTATTCCTGCTAATGACTGATCGCGATAGTTGGCTTGCAGTCCCCTGCGGTCATTCCCTAGATTCAGGTCATTGCGGTCTGCTTCATACATTAACGTGATGCAGTTCCAGTAGGCTTCGGGCTTGATAGTCATTTGGGGCATGTAATATTGACCTTTGTCGGCGATCTCATCGTATAAATCAGGATAACTGTCGTATTCTTCCGGTTCCTCCGGATCTTCCTCGTCATCGTCATCATAGATAATATCCTCCTTTTGGGTAATCACTACCTTATCATCTTCACAACTGTATGTAAACAAACCTAATAGAACTGCTAATGCAAGCATTCCGATTTTTGTAATCAATGTTTTCATCTGATGTTATATTAAGGGTTAGACATTACCAACCGGTAGGCTGGTGTATATTGGGATTGGATGTGACTTCCTGTTGAGGTAATGGCCATGAATCGTATTTTGGGAAAGTGCAATTGCGTGTCTCAATAAATACATATTCGTTTTTACTGGAGTCCCAGGCACCGTAAATAGGGCCATTCATTGTTTCCTGACCAATTTCCCAACGACGGATATCATCATAGCGTTTCCCTTCAAAACAGAGCTCTACACGACGTTCGCGTTTATATAGTTCCCATAATCTATCTTTGTCACTGTAAAGAAATTGCAGCGTTTTAGGCATTCCGGCACGTTCACGGATGGCATCAATATACTCTTTTACTTTCGGGTCTTTTTGATGTTTCCCCAACTGAATCTGACATTCCACATAATCCAGTAATACTTCGGCATAACGATAAATCATGAAATCTAATGTGCCATTGCCACTTGCACGGTCATTTTCATCAATGTATTTCTTTAATAAATAACCGGAGCGTGAAGTTCCTGTCTTACCTACGTAATCGGAACTGCTGCTGTCGAACGGCTTATATTCATAGTTTGAGATAGAGGTTCTGTCACCCGGCATCATAATGGTAGCCGATAAACGGGGATCTCTGGCTTTATATAAAGGATTGTGTTCACATTGAAGCTTTTCGGCGGCTGTCAGTTCGTCCAGTGGTCTGCCCTCCAGAGTTTCATAGGTATCGATTAATGATTTTAATGGTGCGGCTATTCCTTGTCCGCTTAGTGATTGTGGCATGTAGCGAAACCAGATATTATCCATACCGTTTTCTCTGAAAAGAATACGTTCTTTGTTGTTCTCACCACTATATTGGAATAGATCGCGATAACTGCTACCATCACCTAATGTCGGTTTCTGTCCGCCTTTATAGTGAAGCTGGAATACTCCCGCATTGATAATCTTTCTGGCGGCTGCCAATGCCACATCATATTTGTGGAACTGGAGATTGACATCCATTTTTAGAGTCAATGCGACTGAACGTGACATTCGATCCCGGCGTCCCTCATCCCAAACGAAAGGACAGATTTTAGGATCAGTTTGTCTGATGGCATAGTCCAGATCTTTGTTGATTTCTTCGAGGCAAACATCTATCGGTTGACGCTCCATGTAAATTTCTTCCGGATTCAGTGATTTTTTAACGATAGGGATCCCATCATTCCGGCCATACCATAATAAGAGACGGATATGATACCAGGCTCTCCATACTCTTGCTTCCACTTTCATTCTGGTTCTTTCACTCTCTTCGGTGAAGTAGGCTTGATCTACGTGCTCCAGAAAACGGTTGCAACGGCGGATACGTTCATAATAATTTTTCCATGATTTGAAGTAATCTTCCCATCCGGACGGATCGTTCGTTTCAGTCAACGGAACCAGTGAACCATTACCGAGCATTACGATACGCTGTTCGAAATTAGAGAAGAAATACATATTGTCGGTTGCACCGTCGAAGAATCCCATTCCTAATTCCACTCCGCCGTAGGCTCCCTTCACCCATAATTTACATTCGTTCAGAGCGGCTTCACATTCGTTCATTGTTCCCCAGAATTTATCATCTGTAATTCCCGTAGGATGGTCTCTTTCTATAAAGTCCTGGCATCCGCTACAAATAAGCAGGGCGCAAGAGTAGATGGCTGCTTTAGCTGTTGCTTTTATATTCAGTTTCATATCTTTTTATTATTAAGTTAGAAATTAAGGTTAAGACCGAACGAATAGGTTTTCACTAACGGATAAGAACCTTTCTGACCACGACTTTCCGGGTCGGCCAGTCTTTCTTTGGCGATAGTGAACGGATTTTGCGCATTTGCATAGATGCGGATACTTGAAATTCCGATTTTCTTTAATCCGATCTGATCGAATGTGTATCCTAGTTGAATTGACTTCACCCGGCAATAGTTTGCATTGAAACGCCAGAAATCGGAGATCAGATTGTTATTGCCGTAAGTTGAGTTGGGGGCGAGCCTCGGATAACGTGCAGAAGTGTTGACAGGAGTCCAGAAGTCTGTCTGCACTTTCAGAGGGGTTAGTCCATCTCCTGATGTACTCAAACCAAATGAATAAGGTTCTGAATAATAAGCTTCTACACCGGTTACTCCTTGAAATGTGACATCAAGATCCCACTTCTTGTAATTTAACGACAAATTAGCGAAGTAATTTAGGTCGGGTTGATTGCTGCCGCGAATTATCCGGTCATTCTGATCTATTTTCTTATCACCGTTTCTGTCTATATAATGAATATCTCCTGGTTGTTGTCCGTCGAAAATAACGACTCCCTCTCTAGGCTTCAGGTTTCCCCATTCATCTTTTTCGAAGTCACTTTCTTGCAATAGTCCGTCGGTGGGATATACATAGTAACTGTTAAGCGCATAGCCTACCTGGTGAATGGTGTTTCCATTATCATAAGGAGCACCGAACAGTTCTTCAATCTTATTTTTGTTTTGAGACAAACCGGCATGTATGCTAAAGCTAAAGTCTTTGTTGATTGGCCGATAATAATTTATATCGAACTCCCAACCTCTGTTTCTCACTTTGCCGGCATTGAGAGGAGCTGCCTGACTTCCTCCGATGTAGGAGATAGGAGGTGTGATGATCATGTCTGATGTCAGCTTGTCATAATAATCAAAAGTAATAGTCAGGTTCTTGAATAACCGGATATCGATACCTAGATTCATCATGCGGACTGTTTCCCAAGTGATATCAGGATTACCATAGTTTATTTCATTACCATTATTCGGGTCAATAAGTGTCTGATATTTGTATAAGCCAATATTCTCATTACCCAGTAAACCGTAGGAAGCTCTCACTTTCAGTTCGTTTACTGATTTCTTGAGCGACTTCATAAATTTCTCTTCATGTATGTTCCAACCGGCTGCTACTGATGGAAACTCGCCAAACTGGCATCCTCTGGCAAAACGTGACGATCCGTCGCGTCTGATAGTTGCTTCCAGTAAGTATCGGCGATTATAGGTATAGTTGACTTTGGCGAACATGGACATTAAAGCCCATTGGTCCCAGTCACCGTCATTCGTAAGCTCTTGGTTGTAGCCGATGATGGAAAATAACCGGTGTGCTTTCTTTTCCAATGTATATTCTGCGGTGGCACCAATATAGTAATAACTGGAACGACCTTTTTCAGAGTCGTGTTGTGAGTTCCACGTTTGCAGGAATCCTTTTGTAGCATAATCAAAAAAATTATATGCGTCTTTCTTCTCTATTTTGACGCTACTACTCACTCTATAGGAGAATTGTCCGCGCAAAACAAGATTCGGGATTACCTCCCAGCGAGGAGCTATATTAATATTGATATTATCTTCCAGAAATTGACGTACACCACCGTGATCGATGATGGCTGCAGGGTTGCGTTGTTCAGGACGGTTGCCATAATAGATTTTGGTATCTCCTTCTGCCATTGGATAACGTGCCACGGTATTGGGGGGAGTAGTATACATGAAATCGTTTATCCCCATTAGGTTTTCTGTCCGGTCTGTTCGATAGAGACTGAAATCCATATTGATCGATAAGTTATCCAATAGGCTGATCGAGGTGTTGGCACGAAGATTATAACGGTTGCTTCCGGTATTTTCCATCATGGCATCATTCTTCAGATAGTTGGCTGATAAAGCGAAGCGTGCGAGGCTACCGCCACCCGAAACTGATACAGAGTGACTTTGTATGTACCCTGTACTATAAATGAACTTGCTCCAATCGGTATTTGGGTATTGTATGGCATCAATTCCGGATCTGGTATTATTGATGGCATCTTGAGTGTAAGTAGGCATACTTCCTACATTTTGTTGAGCCAGATTGACCATTTCCATATAAGTGGCAGCATCTACGAATTCAGGCAGAAAAGTGGCCTTTTGTAAACCGAAGTATCCATTGTAGGATACGTTGACTTTGCCAGCCTGTCCCCGTTTGGTTTTAATGACTATAACTCCGTTGGCTGCGCGTGCTCCATAGATGGCTGCTGCAGCAGCATCTTTCAAAACGGTGATACTTTCAATCGTGTTCGGATCCAGATTATTCATATCTTGTGGTACACCATCTACTAATATTAGTGGAGCACTGGAACCTAATGTGGAAATACCACGTATACTGATAGAAGCCCCGTCTGCTCCCGGTTGTCCTGAACTTTGTGTCACTGATAATCCAGTGATGCTACCTTGTAACGATTGAGAAATCTGTGTGACAGGTT
>OGMD01001132.1_pt1 | contig 9794 bp, 9 predicted proteins | sample 1573041 | NCBI WGS metagenome assembly OGMD01 (sample SAMEA2582007, study PRJEB24529) | metagenome | biome: Human gut stool | place: China | collected 2011 | reverse complement strand
TTTATCCAAGACCAGCAGCACGTCTTTTTCCTGCCCCTCTGCGGGCGGGTTCATTCTGTTTGCCATAAATAATTGGAATTTTAGTGGTTACGGGATTATTCCCGTCCAAAGGTAACGACTAAATATGCTATATTTTGACAGGCGGCAATGAGTGTCCCGATTTGTCCTGCGGTGTCCCGGTTTGTCCGGGTAGGATAAATCTCCAACTGATGATTGGAGAATTAAAAAGGGCATAAAAAAAGAGAGCGAAGTCAATCACTCTCTTTTGATGAGCCATTTATGAGCCATTTAATCATGTCTCTTCCGGCTAATAATCAGCATTTTGCAAAAAACGGCATTATATCCGTGATACGTTAGTGAGCCATTTAGGTGTATAATAAGTTCCCTTACCCACTTTTCCCTGCATATCCAGCCAGCCGTTCATTTGCTGGAGTATGCGGGAAGCTGTCGGTTTGCTTACTCCCAAAATTTCCTGCACGTCCGAGTTTGTCACACGCCCGTTCTTGGCTGCATACTCTATAACAGGAATATACCTTTCATCCACCCGCTGCGCCAGCAGTTGAGAACGTATATCGGTATAATAGGTAATCATCAGACCGCTTAACATTTCAAGTCGGGGCGGCAGCAATTTGTATGCGCTGACCGCTTCCAAGATACGCTTGTAGCCCCGTCCCCAGCTTTCGATGTCCCCGCTTCTGAAAAATGCGTTGGCGATTAACGGGTTATATGGAGAGGATGGATGGTTTTCAAAAAGCCTTTCGGTAGTCCAGTTCTCCGGCAACTGCCCGGCGTTCCAAAAAGTGATATGGTCGGGAAATACGCTAATCTGAACGGGCACGGCACTGGCGTAGTCCTTATGTGCTACGGCATTCATCAACGATTCCCTGATGGCTTCTACCGGGAACTGCGGCGTTTCACGCCGGGAAATTCCCTCGTATGAGATACGGTAAATCAGGTATTTGCTTTTTATCAAATCCATAGCCTTGTCCACCTGCTCCATCAAAGCACCGTGAATTTCGTCCTGAAACTCCAGATTGCCTTTGTCATCCCGGAAGAAACCAATCTTTATATATGCACCGAACACAAACCTTTCAGGGTCGGGATGGAACAGCAGCAGTGCTGCACGGTTCAAATGTCCGTCCTCGTCTATCAGACGTAAATCATGCAGCAGGTGTTCGGTCTTATCTTTCAAAACACCTTCGTCCACCCGTCCGCTCCTTGCCGCTTCCTTACGGAAACGGTTCAATGCGCTTTCCGACAGTTCTTCTATTTTGGCTCTTTCTATGGGAAACTCGTCCCAATGCCTGCCTGTACGTTGCAGGATAAAGCGGTTCAATGCCGCACCTTTCAACTCCTGTTTCGTGCTGCCGCTGCGGTAATGGTATTGACCTTTATAATTGATAGGGTTCGAATAAGGCGGCACGTCAATTTCCACATACTCCAACCCGTCTTTGTCCAACAGGTTCACGTCCACAATGATACCCAGCACATCACGGACTTTGTTCGGTATGTCCTCCAACAGCTTCTTGGCATCGGCAACACCGACCACCTGCCCGCTGTCATTCATGCCTATATATATCTTGCCGCCTGCGGCATTGGCAAAACCACATATCCATTTCAGATAGTCGTCCCGCCAGCTTTCTTTCCATTCTATATTTTGGTTCTCATTCATAATCATTTCTTTGTCTGCAAAATTAGCAAAAATACTGTGTGTCAGGAAAGAATATCGGTTATTCTTCCTCCTCCTTAATCAAATGGCACAGCTCCGGGTCATTCTTGATACGGGTTATCTCGTCTTCGACAATCTGCCGGACTTCCTGACGGATGCGTTCGTAGTTGGCTTGTATTTCCTCCTGCATCCGGTCGTTGCCATCCTTGTCGGTGAAGTCGATAATCTGCGGCAGCTTCACGTAACGGGCAGTTTCCCGTTTCACCTTCTCGTTGTCCACCACGATTTCACAGTGGAAAATCTTCTGTTCTATCCGTTCATCGAAGTTGTCCGCCACCGCCCCCACGAACATGCCTTGCGTGAGGTTGGATATTTTGCTTGCAGGTATCAGGCTGTCCATCTGGGTGCTTATCGAGGTGGACTTCTCCCGCTGGTTGATTGTCATGCTCTGCCGTTTCTGCAACACCTTTCCGAAACGCTCGGAAAGGATTTTTGCCGTTTCACCGACTACCTGACCGCTAAACACGTTGCCCACAGTATTTTGTATCACCCGGCTTTCCTTGTCCCCGTAGTCACGGGTAAGCTGGCTGTAATCCTGAAAGCCCAACAGAACCGCCACCTTGTTGCTTCGGGCGGTCGCAATCAGGTTGTCAAGACCACGGAAATAGATAGTGGGCAACTCGTCTATAATCACCGAACTTTTAAGCTGACCTTTCTTGTTTATCAGCTTCACAATTCTACTGTTATACAATCCCAGTGCCGCCGAATAGATGTTCTGGCGGTCGGGATTGTTGCCGACAACCAGTATTTTAGGCTCTTTCGGGTTGTTTATATCCAGCGAGAAATCATCGCCCGTCATTACCCAGTAAAGTGCCGGGCTTATCATACGTGAAAGCGGTATTTTGGCACTCGCTATCTGCCCCTGCAACTGCTCTTGGGCATCAGATTCCCAAGCGTCCACGAACGGGGAAAGATAATTTTCCAGTTCGGGATAGCTGCGCAAAATCGTGAACACATCGGCGTATTTCTTGTTCAACAGTTCAATGGCATGGGGGAACGTGCAATACCTGCCGCCCTGATAGATGCGCAAATACCAAATGATAGCCGCCAAAAGGATAATCGGGCTTTCCACGAAGAAGTCGCCCTGCTTGGTTATCCAACTGCGATTGAGGTTGAGCATTATCGTGTAGCTGGCTTCGTAAGCGTCCGCTATGTCCGACATGAAGCTGGCGTTTATCGGGTTGCACCGGTGGCTCCTGCGTGGGTCGTCAAAATTGATAATGTAAAACTTGGGCTTGACCTTGTAGCCGTCCAAATGCGTGAGCAAATGATTATATGCTATTTCCGACAGGTCGGGAAACTTATAATCATAACAGTAGAGTGCAAAACCCTTCTCGATTTGCTGTTTTATGTAATTGTTTACCACTGCGTATGACTTTCCGCTTCCCGGCGTGCCCAGCACAAGACTGGCACGGAACGGGTTCACCACATTTATCCAGCCGTTGTTCCATTTCTTCTTATAATAGAAACGTGTGGGCAGGTTTATCGAATACTCGTTCTCGATAAGCCGGGTTTCCTGCTGGAAACTCTCGTTCTCGGTGTTAAAGACATCATCCATAAGGTTGTTCTTCAACAGGCGGGACATCCATGTACCCGCCATGAGCAGGCATATATAGCCCGCAGACAGCGTGGCGATGTAAAATGCCGTGTCCGCCGTATGCGGCAAGGGCAGTTCCAGCAGCCACCAGTTCAGGAAGAACAGGACGAAGCCCACCGCAAGGCAGCAATATATCTTCGTCCAAGTTATCTTCTCGTTCTTCACCCCCTTTGTCCCGATGCACGACAGGGCGAGAAACACCACCGCAAAAAGTTTCGTCCACAGCATGGACGAGAACAGCCCGGTGGTACGCTGGAAGTTCCACAAAATCTTGTCTATCACCTCAAAGGTTACTCCCCATCCTTTCAGGCTGGAGTAACAGAACCAGTACACGTTTATTCCCACGAATAAAATACTGATTGCCCGCATAAAGTCCATGACCCTTGCAAGCCCCCTCAAATCATCTTCCTGTTGCATAGTCGTATGTTTTTAAGTTATTCGATGCGTCTTGTGCGCTTCTTTTTCTTCTTTCTCTTTTGCCCGGCGGTGTCCTGCGGCGGTTCTTCTCCTATGGAAGATCCACCGAACAACCCGCCCAGTCCGCTGACCGGAAGCCGTGCCGCCGTATGCGGCTGCTGCGTGAAGTCCTGCCCTTGTCCCCGCTGCGGAGCAACGCTTTCGGTCTGTCCCGTTTGGACATCCGAATACAGGTCATTGCACACGTTCGCCGAAAACTCCTTGCCTAAACGTGAACCGTTCAATACCACCCGGCTGTCGTGGTCGATGAACGTAACGCCATAGATGCGCCCGCTGTCGTTCTGCCGGAACACCACGTCAATGCCCTGCCGTTTCAGTTCCTGTTCAAACTTTTGTCGGTTACGGGCGGTCTGCATGGCTGCGGCGACAATCTTCCGGGTACGCTCTTTCAGCTTCCCGTCCTTAATCGTCTTGCCAGACTTTTCCATCCTGCACAGCACCGCTTCGTAGCCTACCGACTTGCCGATGCGGGATGCCTTTACCGGGTTGCCCACCTTTTCGCCCTTATCGTCCGTGGCGGAATAGACAATGCCCTGATAGGGTCTGCCGTTTATTTCCCCCCTGACTTCCTCGGCGCACACGTTGCAGGTGGCAAGCAACGCCCTGTACTCCCCGAACGACTGGAAGCGGTAGCCGTAACAAGCCGCTTTCACGGTATTGCCAATCTGGTGCTTCACGTCCCCGGCTGCGTAATCGACCTTTTTAAGTTCGGGGCGTTCGGCACGCTCCTTTCTCTCCGCCGGATGCAGGTTGTATTTCCGTTCCAGTTCACGGGTAATCTGCTTGCTTCTCCGGTGCTCGAACCTGTCATTCAGCGGCTTGCCGTTTTCGTCCACCCGTAAGCCCACGATGTGGATATGGTGGCGGTCGATGTCCTCGTGTTTATAGACCAAATAAGGCTGGTCGCCATAGCCCAACTTCCGCATATACTCCCGTGCGATGTCGGAAAGTTGGCTGTCCGAAAGCACGTCTTCCGGGTGCGGGTTTATGGAAATGTGCAATATCGGCTTCTTGGTGGACAAATGGACGGGCATCTGCATTTCAAAGCTGCGCATACACCCGCCGATGCTGGAATGCCCGTCCTCGTCCAACAGCATTTTATTGGAGAAAAGCACCTTCGCTTCCCCGTTATCCACCTTTTCCTGATTGTATGCCAGTGCGCCGAACATGGAACTTCCTGTACTTATTTTGGCAACCATAGTTCCCTGCACTCGTTTGTCAGGTCGATAACCTGACGGTTCAACATAGCCAGTTCGGTAGTCGCTTTCTCCAGTTTATAGAGAAAAGCGAGTGCCTTTTTCTCCGAAAAGTTACTATTTAGAGCCTTTACCACTTGGTTGTAATTGACCGCTACCGCTCTGAATTGCGCATAAAATTCGGTCAGTCGGGCGCAATACTCGACCGCCGACTTGTCCACTTTCACCACCCGGAACGGCTCGCCGAACAGCCGGGCGGCGATGAAACGGGACTTGCTCGTAACGCCCGACTGCTCCCACTGCGAGAGGAAGCGGGCGTTCTCCCGGTCGTTCAGGTAAAGGACATGGCGATGTTTCGCCGGGTCTTGGAGGGCGGGGCGACCGCCCTTGCTGTTTTTCCTTGTTTCCATACTTCCTTGAATTAAAAAATCACGACTTCGGAGTGGTTTTTACCCCGCAAGGGGCAAGGCGTTTTCAGGCACGGAAAACGGTTTCGTGTGCCACGAAACACACCTTGCTATTTTCTGGCGAAAATCGAAAATCCGTCCGGGACGGATTGGGGTCTGCATCAGGCGGCAAACCCTGCCGTCCACCAGTACCGTTACACGTCTTTACCCCCTTGCGGTTCGTTACTCCGCTGCAAAGTAACGGTGATTTATAATGCTGTAAAATAGGCAGTTGGTGGACAAACCGGGACACCGCAGGACAAATCGGGACACATCTAAAAACGGACGTTTTTTCTCCTTTTATTTGCATAAGATTTCAAGATTGAAAGCAAGATTGAAAGACACATTTCAATCAGGCAAGAACGGTTGAAAGCAGGATTTCAAGAAAACGTGATTGCTGGATTTCAAGAAAGAATGAAAGCAGGAAAGCAAGATTGAAATAAAGCAGTCTTTCCATATTTCAAGCCTGCAATATGGAAAGCCCGAATGATTGGAAGCAATAAACAAATATATCAACCAATAATGAACGGAAGCAATATGGAAAACGAGAAAACACCCCTTTATGTCGCCTTTTCCACCCAGAAGGGCGGGGTCGGCAAAACCACCTTTACCGTGCTTGCGGCGAGTTACCTCTATTACCTCAAAGGCTACGATGTGGCGGTAGTCGATTGCGACTACCCGCAACATTCCATTGCCGGGATGCGCAAGCGGGATGCCGAACAGGTCGGGGCGGACGAGGATTACAAGCGCATGGCGTATGAACAGTTCACCCGTCTGGGGAAGAAAGCCTACCCGGTGTTGTGCAGTTCGCCCGAAAAGGCGATAGCCACGGCTGACGGATATACGGCAGAAGCCGGACACGTACCGGACATTGTGTTTTTTGACCTGCCGGGCACGGTGAACAGCGAGGGCGTGATAAACTCCCTTGCGGGCATGGACTATATCTTCACCCCGATTTCCGCCGATAAGGTGGTTCTTGAAAGCAGCCTGTCGTTTGCGGTGGCTATCCAAAAGCTGCTGGTGAGGAATGAAGCCTGCCGACTTGCCGGGCTGTACCTCTTCTGGAACATGGTGGACGGTCGGGAGAAAACCGACCTCTATGCCGCCTATGACAAGACGATAAAGGAACTGGAACTGCCGCTGATGAAAACCTTTATCCCCGACACCAAACGCTACAAAAAAGAACTGGTGACGGACAGGAAGGCGGTGTTCCGCTCCACGCTCTTTCCCGCCAGCCGCCCGCTGGTAAGGGGCAGCAACTTGGAAGAACTGATAACAGAAATGATGTATTACATTAAATTACAATGATATGGCAAAGCAAAACGGCACTCTGCCGAAAATAGACGAGGATTTCATGCGGGAACTTATCTCGCAGGGTGTCCCCACCAAGCAGGACAAGCAGCCGGAGGACATACCGAACCCCGGCGACGAAACGGGCATCACCCAAGAGGGACAACAGACGGAAACGGTACGGATGGAGAAACCGACACCCCGCAGGCGCAAGGGTTGCACGGGCGACTACCGGGAAACCTACTTCCAGAAAGTGGAACTGGCAGACCGACAGCCCTTGTACGTGAGCCGAGCCACCCACGAGAAACTGATGCGTATCGTGACGGTGATAGGCGGGCGCAAGGTGACGGTAAGCAGCTACGTGGAAAATATTCTGCTGCGGCACTTCGAACAGTACCAAGACGAGATAAACGCCTTGTACGAAAGCCACTTCCAAAAGCCTGTCTGACTATGGTAACCTATTGCATACTTACCGGGCTTCTGATGTACTATATCTCCCTGTGGCTGTGGTATCGCCATGCGGACAACAGGCGTTCCGAAAAGGGAACAAATGATAAAACCGTTCCCGAAAGTCAGGCGGACGGCTACACGCTGATAGGCGAGAGCCGCTACAAGGGTGGACTAATCGGGACAGTGCAGGACAAATCGGGACACCTCCCGCAAGCGGCTGAAAATGATACTATTTTTGCGGCACAAGCTGCCGGACAACCGGACGAAACGACCGACTACGGGGATGACGAACCCGATTACGAGGACGAAGAAATATCCGGGTACATGGACGGGTACGATGATACGGGCAGGGCTGCGGGCGTGAGCTTTGAGGAACTGAGCGAAACGGTACGCACGGCGAACGCCGACAACTCCACCGAAGCGGAACAGCGGCAAGCCGCCGTGACGCTGGCTCGGATTGAGGGGACGAACCTCTACGATGCGGTGGTGGAGAACATCAACGGCGGGCTGGCAAAGGTGGCGGAACTGCTGGGACGCAACGAAGCGGAACTGGCTGCGGCTGCTCCCGCCGGAACTGGCAATACCAGCGGGGAATACGAAGCGTTCGACATGAACGAGTATCTGTAACATAACAAGTAACGATATGAAGCAACGTGATTACGGTTGATTGGCAATACTGACAACAACAGACGGCATCCGTGCCGCAACCACTAAAATTTCAAATTATTCATCCGCCGTGCGGCAGCGGACTATCCACCCGCTGTCCCGGCATTAAAATCCAATTCGCAATGAAAAAGAAAATCTTTTTGTCGGCGGCTCTCCTTGCCGCTGTGGTAAGTGCCTACGCACAAGGTAACGGACAGGCGGGCATTACCGAAGCCACCAACATGATAACCGGGTATTTCGACCCCGGAACAAAGCTGGTGTACGCAATCGGGGCGGTCTGCGGCTTGATTGGCGGGGTAAAAGTGTATAACAAGTTTTCAAGCGGCGACCCCGACACCTCAAAGACCGCCGCCAGTTGGTTCGGGGCGTGCATCTTCCTGATTGTAGCCGCCACTATCCTGCGCTCGTTCTTCCTCTAAAACGGCGGCTATGTCTGAATATCCGGTAAACAGGGGTATCGGGAAGCCGGTGGAGTTCAAGGGGCTGAAAAGCCAGTACCTTTTCATCTTTGCGGGCGGCTTGCTCGCCGTGTTCGTGGTGTTCATCGTCCTGTTCATGGCAGGCGTGAACCAGTGGCTATGTATCGGTTTCATCGTGTCGGCTTCGCTGCTGCTCGTATGGCAGACGTTCCGGCTCAACGCCAAGTACGGCACGCACGGACTGATGAAAGCTGCCGCCCGCAAAAGACATCCCCGCTTCATCATCAGCCGAAAGGCGATACCCAGATTATTCACCTATAAAAAAGAAAGGAAGAAAGACCATGAGGAATATGTTAAAGGCTACAACGCTGGAAAGGAAATTTCCCCTTTTGGCGGTGGAGAACGGCTGCATCATTTCAAAGGATGCCGACATAACGGTGGCTTTCCGGGTGGAACTGCCCGAACTGTTCACCGTCACCAGTGCCGAATATGAAGCCATACATTCGGCATGGTACAAGGCAATCAAGGTACTGCCCGACTATTCCATAGTACACAAGCAGGACTTCTTCATCACGGAGAACTACCAGCCCGACACCGGAAAGGACGAACTCAGTTTCCTGTCCCGGAGTTTTGAGCGGCACTTCAATGAACGCCCGTTCCTGAACCATTACTGTTACCTGTTCCTTACAAAGACGACAAGGGAGAGAAGCCGCCGACAGAGCGACTTCTCCACCCTCTGCCGGGGCAGGATTGTTCCGCAGGAGATAGCGGACAGGGAAACGGCTATGAAATTCATCGAAGCGGTCGGACAGTTTGAGAGGATCATGAACGACAGCGGGTTTGTCACGCTTACCCGGCTGGCGGCACCGGAAATCACCGGGCAGGACGGACAGGCTGGCATCATCGAGAAATACTTCTCGCTCTCGCAGACAGATACCACCTGCCTGAAAGACATCGGGCTTTACCCGGAAGAAATGCGTGTCGGGGACGACATACTGTGCCTGCACACGCTTTCGGACGTGGAAGATTTGCCGGAAAAGGTCGGTACGGACACACGGTTTGAAAAGCTGTCCACCGACCGGAGCGACTGCCGCCTGTCATTCGCCGCCCCGGTAGGCGTACTGCTGTCGTGCAACCACGTCTATAACCAATACATCTTCATAGACGACCATGCCGAAAACCTGAAAACGTTCGAGCAGACCGCCCGGAACATGCAGTCGCTTTCCCGCTACTCCCGTGCCAACCAGATAAACAAGGAATGGATAGACGAGTACCTGAACGAAGCGCACAGCAAGGGGCTTGTTTCCGTGCGCTGCCACTGCAACGTCATGGCTTGGAGCGATGACCGGGAGGAACTCAAACGCATACGCAACGATGTGGGAAGCCAGCTTGCCCTGATGGAATGCAAGCCACGCCACAACACGGTCGATACGCCCACGCTCTTTTGGGCGGGCATACCCGGAAACGAAGCGGACTTCCCCGCAGAGGAAAGTTTCTACACGTTCTTGGGGCAGGCTCTCTGCC
>OGMD01001131.1_pt1 | contig 9813 bp, 6 predicted proteins | sample 1573041 | NCBI WGS metagenome assembly OGMD01 (sample SAMEA2582007, study PRJEB24529) | metagenome | biome: Human gut stool | place: China | collected 2011 | reverse complement strand
TGCCCGTCCTGCTGGTTGATAAACGATAGCTTCGCGTCCAGTCTGACGGTGGCACATCCGAGGGTAAGGGTGAGTGGCACCAACTTGTTTGTCTTGTACCCTTTCAACATGGAGTCAAGCAGTCCCTGCTGTTCGAGGGATACTTTTGAAACACCCATCTTTTCCAAAGCATCCCAGTTTATCATGTTTTCATTGTAACGGTAGCGGGGAGCTTGTTGCTCTTGCGGTTGTTGTTTCTTTGCCATAGTCGTTTCTTCTTTTTCGTTCTTACTCTGTTCCTTCTTGTTTTCTCTCGGACGGATTTCGTAGCGTTTGAGGAACTCCTTCACTGCGTCCGTCTCTTTTCCTTGCGATAAATCCTTGATGGCCTCCTTGTTTTGCTTGTAGTCATGGATGGTCATCCGTATCAGCCGCAGGTGGGTAGGTTCCTTGAACTGGCTCCAGAAGTTCTTGATAAAGTTTTCGAGGATGCTGGAATTCTTGTCGAACTTCAGGAAGGAGTTCTCATTTTTCTTATTGACAGGAACCGTCTTTGCTTTTCCTTTCTCATCAATCTCGCTGACTGCCTGTATGCCGGCTTTCGGGTCGCTTTTGTTGTGAACCAGCACCAACTCGTTAAGTTGCTCCACATACGGTTCTTCCTTTGCGGACTTCTGTGTTTTCCGTGTCCGCTTTGGTTTCTCATTGATGTCTTTTTCTTGTGCCATACTTATCACTTTTTGAGGTTAATACATCTTTTTGACGATTCAAATGTATGGGCTAAATCCGAATAAAATGCTGATTATCAAAAAGGTGTCGTCACGTGTCATCAGATGTCATCAAATGTCATGACGGAAAGAAATAAAGAAGGGGAAAAGGCGGAAATAAAAGAAAAAAGGAGTGAATCACACACTATCAGAACCATGCAGAGCAGAGGGAGCTGAAGTCCCTTACTTTCTTTCTGAAACAGCTATTTCCTGCCGCATACAAATGTTGGAAACCGGATTTCCATTGTATCATCTATCGGCAATCCGGCAAAGAAGTAGGCACGTGTATCTAAGCGCCTATGCGTCACGTCGGTCACAGTGAGTCCCTATAATAGTCCTTCAAATTCCAAACGTAGCCGGAGCGTTTTTTCCAAATGAATTTTCTCCGACTTTAGTCGCATAGAAAATTCTTTTGGAAAACCAACGGCTTGAACGTGGAGGCAAAACGTTTGGGATTTATCTTTATTATAGGGAATCAGTTTTTAACTACACTTATTTTTAAGCCACAAACGAACTAATTTACAGATATTTTGATTATATATAGGCTTATGATATTGAGTACTAAGTTTTAATTTGAAGAATATGATAACGTCTATAACGATAAAGTTTAGAAAATCGAAAGTGAAGCATAGACAAGGCTCCTGCTTTATACAACTGATTCATAAGCGTAAGATGACTACGTTAACCACCGGAGTAAGGTTGGATGAAAAAGAATGGGACTGTTCAAAGGTATGTGTGTCTTTTAGAAAAGCTACTCCGAAAAGAGCTAAAGAGTTACTAGCCATGCAGGAACATCTGGAGAAGATGGTGGCTAGTTTGGAAAGTATTGTAGCAGAAAAAGAGCAAGAGCAAGTCGATTTTACAGTCGAAATGTTAGTGGAGGAATACAAGGGTTTAGGACTCACCAAGAGTTTTTTCTCCATGATGGAACATCGTATCCTGCTGTTGGAAGAGGCAGGTCAGAAAAGAACCGCTTCCAATTACCGGGGAACGCTTCGTATGTTCAAGGCATTTCGGAACGGCCAAGATATACCTTCGGATCATATTACGGCATTGTTGATGGAAGAATATGAGATGTACCTCAAGAAAAGAGGTAACGGGCTGAATACAATCTCTTATTATATGCGGATATTGAAAGCTGCTTATAATTATGGACTAAAAAAACGATGGATAAAAGAAAATAAATACCCGTTTCTGAATGTATTCACGGGTATTGAAAAAACAGCCAAGCGTGCGGTGGATGAAGAAGTGGTGCAGAAATTGGAACATTTGGATTTACGAAATAAGCCTATGTTAGAACTCGCCAAAGATATATTTTTTTTCAGTGTCTATACTCGTGGAATGAGTTTCATTGACATCGCATACCTTAAAAAAGAGTATTTGAGCGGAAATGTTTTAGTTTATAAACGGCATAAAACAAATCAAAAGATAGAAGTAACTTTACCCGATTGTGCTATGCAGATTATAAAGAAATATGTCCTTGTAATGACTGAATCGGACTATGTATTCCCACTACTGTATTCACCGGGGAGAAAGAAAATGACGGTCTATTCAACTGCGCTGCATAACCACAACGACCGTTTGAAACAGATTTCCAAGCTACTGGGACTATCCGCGTGTCTTACATCCTATACTTCTCGCCATACATGGGCCAGTTTGGCTAAAAAGAACGGTGTAGAAACTTATATTATCAGTGAGGCCATGGGACATACTTCGGAAAATACGACACGCATTTATCTGGCATCTTTGAACAACACGGTTCTAGATAAAGCTAACGAAATTGTTATTAAATCAATTCAAATGGTAACAAATTATACAAATAGGAAGCTGTAATTTAAATAAATCATTTATATTTGTAGGGAAAACGTCTTGAATGTCTTTACAATACCTCTCTTGAAGAGGAGGATGGAGAAAAATCCATCTTCCTCTTTCTGCTGCAAAGTTACTCCTTCTTGAGAGTTTATACTTTACAAAAAAAGTGCAAACTTTTATAGTTTTAGTGCAAAGTGATCGTTTACGGAGAAAGTAAGGTGCTTATAGTCCCTTATCGCGTAATTCTTTTGGTGATTTATCGAAATATTTTTTGCAAAACGTGCTCAAGTAAGCTTGTGAAGAGAATCCATAGTCGGTAGTAATTTCAGTGAGTGTTTTTTCTGATACTACCAAGTCCCTGTAAATCAATTCTGATTTTCGCTGAGAAATCCATTTGTGCGCAGACTCGCCGAAGGCTTCTTTAAAACGACGTTTGAAAGTATCAACACTCAGATTCATTTGCTGGGCAAAGTCCGGTATATCCTTCATTGATAAATAATTCGTCATAACATAATCTTTGAACCCCATGTCCTTGCCTAACAAAGGATAGAAAAAAGTCGCCAGTTCTTCTTTTGTATAATAGGCACGCAGTATGATAAATAATTCCTTTTGCATCAGTTCGTGATAATGTACGCAGTTTAATCCGTCATCAAGACATCGTTTCACAAGGGTGAAAAATAGGTTCAGAACCTCCCTAACGGGTAGTTTCTTGAAATTATAAACATACTTTTTCGGAAGAAAATCTAAAAGATGCTCAAAAGAGAAGCGGCTGCAAAAATCGATATTTTGCACGAAAGAACAGCTCAGGATTGTAGTATCTTTCAATAGACTGACATAACAACAACTGTTTCTTGGAAGTAATGCTATCTCTCCCGCTTTATGAATTTGATCTTTGTAACTATTGCAGGTTATAAGAGCTTCTCCTTCGAGCAGGAAAACGATTACGGAATGCTCGACTTCAAGAAGCTGGAGTTTCTGACTTTTTTTGAATTGAAGTACTTTGAAAGTGGCTTCTGGCTGTAGCTGATAGTTGTAGCAGGTAGTATGTTCCTGCCTGTAAAACAGACTCATAGGCTAAATGTTTTAAATTTGTTTTAAAATGAAAAGCGTAATTGCCAACAATAAATTTCAAGAAATACCTAATTAATGAACTATTATAAATTTAGAAGAATGCATCTTCAACTTCATTTGTTTTGAATAGTGTTTTAAATGGAATTACTATTGGATTATTAATCTTTTTATTATCAGTAATATAGCTTCTAATTATATTCTTTATACCCCTCTTCAAGAGAGGCGTATGTTTTAAGTCATTGATTTTAAATAAAGTGAATGACTGTTTTTTCCCAACAAAACAATTAAGGTATCAAACAATAGGTAAATAATGAGAAAAATACTAGTCCTTATATTATTTATAGCTGGGTTATCTGCCACTATTTCCGCACAGGAGGTAGCTGTGAAAACCAACGGTCTTTACTGGCTGACAACCACTCCGAACGTCGGCATGGAATTGGGTTTGAGCAGAAAAGTAACCTTAGATATCTCAGGCGCATACAATCCGTGGACATTTAAAGATGATAAGAAAATGCGTTTCTGGCTCGTACAGCCGGAAGTGAAGTATTGGTTCTGCGAAAAGTTTGAAGGACATTTTGTTGGCTTGCACTTGCACGGCGCACAGTACTTCGGTGGATTTAAGGATAAACGGTATGACGGTTATCTGGCCGGTGGCGGATTTACCTACGGTTACAACTGGATACTCTCGCCGCACTGGAACCTCGAAGCCGCTATCGGTGTCGGTTACGCCCATCTATGGTATAAGGAAAGCGAACGCATCCCTTGTTTGAAATGCTACAAAAACAAGCATAAGAATTATTTCGGACCGACCAAGGCTGCCCTTTCACTCATCTACATTTTCTAAAGCATTGAAATTATGAAAAGGAATATACAATATATTACACTATTCACCGCGTCGCTCGGATTACTTGCGGGATGCGCGTCGAACCGACAAGCCGGAAAGGTCGTTACGGCTACACCTTCTCCCTGTGTGTTGACTCCCGACAGCACCAACCGGGTACGGATGGAAATGCTTTTCCATGTACCGGAGAATTATTTTTCCCGTAGAAGCCGCTTAATCATCACGCCCCAGTTGATTACCAATGGCACCGTGAAAGAAGAATATATGCCTCTGGTATTGGATGCACCTATATATAATAAGAAGATAAACCGGAAAAAAGTACTGGATAACTATATAGACCCACTCGAAAGCAGAGCCGTGAAAACCGACAAGGCTTCACGCTCTTTCAGCCTTCCTTATAAAGAAACGGTGCAATTGCCCGAGGGAACGGAAGAGGGACGCTTCGTAGCTGTGGTTTCTACCGATGGTTGCGGCGAATGTACCGGAATTGACACGATAGACATAGCTGCCATCAGCAATCCGGTCACCTTGATGGAAGACGTGAAGGAAGTGTTGCAACTGTCATGGATAGAGCCGGAGTTTGTGATTCGTCCGAAAATCATGGAAGGAAAGGGAGTCGCTAATTTGCAGTTCGGCATCAATAAGGCGAATATAGACCTTTTGATGGGAAATAATCGAAAAGAGCTTGACGACATGGTACATACTCTTTCACCTGTCCTGAAAGATACACTGGCTACACTGAACTCCATTACCATCGTAGGTATGGCTTCGGCTGACGGTTCATTAGCATTCAACACTTCGTTGGCACGCAACCGTGCGGCATCCGCCAAACAATGGTTGGTTGGCCAATTAGATATTGAGCCAAAGACACAACGGTTAATCTCCGTCGATTCACGTCCTGAAGGTTGGGAACCTGTTCTTACGGCAATGGTTGCCGATGGAAATGCTGATGCAGCGGCAGTAAAGAATATACTCGAAAAATATAAGAACGAGAACGACGATGTACAGGAACGGCACATCCGCCGCCTTCCCTGCTGGAACGAGATAAAGAACAAATATTTGCAAAAAGACCGCAAGGTGGAGTATGTATATACCTATATATTGAAAAGCTTTACAAGCGATGCTGAATTACTGAATATGTACGGCAAGCGTCCCGATGCGTTCAATGAGGAAGAATTGTTGAGAGTAGCTACTTTGGCGGATTCTCACGACAAGAAGAAAGAGGTCTATCAAACCATACAGAAGTATTTCCCCGGATCGCAGATTGCCGCCAACAACCTGGCTGTACTCTATCTGCGTGAGGATAAAGAGGACAAGGCCCGTGAGGTGTTGTCGGCATTGACCGAGCATTCTCCCGAAGTGCTCAACACACTCGCAGCAAGCTACGTGTATGCCCATGATTATGAGAAAGCCATAGAACTATTACAGCATGTGGAACTTCCCGAAGCCCGTTACAACTTGGGATTGCTCCAGGCAAAGAAGCGCCAGTTCAATGAAGCTTATGAACTTCTTCGCCCGTTTGCCGACGTGAACAGTGCTATCATCGCATTGAGTGTCAATAAGAATGAGGATGCGAAGGCAATCCTTACACCTTTAAAAGATAATACTCCGGTGGCAGAATACGTCCGTTCTATCACAGCGGCTCGCCTACAAGAGAACGAACAGTTCTACCTGCATATCGGTCCTGCGTGTAAAGATACGAAATTACGTAAACGTGCGGTTACAGAGCCGGATTTCTACCGTTATCATGCCGATGACAGGTTTCAAACATTGATAAACAAAAGATAAGGTCATGATGAAGATAAAAATAACATACCTCCTTTTGGCGTTCACCCTATTCGGCACGAGTTCGTGTGTGCGTGACGAGATACTTCCCTGTCCACCGTTGCAAGTCAATGTCACGGTGAAAGACAAGAATTATTTCAATGTGGATAAAGTGGCGCTGGAAGAGAGAAAGAGTGAAGATCTCGCTTTCAAAGCGTATGTACCTACACTCTATTACCAGCTTCGTGATGCCATCACGGGTGAAGTAGTAGAAGAACAGGGTGTATTCGAGGTTACGGGAGATGAAAAGGCTTTTCCTATCACCTTTTGCGATTGCATTCCGCATGGCAAGTATGTACTGACCGTGTGGGGAGGACTGAAAGACAACACGCCACTGGGCGATGATTCGCTTTCGGCCATATTGCACGCAGAGGAACAAGAAGGCGACGATTTCTATCTGACCAATGACACACTGGTTTATGATGCATGGAACTACGATTATACGGTGGAAATGGAACGCACCAAAGGCAAGCTTGTCATTCAGGTGGAGAACCTGCCGGAGGAGGTGAACTATTCAGATAAAACGGTAGGTGGATTATTTCAGAATTTGGATTGTGAGTTCAATTATACCAATCAGACAATAGTACAGACAAAAGCTGAATGGGAAGCAATACCTGTAGTCGTTACAAAGACGGTACTCTCTCCATCAGTTAAAGAGAAAGGGGCAATAGTTAGTGTGAACTTCTACGATGACCCGCAGCGAATTACGCCGACACTGACACCGAAAGACGTGAATGTTACGATGAAACGGAATGAACTGACGGTACTGAGGTATGTATATGATGATGGGAAATTTGTCATTTATATATTAGTAAATGATAATTGGGAAATGCTTCATGGTATGGAAATCGATTGATTTTAGACAGATATTTTTAAATTAAATTTTTAACAAAATGAGAACAAAAAATTATTTATTAGGTGCATTAGCAACCGGATTGTTGCTATTCACAGGGTGTAGTAATGATGAAGATATTGCTACTGGTAATGGAAATGAAAATGCGGCTCAAGCATTTGTACTGCAAGTGGCAAGTTCAGGAGATGGACTCAGCACCCGTGCGGGACGTCCTATGCTTAGTTCGGAAGCAAAACAAACTATTGAGAATGTCAAGATTATCATCTGTAGTGGTTCCACAGTGAAGTATGCTAAAGATATTGCGGATTGGAATACTTCAGGTTCAACAGCTTACACGACCGGAGGTCATGGTCGTGAAAAGACTATTGAAATCCCAACCGCAAATAAATTAGCCGCAGGAACTTATACGGTGTACGCTTTTGGCTATAGCAATAGTAGTGATTACGATTTGGCAGCTATAACAGCTATTGGTGATGGCGCTACATCTGGTACTTTTAATGCTAATACGACTCTTTCCTTTAAAACAGATGCAACGAATAAAATTGGAGAAGAAATCTTTGCAGGTTCTTATGAACTGACAGTTGTAGAGGGTGAAGGATTTAAAAAACCGGTTGTTTTAAACCGTCAGGTTGCAGGTACATTCGGTTATGTAAATGAAATACCTTATATTGCTGATGCTGCAAAGTTGCGTTTGGTCGCTTCAGACAAAAATCAACAGTTGGTTTTAGGCCAATTTGCTAACTTTGACTTAACCGGTAATGGTACAGGAAATGGCGCAAACGTAAAATACGTCATTAATGGTACGTCATCTAATACCGATAAGGTAATATATAGTATTAATTTAGCAGATTGGTTCACTACTATTCAAGATACTGATGGTAATGGTATAATCGATGTCACAGATTGGAAAACTCCTGCTGCTTATACTGGTGCTAAATTCGCTACAGGTTCTGTTTTCGCGGGCGAATTCCTAATTCCGTTTGCAAAGACAGCAGGTCAAACTTTCAAACTTGAATTGACTAAAATAGATGATACCGTTTTGAGAAGTTGGAATGTAAATCTACCTACTGCCGATGGTCAACTAACAACTGAATATGATTTGGCAAAATGGAATGGAACAACAACCGCTTTTGAAACAAGTAAAGTAACTGATACAAAGAATAGTTATAATGTTGTTCGTAATCACTTGTATGGAATTGGTACAAGAACTTTAGATAATCCTACAGAACCTGGAAAACCAGACATTGACGATCCTGAATCTCTGAATAACAAGCAAGAGTTGACTCTCCGTGTAAATGATAATTGGGAAGTAATCCATAGCATGGATCTTGAATAATTTCCCCCGAAACGTCCAAAAGCGTTTCCTCCCCTCTCCGAGATTTCCCGAAGCCCTCAAAACTGCTTCGGGAGCTCTCCGGAGTTTTGAAAATCTTCCAAGATTTTCTGTTCAATTTTTTATATTAAAGATGTAATAGAGATGAAAACGATACATTACTTACTAACTTTTATACTTTGCCTGTTAGTGTTCTCTTGCCAGGATGAGGACATTATGTCGCTACCTGATGGTAAACAACCCTCTTCACAAGATCCATCTACTCGTGCAACGAAGATTACTTCTAATCTTACGCAGGATGTTAACGGTTATTGGGTGGCCGGTCGCAGAGTTCCTCTTGTTGGTAAGGGGCGTATCGTTGATAATATATCGGACGCTTTGGTTAGTGTTATCGGCTGGAAAGAGAATGTGGGAAACATGGTAGATATTGATATCACGAATTCAACTTCATTTGCAGGAGTCGTAGCAGCGGATTTACTCGCTAATCAAATTGCTTCGGTACGTGATATGGCACGTACTTATGCAGGTGGACAAACTGCTGGATTTGTTTACAAAGTAAATAATACCAGTTTGTTGACCTTAAATGTATTAAAAGGTTTTTGGATTCAAACCTTTTTTAAAGGAGTAGCACAAGAAATACAAGGAGGAAACACTGCCGGAGAGACATTGGAACTGAACTTGCTGAGTGCAGCAAATAATGATGGGAAACAAGCTTTGTCTATTTCCACTTCATTCACTAAACCATTTGATGAAATCAGAATAGGTATGACTGGTGTATCTGCTGAGGTACTGAATGCATTGAGTTTGTATTATGCTTTTGTTGGAGATAATCCAGAACAAACATGTACAACAAATAATACATATTTCCCTGATGGAGTGGAAATACACAAAAACGGATTATTAGATTTAGGGTGGACTAGCATACTTGGTGCTGATAAGATTATTGATGCTGATCTTACGAACGTAGCAGGTTTTGGTACAGTAGGTGGATTGCTTTCTGATCCTCATGTTACCGTAAACTTTAAAACTGCCATACCCATTGGTACTGAAGTCGGTTTCTGTTTTACGGATGCAACCCTATTAGATTTAAGTTTGCTAACAGGTACAGTGCTTGAAACTTATGATGCAAATAATAAAAAGGTAGACGCAGTAACAATAAACTCTCTACTAGGGCTTTCTGCTATAGGAGGTGGAAAGAAGCAGGTCAGTTTGATTGCCTCTAAACCTTGTACGCAGGTTCGGATAAAGTTTACAGGAGTAAATATAAATTTGGGAGCTACCGTCGTTAATTATGCTTTCGTTCGTGAACCGGTGGAAATAGATGCCTCCAGCT
>OGMD01001128.1_pt1 | contig 9815 bp, 9 predicted proteins | sample 1573041 | NCBI WGS metagenome assembly OGMD01 (sample SAMEA2582007, study PRJEB24529) | metagenome | biome: Human gut stool | place: China | collected 2011 | reverse complement strand
AAACTATATATTTAAAAATATATAGTTCGATTTTCCATTTTTTGAAGATTATTGTTTCTTTTCTTCAGGTCCGGTCGGGTGGACGTTGGGCACTACGATATAAGGCGGCCCCAAATGGATGACAATGATTTCCTGCATCTTCGGACTTAGATATATCGTGTGACAACCATACCCCAACGCGCTCAATTTGGTGGCGAGAGATAAATCCTGGTCGATTCTTTCGCGCATTCTTTTTCTGGTCGAATCTATTCCCGGGTTACTGGGAAAGTACTCCATTGCCAACTGGGAAAATGGTTTAAAACCATTAATGACGTAGCCATCCGTGACTACTTTTTCTTCTTTCATTATTTTGATATTAAATTACGATACAAAACCTGTTCGTCAGGTCTGTATTTTTCGCAAAATTATAAAAAGGTTTCCAATTAATGCGGACTAAATCTTTTTATTTTTACATCACAAATTGTATATGTTGAATTATATTTATATTTTTGCTTTACCAATTTAAGGGGATTGGTTCATTCGTAAACATTATTTATTATAAAAAAGTTGATGAAGAAAGAAAATTTATTCTCGTTTATGAGGCAGGTGACTGCCGAATTGCAAGGGAGGGGAAATTTGGGGACAGCACATGTGTATAGAAGCTGTCTGAATGTTATTCTTACTTTTCAGGGTTCTGAAAAGCTGATGTTCCGCCAGTTGACGCCCGAATGGGTGAAACGTTTTGAAGTCAGTCTGCGTGAGCGCGGATGCAGTTGGAACACGGTGTCTACGTATCTGCGCACACTGCGTGCCGTTTACAACCGTGCCGTAGACCGTCGGAAAGCGGTGTATATACCTCATTTGTTCCGTTCGGTTTATACGGGGACACGGGCAGATCACCAGCGGGCGCTGGACGGCGAAGACATGAAAAAAGTGTTCAACCGTCTGCCGAAATCGGCTGCTGCTCCTGCTGTACGGACAGCGCAAGACCTGTTTATCCTGATGTTCTTGCTTCGTGGGTTGCCGTTTGTCGATTTGGTTTATCTGCGTAAGAGTGATTTGCAGGGAAATGTGATTACTTACCGCCGACGCAAGACGGGCCGTTCTCTATCCGTGACGCTGACACCGGAAGCGATGTTTTTGTTGCAACAACACATGAATCGTGATAGTAACTCGCCGTACCTGTTTCCTATTCTGCGAAGCCGGGAGGGGACACAAGAAGCGTATCGCGAATATCAGTTGGCATTGCGCGGATTCAACTATCAGTTGGCGATATTGGGAAAGTTGCTGGGACTTGAAGATAAATTAAGCTCTTACGCTGCCCGCCACACTTGGGCTACAACGGCTTATTATTGCGAAGTTCATCCGGGAATTATCTCCGAAGCGATGGGACATTCATCCATCACCGTGACGGAAACCTATTTGAAGCCATTCCATAGTAAGAAAATTGACGATGCAAACAGGCAGATTATTGATTTTGTGAAGCAGTCAACAGGCTGTACAATATCTTAATAAACAGTCCGTTACTTGCTAGGTAACGGGAAATAAAACACGCAGCAAAAGTATGCATATTATTTAAAACATACAAACAAAATCAAACTTTATTTCCACTAATTCATACTAAAAAAGAAGCGATACGGACAAAACATATCACCCCTTTGCATTAGAGCTTTATCAACATCTAAAATCTGCAAAAGACATTTCCCTCTACCATCATATCCCAGAAGTAGAGGTAAAGAACTTATTCGCTATTTCATTGTCTTTCCGGTATTAATCACCCTTCTACGGGCGGCAACAAAAGTTTTCCCGTTACCTAGCAAGTAACGGGATATGCTCCGATTATTAATTCTAAAAAACAAAACAATGAAGAAATTCAGACATTACGCCTTACTGACGTTTGCTGCAATGGCAGTATTCGGATGTTCAAAAGACTATGACGACACCGAGCTTCGCAATGATGTGAGTGATCTCAAATCGAGAGTGGAAAAGCTGGAAACATGGTGCACGACAGCCAATTCCCAAATCAGTGCCTTGCAGGGTCTGGTCACCGCACTGGAAGCGAAAGACTACGTGACAGGCGTTTCACCCGTAACGAATGGTTACACAATCACTTTCAGCAAGAGCGACGCTATCACCATCTACAACGGCAAGGACGGAGCAAAGGGCACGGATGGAGTAACTCCCGTTATCGGAGTAGCCAAAGACACCGACGGACAGTATTACTGGACAGTGAAAACGGGCACTGCCGCCGCTACCTGGATGCTTGATGCCGAAGGTAAGAAAATTCGTACCACTGGTGATAAAGGAGATAATGGTAGTGCAGGAACTAATGGAACCACTCCTGTATTAAGCGTAGCTACCGATACCGACGGTAAAGTTTATTGGAAAGTGAACGGAACATGGTTGCTAAACAACGGACAGAAAGTGCAGGCCACAGGCGATAAAGGCGCAACGGGTGCAACAGGTTCCACCGGAGCAGCAGGTGCAGATGGAGCAGATGGCGATGCTGTATTTGCCGCAGATGGTGTAACAGTCGATGAGACTGAAGGAACGGTGACTTTCACCCTTGCAGGCGAGGATGGCGAAACGTTTACCTTGCCGATGGCGAGCGAAATAAAGATATTCGACAGCTTTGCCGAATTTAAAGTGAACAGCGAAAAGCACGAACTCACGCTTGCGCTCAATGTAAAAGACGGCGACTATGCTGCGCTCAAAGCCGAACTGACCAGCAGTAAAGGGATGGAAATAGCTATGGTGAAAGCATCTACCCGTACAGCAAGTGCTCCGTGTGGTGTAACGCTCACCGCACCGACATTCAAAGCTGACAAGACTATTGATGTCAACGCTAAAGTAGGATTCACTCTGCCTTCAGGAATTGCAGATGGTGAGTTTGCATTGCTGAAAGTCACTGTTGTAGGCAAAGATGGCAAAGAGCACGCTTCTACACGTGTCATTGTTTACACCACGGAAGTTAGCGTAGAAAGTGTTGCTCTTGCAGATAAATCTGTTGCAGAAGGCAGTACAGTGAAGTTGGTTCCCACTTTCACTCCCGCCACTGCCACCAATCAGAACGTGACATGGATTAGCAGTAAACCCGAATTTGCAACCATCGCTAATGATGGTACGGTGACTGGCGTCGCTCAAGGCGAAACGGTTATTACAGTCACTACCGAAGATGGTGGATTCACTGCTACTTGCAAAGTGACAGTTACAGAAGCTCCTAAAGGCTATGTGTGGTACTTGGCAGGCAAAGAAAGTGGTAATTATGAAATCAGTACCTCAGAAGAATTGAAACAATTCGGACTATTGGTAAATGGGGATAGAACCGCGTTGACTTTCAATGGTGAATCTGATGCGGTTACTTTCAGCGGCCAAACCGTCACATTAAAAAATGACATCAATTTGAATAATGAAGAGTGGACTCCAATTGGTACATATAGCGAACCATTTCAAGGAACTTTCGATGGCAATGGAAAGGCTATTTCCGGACTGAAAGTAAGTAACGTTAATATCCAATATATTGGTTTCTTCGGTTATATTAAAGATGCTATTATGAAAAATACTGAAATTTCCGATGGTACCGTTACTGGAAGTGACCGTGGTTATGCTGGAGGTGTTGTAGGATGCAGCAATAATTCTGTGATTGAAAACTGTAGTAATTCCGCTACCATATCAGGTCTGGTAGCAGGCGGAGTTGTTGGTTGGGCGTTTAAAAGTAACATAAAAGCATGTCATGCCACAGGAAATGTAACTGCCATACAAAGCGAAAATACATTAGCTGCAGGTGGAGTAGTAGGTTCTTTGACTATTAGTGGTAGTCTGCAAGCATGTTACTATACTTCCGGGACAGTAACTGGCGGTAATCAAACAGGTAGTAGTTACGAAAACACTACTGGTGGTGTTGTCGGATTTTCTCATACTGGAATAAAAGTGTATAATTGTTATTCCACAGGTACGGTAGTGACCGGCACAGGTAATAATGTTTATGTTGGTGGAGTAATCGGCTATGCACGTTATGGCAGTGATAATGGTTCTTTACTCTACATTACCGGTAAAGGCGCAAGCCGCGGAATAGGTGAAAAAGCTACAGACGATGCATCCAAAGTAAAAAGCATCACTTCCGAATCCGAGCTTTCTGCCAATATCAGCTTCTTAAATACCGGTCTGCCGGGCGAAGTAGGGTATCAGTTCAAAGCTGACGGAACTCTTGAAAAAGTACAGTAAAACTTCCACGATAGCGGTATAGCCGCACTTCTACACATGGCAAGCCGGAATCCCTAAACCTCCGGCTTGCTTTCTTTTTCCGCAAATTCTCCTTAGCAGAGATTTCTACAAATCCTGTTCAATAAAGGTGAAGCATTATACGTCTAATTCTGTTTGCAAATGACTGATTATTAATCAGTAAAACTGGCTGAAGAAAATAAAAACCAGTTAAAATTTGGTAGTTATGAAAACAAAGCCCATATTTGCAGCCCTAAAATAGGGACAGGCATAAAAATCCTCATCGGAGGGTGCTATAATAATAATTATAGTGCTGGATAAGATGAATGGTGCAAATCATTCGCTTGTCCGGCACTTTTTTTATGTTGTAACAAATAAGATTAAGAGGAGAAGTATCGAAGAAACTATGAAAGAGTTAGATTTGACACAAGGAAGTGTACCGAAAGTACTGTTGCAGTTTGCAGTACCTTTTCTGATTGCCAATGTGCTCCAGGCGCTTTATGGCGGGGCCGACCTGTTTGTTGTAGGGCAATATGATGATTCGGCAAGTGTGGCAGCCGTGGCGATCGGTAGTCAGGTGATGCAGACTATTACAGGTATTATTCTGGGCATTACCACCGGAACAACGGTGCTGATTGCCATTGCTACCGGAGCGAAAGACAATCGAAAAGTTGCCTTTACCATCGGTTCTTCCGTATGGCTGTTTTCAATCACCGGTGTGCTGCTGACGTTGGTCATGGTGCTTTTTCATGGTCAGATAGCAGAAGTGATGCATACTCCCGTTGAAGCTATGGCGGATACGAAAAGCTATATTCTGGTATGCTCTATGGGTATTCTGTTTATCGTGGGATATAACGTTGTATGTGGTATCCTGCGTGGATTGGGTGATTCAAAGACACCGCTTTATTTTGTAGGCTTGGCATGTGTAATCAACATAATGCTCGATTTTATACTGGTCGGCTATTTCCATTGGGGAGCTACAGGAGCGGCTATTGCTACTGTAACCGCGCAAGGTGTCAGCTTTGGAATAGCGCTTTGGTTCTTATACCGGCATGGATTTCATTTTGATTTCTCACGCAAGGATATCCGTTTGAACCGCAATCTGTCTAAAAAGATCATGGTATTGGGAGCACCTATTGCTTTGCAAGATGCTTTAATCAATGTCTCATTTCTGATTATCACTGTCATTGTGAATCAGATGGGAGTCATTGCGTCTGCTTCTTTAGGTGTTGTTGAGAAAATCATAGTGTTTGCCATGCTGCCTCCGATGGCTATATCATCGGCTGTGGCAACCATGACTGCACAAAATTACGGAGCGGGACTTATCAAGAGAATGAATAAATGTCTTGCTTCGGGAATTGGGATTGCTCTTGTTTTCGGTGTATCGGTTTGCGTGTATTCGCAATTCCTGCCGGAGACGCTTACCGCTTTCTTTACGAAAGATGCCGCTGTGGTGGCAATGGCAGCAGAGTATCTGCGGGGATATAGCATCGACTGTATCATAGTCAGTTTCGTGTTCTGCATCAATTCTTATTTCAGCGGACAAGGAAACTCGTTATTCCCGATGATTCACAGTCTGATAGCCACATTCCTGTTCCGTATACCATTGTCATACTGGTTCAGTCAGATGGATAGCTCGTCGCTGTTTATCATGGGATTTGCTCCACCCATTTCAACGGTGGTTTCGTTATTGATTTGTATCTGGTATTTGCGATATACCCAAAGGAAATTATACTTGAGAGGCACATTGATGCCTGCTATGTCGAATTAGGTGTTTTTAAGTGACATATATTAACTAAAATCTATTTTGTATGGAAGCTTATTTGAAGAAACTCTGTTTTGAGTATCAGGTTGATGAAAAAGAAGTGAAAGAGCTGTTGGCTCGTATGGAAATGGTGTATCTGGATAAAGGAGAAACGATTGCGTCTGCCACAATGTCCGAGCAGAGCTTGTATATTATTGTTTCCGGCATTCTGCATACATACACAACCAGCGAAGGAGAGGACAAAACCATCCGGTTTTTATCTGAAGGGGATGCTGTATTGTGCTATAACTCCAGTCAGTATGCTGTAAAGGCACTGACGAAATGTGCTGCTTATTACATCAGCGAAGAGGAGATTGAAGAGTTGTGCGCAACATCTATTTCGTTTGCCAACTTGGTTCGTCAACTGATGGAATATCAGTTCTATTTTAAAGAAGAAGAGAATATGAACGTTCGCAAACTGACGGTAAGAGAGAGGTATCTTTCTTTATTGGCAGAAATCCCGAATATTCTGTACAGGGTACCTTTGAAGTATATTACTCATTATCTGGGTGCCGATGTAACCAGTTTGGGATATATGGCTGGAAGTTCTAAATAGGAAATATAACCTGGACATCTATTTTTCTATGTATTCCTTATCAGATGGTTCATTGACTATTCAAAATTGAGTTTGAAAAGTCTTTGGATTATTTGGTAAGGAATATTATTTTTGTATTCCAAATGAAAAACTCAATACCTCGATATACTTTTTATAAGAATAAGTATGGAAGCGAACTTTTGGTCGATGTGGTAGAACTGAAATATGTGAAGAAGTTCTTGGCTGAAAGTGCTATTCACACGTTGAATTATTATGATGTTACTTTTATAACAGAAGGTAAAGGGACGTTTTCTGTCGATAACCAAACCTATGAAGTAACCCCATGTGACGTTCTATTCTCTAAACCGGGAGAAATCCGGAACTGGGATACGCGTCATATCATCAATGGTTATGCGCTGATTTTCGAGGAAGAGTTCTTGTCTTCCCTCTTTAAAGATTCTTTGTTTGTACAGCATCTTTCGTTTTTTCAGCTGGAAAGCTTTTCATCAAGACTGCATTTGCCCGATGAGCTTTATGCCCGTATACTCCAAATTTTGCATCATATAAAGATGGAGATCGACTCGTATCAGCAAAACGATGTGCATGTGTTGAGAGCGTTGCTTTATGAAGTCCTGATGTTATTGGACCGGGCTTATCTTAAAATGACTTCGATAGAGGAGGGCAGGAGCAGAGAAGCGTCTAATAACCATGTAAGTAAATTCATGAATTTGGTAAATATCCATTCGAAAGAGCAACACTCGGTTCAGTATTATGCGGATAAACTCTGCATTACTTCTAACTATTTGAATGAGATGGTAACCTCGACAATGGGGTTTAGCGCCAAACAATATATTCAGAATAAAGTGATGGATGAGGCTAAAAGACTACTCGTTTATACAAACGTCCCCATATCGGATATTGCTTTTGAACTCTGCTTTTCAACGGTCTCTTATTTTATCCGCAGCTTCCGGCAACATACGGGAGAAACTCCATTACTTTATCGGAAAACACATAAACCGTAAAAAGTACTATTTTCCCCTTTCTTTTTATTACGCCGTGTTTCTTCTATTTCTCTACTTTCGCATCAGATAATAACTAACAATAAAAAATGAAATGATGAGAGACGCAGAAAAAACAGTAGGGAACATGATTGATAAGTTGAAAACAGCTTTTATCGGTTCTATAGACAGGGAGGGATTTCCTAATATCAAGGCAATGTTGCAGCCAAGAAAAAGGGAAGGGATAAAAACGATTTATCTGACAACGAATACTTCATCCATGCGTGTGGCGCAATACCGGGAAAACAATCATGCGTGTATTTACTTTTGTGATACAAGATTTTTTAGAGGTGCGATGCTGCGGGGTACAATGGAAGTATTGACAGACAGTGCCAGCAAAGAAATGATTTGGCAGGAGGGTGATACCATGTATTACCCGGAAGGAGTGACAGATCCCGATTATTGTGTATTGAAATTTACGGCAACTTCCGGTAGGTTTTATAGTAATTTCAAATCAGAGAGCTTTATCGTAGAATAGAACTCATAGTACATAAGAGAAGCTAAGAGACAGAACTTTTATAGTCTCAATGTGCTATTTTTAAGATTGTATAAAAGAGTAGCGACTTTAAAAACAATGAACCAGTGAATAAACGGCATAAAATAGTGCAATAATATGCGGAAATGCAGGTCTGTTTCGCATAAAACTACATACGGTATGCATCTTTTCTGGCTGGCAAGGCGTTCGTTCCTCGGTGAGGAGCAAGGTGTTCCTCGGTGTGCGTCGCTACCTTCCTCACCGAGGAACTTGTTTGTCATCGGTGAGGAAGCTGAAACCGGTCTTTTTGAGGGTGGTTTTTCTCTAGTTTGGCATAACTGTTAGACAGGATAGGAATAATAAAAAGAACGGTTATCTTAATATTTTATGTTGAATGGTGAATGAATAATGGAAAATAGCTGCTATTTAGATGATATATGTTCCAAATAATAACAATAAAGAACTTTCTCCCGACAGATGCCGGGCTTTTTTCTATTTTTCTTAAATCGTTATGCTATTGTCTCTCTTCCTGATTGCTTAAATATTCCTTTTTTAAGAATGGTTATTTTTTCATTCATTTTATGCTCCCGGACAGAATCCGTTTTTATAAAATAGATAACTTTCCTCTATCGCATCGGCAGTATCAGCTTCTAATGCATATAATATTTCTTTGCAAAATTCCAGTTGCCCGGTTCCGTTGGCAGTTACAATATTCTCGTCTCTTACAGCTTGTTCATTGATATAGTTCGAATCGCCTGTATATTTATCCCCAGCATACTGTTTTAGATAATTGAGCGTATTGCTGGTATGCTTTACCTCATTAAGGAAACCGTGCATACCCAGAAAAACAGAAGCATTACATATTCCGGCAACTAATTTCTTTTCTTTAATAGCTTTTTCTACAAGTGGAACTATCAATTCGGCTTCAGGTGAGAACCAGTTCATACCGCCAATTAACACCAGCCCCGCATAATCTTCCGCCATATCTTTTAGCCCATAATCAGGCAGCACTCTGAATCCGCCTATTGAACTTACAGGTTCTTGGGTTATTGATAGGGTTTTCACTTTATAACTAATAGGATTTCCGGGCTTGACTCCCTGATTCAAACAGGTAGCTATATATGCGCCTTCCCAGTCGGCGAACCCTTCTAAAATTACAAATATTACTTCTTTCATATATGGTTCTAATTTTTAGTGAGTACAAAGGTGTGATATTTAATTGACTTTTGTAGTAGTAATTGTGGTAAAATCTCGAATAATACATTTAAAATATGATTATTCAATTTACAATAGGAAACTTTTTATCATTCAAAGAGCAATGATGAAGGGCGTGAAGTAAAAACTATAACTTTTTCATTCAGGAAAAATGAATTGGAAGGTACAATACCTTATGGGGGAGTGCGATACGCTCGGAAAAGAAATGACTCAATTAACAGAAGATACATTTTTTGTTGTCAATACACAAACAGGTAAACTTGTCGTCGCAGGTTATTATGATACAAACAATAATAACAAGTATGACAAAACAGATAAGGATGAAATCTTAATCTATAATTTGAAAACCTTGAAGTTAGCTTCGAGAATATGACTTCCGGCTAGATAGCCAACTGTGTACAAAGTAGAAAAGTGAAATAAAAAAGCTCTGTAATCATTGAATTACAGAGCTTTTTCTTTGTTTCGCTTTCTTAAGAAGCGGTGCGTACGGGACTCGAACCCGTGACCCCATGCGTGACAGGCATGTAT
>OGMD01001114.1_pt1 | contig 9871 bp, 4 predicted proteins | sample 1573041 | NCBI WGS metagenome assembly OGMD01 (sample SAMEA2582007, study PRJEB24529) | metagenome | biome: Human gut stool | place: China | collected 2011 | reverse complement strand
GCCTTTTCTGTTGATTTCCGGTATAAATTCCGATGAATACCGGATAAAAACCGGTGAAATATTTAACGTAATTCGTATTTTTATGAAAGAAAACGACTATTCTACTATAGTTCCTCCTTCATTTCCAGCTATCATTATATCATATACCAAACTATTCAGATACATTTCAAGATTGATATATTGTCCATTAACATCTATATTTTTTTCATTACCATACACCCTTTCTGAAGAATACGGCTTTAATTTCAATTATTTTTCCACTACTGACGGGAACAAATGTTTCACTAAACTATTCAAATAAACCTCCAGATTAGTATATTCACGACTCAAATTATACTTGGTTCCATCGGCTGCACTTTCGGGATTCAGCCCATGTTCTGTCTCCCAGTCATCAGGAATCCCGTCACCGTCCGTATCCTTTACAGCAGTACCTTGAGCATAAACAGGCCAACCACCGGCATCTTCTTGAGAATCAATAATCCCTAGATTCCCCTCCTTAGAGCCCCTATAAGTATAGGTACCGGCTCTAGTCTCCGATATAATACGAGTATCAACTGCGTCGCGAATAAGAGAAGCACCGACATAGTTCAACACGGAATTATACGCATCCGATGCCGACTGTGTAAATTCGTTCACATCAGACGTTATCGCGAACTCCGTGGCTGATTTCAAAGAAGCCTCACCTGCTGCCGGAGTTGCCGAAGGCTGCAACCCCACCCAATTGTCATTATTTACATTCGTTATCAGACTTTGGAACGTACTGCTAATACTGGGTGAAGTACCGTCGAATACATTACCGGATAAATGGAATACACCCCAATTCTCCCCGTTCCCCGGATTTGCATCCGCATCATTCTTATCGGGTGCAAAAATACGATAAAGTACTTTCCGACCGCTGCTGCCACCTTCCGCCCGCGCATTGGTAGCTGCTCCCGGCTTATAATAGTTGTTCACAAAGTTGTAGGAACCGCCTTCACCAGCATATCCTCCGTTTCCCGACCAATTATAGAATACATTATTACGCAAATCCACTTTCTCAGCCTCCGGCTGTCCCGTGTAACGGCTACCGCAAAGACGCGGAGTACGACTATACGCATGTGCTATCAGATTATGATGGAAAGTGGCGGGCGAACCTCCCCAAATACCGCCATAGCCATGATTACCTTTTGGGTGAATGGAATGATACAGGCTTTCGGACAACAGGCACCACTGCATCGTAAAGTTCGTATTCCCATAAAACGAAGCAATCTCATCAGTGCTCCAACTCATCGAACAATGGTCAAGAATAATATCCTTGTGCTCTCTTCCCCAAATGGCATCCGCATCTTTTTCCGTGACTCCGTTAAAAGTCTCATCGCCCAAACGGAAACGAAGAAAGCGGATGATTACATTGTCTGCGCTTACCTGAACGGTCCCCCTTTTGATGCAGATTCCCCCGCCGGGAGCCGTCTGTCCGGCTATGGTCAAATCCCCGTTCCGGATGGTCAAGTTGCTGGTCAAATCAATAACACCTCCTACTGCAAACACAATCGTACGTGCACCGCTCTGATTAATAGCATAACGTAAAGTACCTCTTGTATTTGTATCCTCCAGTGAGGTTACGGTATATACAGTTCCACCTGCTCCACCCTGCGTGTATTTTCCCGCGCCATAGGCGCCGGGAAAAGCCGCTATCGTTGCACGATTCGGAGCAGGATAATCTACCAGTCCGGAAGGTTCATCCGACGGCTCGCCGGACTGTCCGGGTAATTCGTCCTGTTCAGGACTGCTTGTGGAGCAAGAAGCGGCAGCATACAGCAAAAGCCCGCAAAATCCCCCTATCCATATTTTAGACATAATCGTTCTATTCTTAATTAAAAAAATAGGCAAGTAGCCAGGGCAAAAAGAATTCTTCCCAACTACTTGCCTGTTAAATAGGTATTCAACAAATGTTATTTATTCCACATTCCAACGCGGGTCACCCAAACTTTTCAATTTACTTTCAAGAATGGTGAAGTCGCCCTCATCAGGATTTGCGAATAATTCGGATGATAACACAGGCGTCTCGCTCCGGTCTGCAGTAAAACTGTAACTACTGAAGTTACAATCAGAGGTTTTATATACATCAATGATTGTCGGAGTACTACCGGTAAGTCTTATACCACCTACACCATCACCGTTTGTCTTACCAAAGATAGTATTTTGAACAGTCACACTAACTGCACTTCTTGCATCCAAGAAATAACGCGTTAAAGCTACTACATTATAGAATGTACAATTTGAAATATTAAACGTTCCGGTAGAGGATTTTTGTACATCAGCAAAACTATGCGACATTGTATTAAAAGTTGAATTTGTGACATTCACATTGGAAACAGTATATGCAGCATTATTCCAATACAAGAAAGCATAACTTCCCGAACCTTGATTGGTAACCACGCAATTATCAATATTAACAGTTCCAATCGTCTTCGTACTGGTACCTTGCAAACGAACCAAACTCCGGGATAAGGATGGGATTTCACAATCTTTGAAAGAAAGTTCTTCTACCTGCATAGCATTCGACTGATTTATCAGATAGGTGGCTCCACCATCCTTTATTACCACATTTTCAAAGCGAATATAACCATGAGTACCACCTATTTCTAATGTTTTAGGGAAGTTCAATACAGGTTTCTCCGCACCGGCCAATCCAAAGAATGTAATAGATGCTGCTTCCGGAATTGTCAGAGTAGTTATCTCTCCAGTTTCAGAAACACCATTCATATCAACTGTTACTCCTGCCGGAATACCGATAGTGACACCAACAGATGTATTTCCGGTAGCAGTTTGTGCCTGTTCCACCAAATCTTTAATCAAAGCAGTAGTGATTGCCGTTATTCCATCTTCCAAGGTATACTTCAAGTCACCCTCAGGCATAGCTGCTGCTGTAGTAGCAGTACGTTCACCCCGTTTAGAAGCACCATTATAAATAATGAATAAGTAAGTGGTTGTAGGCTCCAGTCCGTCCACCACACAAGCACCTTCTTGAATCTGAGCTTCTGTTAAAGTCACTGTTTTCAATGGAGCTTTCCCGCCTTCACTGTCCACAACAGACACCTCAATACGAGTAACAGCCTCTCCTGCTGCCCAAGACAGGCGAATGGAATTTTCCGTACGATCGGCTGAAGTAATCGATTCAAATATTTGTTCACCTTTCGTCTTAAAAGAGCGTTTTGTTCCACTTTCATAGTACGACCATTTTGAAGCAGCCGCAGCCGTGGAAGAAGAAATAGCCTTCAGACGAACGAAATAAACCGTTTCTCCTGCCAATTCGTCAAGTATATAGGGAGAGGTACGGACGGTATCTATGCGAGAGCCTTCATGATAATCCTCCATATAAAGAGAATCTTGATTTAACTCCAAAAGATAATAATCTACACTGGATAAACGATCAAATTCAATTGTAGCAGTAGTAGCTTCGGCTGATACCGAAATGTCATGAGGACTAAACGGACGGCTATGACTGCTGTCTGTTCCCCAATCATTATCATCGACACATGATGCCAGGGCCAGAGCGAGAGCTCCGGTTACCAGCATGTTAGTATATATATTCGTTTTCATATTATTCATAAGTTTTATCAGAATGAGAATCCATAAGAATTTTGCAGATGACCATTGGAGTCACTGATAGTAGTCGCTCCCAAAGGAAGGAGATGACGGTTTACTACGTTAGCCGTGCCTTGGAATCCTGAATATTTATCATATTTAATCAGACCATTGCTGATATAGTTGATTGCATCATAAGTTGTATTTGTATCATCAATGACTCCATCCTTCTTAACGTTACCCCAAAAGTTGACATTTTTCCATCCAGCAGTTGTATCATCTTTTGTATCCGGTTCTGCATACCAACAGATAGAAGAATAGTCTATTCTATACCAGTTCTCCGCAGCTGCATTTTCCTTATAATAGAGTTTAGATACATATTCATCATTCACCACAGCATTACGGTAAGTATCAAGCATCTCAACCGTCTTATCTATTAATAATCCCCAACGAATCAGGTCATACTTACGTACTGCCTCTCCTGCCAGTTCCCATGCGCGTTCATCTACTATTGCGTCAAAGAAAGCATCTTTACTAGTGAGCGATGTTACATATGCAGTAACTTTATCAGCATGAACTGCAGCAGGGAAAGCACGTCCACGAACTTCTTCCAAAGCCTGTTGAGCTGTTTTGCCACAAGTTCCTGCTCCCTGAGGACCGTACAGTTCATTGACCGTTTCGGCATACATCAATAAAATATCCGAATATCTCATTGCTACCCAATTGATGCCATAGCCGGTTTTAGTGCTAACTCCCTGGTTCATGCTACGCCATGCATCCGTCATTTTACGAACATCCCACTTGCCTACATAGATACCAAAAGGCGAATTGCTTTGCATCGTCTGTGTAGAAGTAGCATCTTTTAACTCATAAGGAGCACAAGTCACATCACGGCGCGTATCTTGCGAATCAAACGACATGAAAAATGGAGCAGTCAGTTTCACCTTACCCGAAGAATTGCTGAAACCAAAACGAGTGCTTACCGCATTCATACGTACACCAGCCGTATATCCCATTTCACCGGAATAGTTCATACCATGTGCCACTTCAAACAAATTTTCCCGATAGGTCTGATCCAAAGTCAACTGATTGATGCGTTCCCATTCATTCTCAAAACTAGGGTTGAGTTGATGTCTTCCACCTAAAATCACTGCATCCAGACAAGCCAATGCATGATGGTAAAGTTCCGTCCGTTTCTCATCTCCCGGTCGCATGGTAGGATAAGTAGCGTCGCTATATCCCAGCTGACCTTCACGACGTTCACTCAGATTTACATAACCTGCCTTACTTTCTTCACGAATAGAATAACCTGCCTCTGCCAATGCAATACGAGCAGCCAATCCATAAGCATATCCCTTCGTACAATGTTCGGTAGAATATCCGTTTTCTCCAGCCCAAGGCAAAAGTCCGGCAGCCTCTTCCAAATCAATCAATAACTGGTCCATAATTACATCTCTGTCTGTTTTTCCCAAATAGAGATTAGAACCATCTGTTTGTGTAGATTCCATTTTCATCGGTATATCACCGTAGTTACGGATAAGATCGAAGAAAACCATCGCACGCAAAGTGAGTGCCTCACCCAAATAGTAACGCATATTCTGACTTTCTCTAATATCAGAAGCACGGATTCCTTCAATTACCAAATTGGCATTTTCTATAATCTCGTACATCTCGCTCCAGTTAGTAGGCAGACGATTCCAGTTGGTAGGATTATAGTTACAAAGTCCACGTTCGGAGTCTGACGTCACAGTCGTTTCCGTCAGTGCATCCACTAATTCCACGTCCGTATTCATGGCAAGATTCAATGGAATACGACATCCATAAGTATGATCCAAAACCAAGCCTGCATACACTCTATTCAAGACTTGCTTGGTATAACTTTCCGTATTATAAACATTTTCCGGAAACATCTCTGAAGGAGATGACTGATCCAGGAAATCGGAGCATGAAGTTAACATCACCATTCCGGTTGCTCCAGCTAAGAATATTGATTTAAATATATTTTTCATAATGAAACTCTTTCTTTAGAATGTAACATTGATACCACCCACAATAGAAAAACTCTTTGGATAAGCAGCATAATCAACTCCCGGAGTCATCGGTGTGCTGGTACAGCAATCAACTTCAGGATCTACTCCTGAATATTTAGTCAGACACAGCAGGTTATAACCAGTTGCATAAATACGAACATTGTTCATATGCAATTTGTGAGTCCATGATTTCGGAAGTGTATATCCGATGGATACTGTTTGCAAACGCAAGAACGAAGCATCTTCTACATCCCAGCTAGTCAGAGGACGTCCGGTAATTGTTGCCGGGTTGAAAATGCTCTTTGAACCATTCACTTGATTGATCTGAGCATAATAAGCATCTTCTCCGTTTGCTGCAATATAACTATTAGCATAAGTCCTACCTAACATATTCTCACCTGTTGCAGGATCTATACGGGAAAAACGATCAGCCAAAGTGAAATTGTCATTCAGATTATAATGTTGTCTGGAACCGTCATAAGAACTTGACGCAGATTTACTTGCATTAATCATTTTACCACCTATCTGATAATTGAAGGACAGCGTAAAGTCGAAATTCTTTAAAAAACGTCCGTTAAGTCCGAATCCACCGGTAACCGGATGAATCGTATTACCTAAACGCACTTTATCCTTCGCGTCGATGGTACCGTTGCCATCCTCATCTTTCAATTTCATTGCACCGGGTTCAAGAGTACCGGTAATTGTAGTATATGAATTTGCCACTACAGGATTGCCATCCGCATCCTTCCGGATTTCCCAAGAGGTTCCGTTCCACTTCAAGTCGTCTGTCGTATAGAAACCATCATACGTGTATCCATACACTTCACCTAAACGACCTCCTTCTTCCAGATAGAAATCTTCATTGCTGACAACGCCTGACCCTGACCATCTACTGCTTTCCCAAGTAGATCCTCCAGGGTATTTATCAATCTTACCACGGTTGTATGCAATGTTAAACGAGAAGTTCAGCCCCCAGTTTTTCTTATCGGCAATAACGACATCTGTCAGGAACTCAATACCCTTATTAGAAGTCTGTCCGATATTTTGATACTGGTAGGAGTAACCGGAAGCTCCTGGAAGCGTAGTACGCATCAGCAAGTCCTTGGTAGTATTCCAATAAACATCCACACTACCGGTAACGCGATTGTTGAACAATCCAAAATCAAGTCCCAAGTTACGGGTAATGGTTGTTTCCCACTTCAAACCCGGATTGGCGAGCATACTACCATGCTGTAACATAGGAGCTGCTGTTTCATCAAAATAAATAGTACGGTCACTTGTTCCTGCCAAAGCATAAGTAGTATACATATACGAGGCATTAATACGGTTATTTCCGGCAGTACCATAAGAGAGACGAAGTTTCAGATTGGAAAGCCAATCCTGAGAATTACTCATAAAAGCTTCTTCATTAATACGCCATGCCAAAGCAACTGACGGGAAAACTCCCCAACGATTACCGCTTGAAAATCTGCTTGATCCGTCAGCACGTAAGGTAGCAGTCAATAAATAACGATCCTTCAATGTATAATTCAAACGGCCAAAGAAAGAAGACATGTTATCATTCATTCCAATATAGGTCTGTGTAGGCAACGCTACACCATTTCCCATCTGTGCCAGAACTTGATCTATTGTAGTATCTTTGTCAAAACCTACCGAGGTCATATTTGTATCAGTATATCTTGAACTGGTCAATTCCTGTCCCAACATCACATTCAGCTTGTCGTCTTTCGTTAACAGTTTGCTCTTATCGTACGTTACCGTGTTAGCCAAACGCCAATCTTTCTGAACGCGTTTTGTCAGATAAGCTTGGGGTTGTCCTGAATATCCAAATTTAGAATTGCTGGTAGCTTTAGCTTCCCAAACCTGGTCTACATTATTATATCTCCAGCCATAACCAAACTCTGAACGGAATTTCAAGCCTTTAAGCGGTTCCCAAGTCAAACTGGCATTCGCATTATTTTGCAGACGAGTTTGTTTCTTATAGGTACTTTCAATTCGTTCAGTAGGAGAATAATCTGTATTACCTGTATCCTCATCTACAAAATCATCAGACAAACGAGTGATCGGACGATAGATAGTACTTCTCGCTACAATAGAATAAGCTTTACTGGACTCCTGTGTATCAGCACCACCACTTAAACCATCAATTTTAGTATAGGAAAAACGATTGTTGAAATCAAGAGTCAGCCATTTATTCAGTTTGCTTTGCAATTTGGCTGTGATGTTATCTCTGGCATACCCGGAGCTTATCATAATGCTCTTCTCGTCGCTACGTGAATAACTTACAGCATACTTAGTATCCTTAGTACCACCACTGACATTTAAATTATATTGTTGTTGACTACCAGTTCTGCCAAATAGCTCATCCTGATAATTGTTTCCTTTTACCGAACGATAAATGTCAACATCTTGCCAGTTACCATAGTTGTTACCATCCTGATTCAATTCCTGTTGCCACAATACATATTCATAAGGACTTAATACACCAAGCTCGCCAACACGTTTCCGAATACCGAAAGAAGCACCAAATGTTACTTCCGTCTTTCCTTCATGTCCCGATTTCGTAGTAATAATGATAACACCATTAGCACCTTTTGCACCATAAATAGCCGTAGATGAAGCATCCTTCAGTACATCAATAGACTGAATATCGGAAGAAGCAATATCACTGATACTGTTTACGGGAAAACCATCGACAATATAGAGTGGGGAATTATCCTGGGATAATGAACCGCCACCACGCACACGAATTTTCACATCTGCATCCGGTGATCCTTCTGTGGTGGTGATAGATACACCAGGCATTTTACCGGTTAAAGCCTCCGAAACATTGGAGACAGGGACAACCGCCAATTCTTTTGCACTGACAGAAGCGACAGATCCGGTCAAGTCTTTCTTAGCCACAGTACCATAACCAATCACCACGACTTCGTCCAGTGCCTGTGAGTCGTCAGCCATCGTTACATTAATTGATTTTTTACCTTGAACGGCGATTTCCTGTGTCTTCATACCTATATATGAAACGACCAGTGTTTTCTTACCGTCTACTTTAATAGAGAAGTTACCGTCCAAATCAGTAATCGTACCGTTAGTGGTATTACCTTTTTCTACAATGGAAGCACCGATAATCGGTTCCCCGGTGGTGTCTTTCACATTACCAGTTACAGTAATTGTCTGCGCCGAGAGGCTAAGCGACAATGTCGCAAATAATAGTAGCAGCCAACTACGCATGTTTTTCACTTTGTTAGACATACTTTGAATATTGATTAATAATTAAATTTAATTCTTTTTGCCTTATGAGCATCTTTCACGATACAAAAATAGAGATTAAAAGATGCTAATATGTGCAATATTTGTTTTTAGCATGGTATTTTTTGTTTTTAGCTGTATCCGAAAGGGGAAAAAACAAAAAATACACATTATAATATTTACATATTCGTACCTTTACCCTAGAAACAGCTAGCCAACTCACATATTCAACGAATAAAAACAAGAAAACATGAATAAGAAACTCACTGTAATGGTATGTGCTTCCATCTTCACTTTTTTAACCGTAGGGGCCATGCCAAAGCAATCAAAAGACAATGTTCCCCCCGATCGTTCCAAAGTCCTCGCCTTCCCGGGCGCCGACGGAGCAGGAAAATATACCACCGGTGGTGCCGGAGGTACTGTATACACTGTTACTTCTCTGGCAGACGATGGTTCGGAGGGAACACTCCGTTGGGCCATCAACAAGAAAGGTCCGCGTACCATTGTCTTCGCAGTCAGCGGAATCATTGAATTGCAAAAAGCACTGAAACTGAACAATGGCGATGTGACCATTGCAGGACAAACAGCGCCGGGCGACGGTATCTGCCTGAAAAATTACACATTCTCTATTCAGGCAGACAACGTAATCGTCCGTTTCATCCGTTCGCGTATGGGAGTTGACATCAAACAGAAAGGTGACGACGCAATGAATGGTACCAAAGCACACCAAAATATCATCATAGACCACTGCTCCATGAGTTGGTGTACGGACGAATGTGCCACTTTCTACGACAACCGTAACTTCACACTTCAATGGTGCATCATCAGTGAAAGTCTTGCAAACTCCATTCATGAGAAAGGAGCGCACGGTTATGGAGGCATCTGGGGCGGACAACCCGCTACCTTCCACCATAATTTGCTCGCCCATCACACCAACCGCACACCCCGCCTTTGTGGAAGCCGCTATACAGGTCGTCCGGAAGATGAAAAAGTGGAATTATTCAATAATGTGATTTATAATTATG
>OGMD01001103.1_pt1 | contig 9962 bp, 12 predicted proteins | sample 1573041 | NCBI WGS metagenome assembly OGMD01 (sample SAMEA2582007, study PRJEB24529) | metagenome | biome: Human gut stool | place: China | collected 2011 | reverse complement strand
TACGTGAAGGAAGACGGACAATGGAAACTTGCTACCTTAGCATTTACTCGTACGGTAGGAGAATAATGATAAATACATATGAATATGAGACAGAACTTTCTAATCTGGCTTTTCTGCCTATGTTTGTTCCCGGTTTTCACCATGGCGCAAAATACGGATAATTTCAGACAACCGTACCCCTTGGGTACTAAGTTGCCGGAAGCGTCCGCGAAGAACTTCATTGGTCAGGCGTATATCGCTCCGATTACGGTTAATAGGGAGCTGAATGTCCCAATGTCTAATGTCACTTTTGAGCCTCGTTGCCGGAATAACTGGCATTATCATAAAGGGGGGCAGATACTTGTCGCGTCAGCAGGCATAGGCTACTATCAGGAAAAGGGGAAACCGGCCAGAAGATTGTATCCGGGGGATATCGTGGAAATTGCGCCTGACGTGATTCACTGGCATGGGGCGGCTCCGGATAGCTGGTTTGCTCACGTTGCCGTAAGTTGCAATCCTCAAACGAATGAGGCGGTGTGGCTCAGTCCGGTGGGAGAGAAGGAATATCAAGAAGCGACAAGCCAAGCGGAGAATGTGTATGCCGAAGCAAACCGGGTATTGGAAGCCAGGGAACAAGCCATTGTCTCTATCGCGGCGTACACGGGCAAGGGAGACTTGGCGCATCTGAGACAGGCGCTTGTGAAAGGACTTGAATCCGGTATGACCGTTAATGAAGTAAACGAAGTACTAATACATGCCTATGCTTATTGTGGATTTCCTCGCAGCTTACGGCCATATGTCAATTTGCTTGCATCTGGGTATTACGCCAGAGCAACTTACGGCTTTGCTAAATATCGTAGAGATAAACCTAGGTAAAAAGAGTTCAGATCCATTACGTGATGTGCTCGGACAATTAACGGATAAAAAATGAATCAGAAGAATATGAAGAAGATTTTATTATTAGCATTATTAATACCCGTGTTTGGAATGGCAGATGCTCAGGATTTAGTGATCGCTAAACAAGGGCATTTCTCAGTAGGAGGACAAACCATACAGCGTCCGGGTACGTATGACAACAGTAAGTTTGTCGGTTGGGCTACCCAAGTCGAGACCGGGCAGAGCTATCGTGCGGATCATGCTTTCGTGGATTTCCAAGTTCCGGCCCATGCGAAAAAATTGCCTTTGGTTTATGTTCATGGTTATGGTGGCTCTGGGGTATGTTGGCAAATGACACCCGATGGGCGGGATGGTTTCGCTACTCTCATGTTACGCCGGGGATATAGCAGTTACGTGATGGATCTTCCCGGTCGTGGCCGTGCCGGAAGGACATCTGCTACGACTACGGTCAAGCCGCTGGCCGATGAGATGTTCTGGTTTGACATCTGGCGTATCGGGATTTGGCCGGAATATAACAAAGGTGTGCAGTTTCCGTCTGATTCAGCCTATCTATCGCAGTTTTTCCGGGAGATGACGCCCGATATCAGTGATCACAAACAAGATGTACCGGCAATCAATGCCTTGACGGAAAAAATAGGGGACAATATCCTTGTAACACATTCGGCGGGAGGTTTCCCGGGATGGATGGCCGCTATACAAAATCCGAATGTCAAGGCTGTCGTTTCATATGAGCCGGGTGGCTATGTGTTTCCCGAGGGGGAGGTGCCTGATCCGATCGCCGGACTTACCGGTGGGGCGACTGGAGTAGCTATTCCTATGGAACAGTTCTTGCGACTTACCCGGATTCCAATCGTAATGTATTTCGGTGATTATATTCCGGAGACTCCATCAGAGAATCTTGGTGGCGAGAATTGGCGTGTACGTCTGCAAATGGGACGTAAATTCGTGGAGGCCATAAATAGGCATGGGGGAAACGCGACCTTAGTTGAGTTGCCCAAGATCGGTATTTATGGTAATACCCATTTCTTGATGCAGGATTTGAATAATGGCCAACTAGCGGATCTGCTGGGCGAATGGTTGGAAAAGAATGATCTTGGCAAATAGCATTGGGAATGGTTCTTTTAAGAACTTGCTGATTTTACATTTTGTTATCGGATTAGATAATCGGTAATATATCCTCCCAAATATGTTTCTTCAAGTCAACGCAGCCATTCTTCTTGAAGGTAATGCCTTCTTTCTCCAATAATCCCCGTTGTTCCGCCCAGTTGGGAGCTAATCTGCCTTGGCTGTTTACCACCCGGTGGCAAGGCAGGTTCAGTTCTTTCGGGACGTTGAACATTGCCTGCCCTACCATACGGGAACATTGTGGCCTTCGGGCGAGCTTGGCTAGCTGCCCGTAGGTAACCACACATCCTTCCGGTATCTCTCTGACGATGTTATAAACTTCCGTATAAAAATCAGCCTTCATTGATTCTGGTTTTTATTTTCGCCCATGCGTGTGTTTCGTATAGGGAGGAGTTACGCATTGTCTGATACATCGTCTTGAAACGTGACATCGGGATCGTGAGACTTAATAAGTTGCTTTCCACATATGGTCGGACCGAGGGATCGAAGAAACCAAGGAACGTGCGGTGACCTCCTTGTCTATTTTCGTTGACAGTGAGCGTGATGGTGGAGCTGCAACCGGAACCAAATGGTGTGGAGACGGCATCCGGATTATTGTTGTCGAAAAAGGTCCAAGTAATTAACCCTGACAAGATGTCCGGAGTCGCGAGGAACAAAAGCCCCTCTACCTTTTCAAACGAGGTTAATCGATCGATCCTTGCGAAATGGAGGTATGGGAGGGAGGACCTTTGTACGTTCATGCCTTTTATACCCTCGACTACCATTTCCGGAGTTTGCTTATATCTCTCTTTTAAAGAGACAAAATTGGGGACATGCTCTGGCATAGGGGTGAATCCGGTATAAAACTTTCCACCTCCGCAGCCAACGCTATCTCCGTTCATACTGATAATCTCGCCTTGCCTGATAGCGGGAAGGGCCTTGAATAAACAGCCTTGTGTCTGCTTTAATTCTCCAAGCAGAGAATCGGAATACCAGAAAGCGATCGGCAATTCCGCCTTTAGAGAAAATGCTTCGTAATAATTGTTGATGAAAGTTTGAATATCCATATGCGATTGATTTAGGTTGATTTATACTTACCAATCGATTTCCGGGATGCCTTTACCCCGTAAGAAATCATTAGCCTTACTGAAATGCTTACAACCGAAGAAACCATATTCGGCGGAGCGGGGAGATGGATGTACGGTCGTTAGGACCAAATGCTGGCTCGTATCGATAAGGGAAATCTTGGCTTTTGCGTAACTACCCCATAACATGAATACTAGATTTTCCCGTTCGTCGCTTAATTTCTTGATAACGGCGTCCGTGAATGTTTCCCATCCCCTGTTCCGGTGCGAACCTGTTTGGTGGGCACGGACCGTGAGGACGGAATTCATCGGAAATACGCCTTGGCTTACCCAACGATCCAAATTCCCGGAGGAAGGGATCGGTTTCCCAAGATCATCGTAGATCTCTTTGAATATATTCATCAAGGAGCCGGGAATCGCCACGCCATCGGGTACCGAGAAGCAGACCCCGTAGTATTGCCCCGGATTTGGATAGGGGTCTTGTCCCAAGATAACGACTTTTACCTTCTCAAACGGGCATGCGTTAAATATATGGAATATCTGGGACCCGGGAGGAAGTACGTGCGCTTGCTTATATTCGTTTTTGACAAATGTCACCAATTGCTCGAAATAAGGCTTGTCAAATTCTTCTTGCAGACGTTTTCTCCAATTTTCATCTATTCTAACATTCATGGTGTTTTTCTTATTCTTCCACCAAAGGTACGGAGAAAAGCTTAAAATTCGAGGATTTTGTGTAAGTTTGCCTTCCGATTTGAATTTAAATAAGAAAACATGATAAGTTACCTTCAGATAGATAAGCTGACCAAGAGCTTCGGTGATTTGGTTCTTTTCGAGGATATAACGTTCGGAGTCGCACAAGGACAGAAGATCGGGTTGATCGCTAAAAACGGGACGGGTAAGACTACCTTATTGAATATTATCGGTGGTAAGGAGGATTACGACTCGGGTGAGGTGGTTTTCCGGAAAGACTTGCGGGTCGGGTATTTGGAGCAATCACCTTCCTACCCGGAAGAACTGACCGTGCTACAGGCTTGCTTCCACTCGAAGAACGAGACTGTCCGGTTGATCGCTGAGTACGAGGAGGCGATGGCGAAAGAGGATCATTCGAATCTGGAGGACATCCTTACCCGTATGGATAGCTTCAAGGCGTGGGATTATGAGCAAAAGGCGAAACAAATCCTCGGGCAGTTGAAGATTCATAACTTCAATCAGAAGATCGGGGAATTGTCCGGAGGACAGTTGAAACGGGTAGCCTTGGCGAATGTCTTGATCACGGACCCTGAATTGATTATCTTGGATGAGCCGACGAACCATTTGGATCTGGAGATGACCGAATGGCTGGAAGATTATCTGAGCCGGGCCAATATCAGTATCTTGATGGTGACGCACGACCGTTACTTCTTGGATCGTGTTTGTAGTGAGATCATCGAGATCGATAATAAGCAAATCTATTCGTATAAAGGTAATTATAGTTATTATCTGGAGAAACGCCAAGAGCGTGTCGAGGCGATGAACGCCGACGTGGAGCGCGCGAAGAATCTTCTCCGTACGGAACTGGATTGGATGCGCCGCCAGCCGCAGGCACGGGGCACGAAAGCGAAGTACCGTATCGATGCCTTTTATGAGCTGGAAAAGAAAGCGAAGCAACAACGGGATACCGGAAAGGTGAACTTGGACGTGAAGGCTTCTTACATTGGTTCGAAGATTTTCGAGGCGGTGAATGTAAGCAAACGTTTCGGTGATTTGAAGATTACGGAGGATTTCAACTATATTTTTGCCCGTTACGAGAAGATGGGTATTGTCGGGAATAACGGTACGGGCAAATCTACCTTTATCAAGATGCTGATGGGGGAGGTGGCTCCCGATAGCGGCCATTTCGATGTCGGCGAGACCGTTCGTTTCGGTTATTACAGTCAAGATGGCTTGAAGTTCGATGAGCAAATGAAAGTGATCGACGTGGTGCAGGCGATCGCCGAATACGTGGATTTGGGTAACGGACAGAAGATGGGTGTCTCCCAGTTCCTGAACTATTTCCTGTTCACGCCGGAGAAACAGCATAGTTACGTTTATAAATTGAGCGGTGGGGAGAAACGTCGCCTGTATTTATGTACGGTATTGATGCGTAGCCCGAACTTTTTGGTGCTCGATGAGCCGACCAATGATTTGGATATAGTGACCTTGAACGTATTGGAGGAATACCTTCGTAACTTCAAGGGGTGTGCTATCGTGGTTTCCCACGACCGTTACTTTATGGATAAGGTGGTAGATCACCTGCTGGTTTTCTGGGGTAACGCTGATATCAAGGATTTCCCCGGCAACTATACGCAGTACCGGGATTGGAAAGATGTGCAAGACCAACTGGAAAAAGAGGCGGAGGCTGCTTTGCAAGCGAGACAAAACCCGGCTCCGGAGAAACCGTCTCGTCCTGTCAATGAGCAAAAGAAAAAACTCACTTTCAAGGAACGGAAAGAGTTCGAGGCCCTAGAGGAGGAGATACCGGCTTTGGAGGCGGAGAAGGCGGAGTTGGAGACCGCTATGAGCAGTGGTACTTTGTCTACGGACGAGCTTATGGCTAAATCTCAACGGATCACCCAAGTCATGGAAGAGATCGACGAGAAAACGATGCGCTGGCTGGAGTTGAGTGAGCTGGCATAAGTAATAAAGAGGAATGAGCGAGACTAAACCTGTACTTTGGAACCGGAATTTCGTCCAATGTTGTATCTCTTACTTCTTGATGAATTTCGCCTTTTATATGTTGATGCCTACTATGCCGGTCTATCTGGTAGATTGTTTCTCCCGCAAACCGTTATATGTATTCGCCTTCACGATATTCGCCTGTTTGTTTGCCGGTTATTGGTTTGCTATGACAGTCTATACGATCATGGCGGTTCGTTTCATCCAAGGCGGGTTTATGGGACTGACCTCAGTCTCTGGCAATACGATTACGATAGACGTGATCCCTTCCAAGCGAAGAGGAGAGGGCATGGGCTTTTACGGATTGACGATCAATCTCGCCATGTCTTTGGCTCCTTTGGTGGCGGTCGGGCTGTACGATCGGCATGGTTTCTTCTGGATCATAGGGGTCGCTTTGGTGATCGCATTGGTCGGGATCGGCTCCGTCGGGCTGATCTGTTATCCGAAACGGGAGAAAGTGCCTCGTCCGGCCTTCTCGTTGGATCGTTTTATCTTGGTAAAAGCGCTTCCTGCGGCCTTGGCCTATTTGCTGGTCGCTATACCTTATGGGATGTTGCTCTCGTTCGTGGTATTATATGGTAAAGAGATCGAGGTGCCGAACCCAGGCTATTTCTTTATATGTATGGCGATCGGTGTAGGGACGGCCCGTTTGATTTCCGGACGGTTGGTGGATCATGGCAAGATCCATGTCGTGTCCATCGTATCCTTGGTCTCTTTGGCGATCTCGTTTTCCGTGTTCGCTACCGTACATACATCGTTTGTCTTTTTCGCCTGCGCCTTGGCGATCGGTATCGGTTTTGGCGTGAGTGTACCGGCTTTCCAATGTCTTTTCGTGAATGTCGCTCCGCACCATATGCGCGGTACGGCCACTTCTACCTACTTGACCTCTTTCGATTTCGGGATGGGGATCGGGATGTTATCCGCCGGCTTTATCGCTACCCGTGCCAATCTGGCTACCGCCTACGGAGTCGGGGCGGTTTGTTGCCTTCTTTCCTTATTCGTCTATATCCGCTTGGTAAAAGCCTCGTACGAGAGGAATAAGCTGATTTCTTGATCCGCTTGATTCCCGGTTTCGTCTAAACCTACGGCGTACTTCGTCGATTCTTCCTTTTCTAGCGGGAAACCTCACCCTATATTTGTATCAAAGATCACAGAGAAATAGGTTTTTAAGGTTTAACAAATGAAAGGAATAGGTAGTATGAAACGTTTTGTAATGGCTATGTCAGCCTTGTTGGTAAGTGTGACAATGAGTTTCGCGCAGGAATCGAGCTTACATAAAGAACCGTTTGTAGTCAATGTGGGCCAATTGGTAAGCTATCTGGAATTACGTCCCAGCCAGATTAATGAGGTAGCGATGATCAACGATTATTTTAGGGAAAAGCAAAGCGAGGGCTTGAGGGGAAGTCATAAAATGCGGGATAAACGGATGCGGCAAGCCGTATTTGGCAACTTAAAGTTGATGAAAAAGGCGTTAAGCACCGATCAATATCGGAAATACGTGGCTTTGATCAACGTAACGAACAATAATAACCGGATGATGAGCGGGCTTTCCTTCCCCGATGTTTATCTAGCCGATAAATAAGTAAAGGATAGATGTAAAGTATCAAGCTATTGCATAAAAAGTATCTTGTGACTGTATCTATTCTATAAACCATGTCGTGGTCTGTATAGATCATGTCGTGGTTTTTATAGACCACGCTGTGGTTTGTATAATCCACGACGGAGATTATAGAATAGATACGGTATCGTATAAGAATACAGCTAGGCTTGTATAAGAATATATCTAGGCTTTTGTTTGTTTATAAACGGTGTCTATGATGAAATAGATAGTGTTTATCGTAATATGTGTTACAAAATGATTGCTATATGCCTTGATATATATCAATAACGTCAATTGTTTGCAAAAATTAACCGTATTGAAGAACAATGTTATAAAACATACTGTTATATTTGCAGTAACAAAAAGAGAAAGATAGAAGATGCGGAAACGCCGCATTTATTAGTTAAGGTCTTAGTTTAGGTTTAAATTTTAGGTATTATGAGACGTTTAGGTATGATGGTAGTCGCTTTAATGATGGTAGCGACAATGAGCTTTGCTCAAAAGGTTAGTGATTCAAAGAGTATGAGTTTCGATAAGCTAAGCAGATATTTGCAGCTTGACGCAAACCAGATCGCTGAGGTGTCAGAGATTAATACTTACTTCGAGAATCAATTAGGTCAACCCCTGTCTGCGGAAGCGCTTTGCAATAACGCAAGACCGGAAGAAACTCGCAACGCATTGTTGTGTAATTTGAAACTGATGAAACGTGCATTGACTAAAGATCAATATCGTAAATATGTAGCGTTGATTAATGTGACTCGCGCTAATCAGGAAGATAAGGTTTCTAATCCGCTTTTGGACAGTTATTTGGCTGAGAAGTAATTAAGCCAATGTGATTGGGCTATGTGTTTTTAAGGTTTTTGTTTAGGTTTAACAATTTAAGGTTTTTAGGTATTATGAAACGTTTTGGAATGGCAGTCGCAGCCTTATTGATGTGTGCGACAATGAGCTTCGCTCAGAAACCGAGTTTGAGTAGAGAACCGTTTGTGGTAAGTACAGAGAAGTTAGCGAACTATTTGCAATTGACTCCGAGCCAGTTGGACGAGGTCGCTAATATCAATGAATATTTCATCGAGATGCAGAACGCAAGTGTAAAAGCTAGCGCTAAATTGCAGGACAAGAAGATGTATCAGGCGGTTTACGGTAACTTGAAGTTGATGAAGAAGGCTTTGAGCCCGGATCAATATCGTAAGTATGTTACTTTATTGAACATCACGAACAATAACAACCGTACGCTGGGTGTTAATACGTTCCCGGAAGTGTACTTAGCGGATAACGCAAGTAAGTAATTTATACTATATAAGAGTGTGTCCCCCACTATTTCCTGTCAAAAGGTAAATAGTGGGGATACTTTTTTTTAAGGCTTGCGTATAAATCGGAGAAGATTGTGTAAGTTTGCGGCGTTTTACAAATAACGCTTAATTCGAGTCATGACAACACAACAACTTTTAGTCCCTTCTAATGCTACTTTGAAGAGAAATGTAATGGACTACTCCTTAATCGTGGTAGGTTCATTTTTGCAGGCACTTAGTTACGTGCTTTTCCTAGCGCCTTACAAAATCGTACCGGGAGGTGTGTATGGTATCTCTATCGTAATCCACTATGTGACGAAAGATTTGTTCCCGTTCTTCCCGGATGGTTTGCCGATGGGTGCGACGGCGCTTTGCTTCAATATCCCGTTGATGATTTTGGCGATGAAAAAGATCGGATTGTCTTCCGGCCCGAAGACGATCGTTACTTTCTTGCTGATCTCTATATTTACCGACTCATTATCTTATTTCCTTACCGATCCATTGGTGGAGAACGATGCCTTTATCGCCGCCTTTTACGGTGGAGCTATTTTAGGCTTGGGCGTTACCTGTATTTTCCGGGCGCAAAGTACGAGTGCCGGTACGGATGTATTGGCACGTGTGATCGCTAATGACTCCAACTTGAAGGTCAGCAATATGATCATCGTATTGGATTCCGCGGTCGTATTGTTGGGCTTGATCGTGTTTAAGGATTGGGCGGTACCTTTGTATTCTTGGTTTACTATTTTCGTATATGGAAAAATCGTGGAGATGTTCCAGACGGAGAATCCGAACCGTGCCGTCTTCATTGTCTCTCGTAAGACACAGGAATTGAAGACCTTGATAGTCGATAAAATGGGTATGAGGGGTACTTTTATCCACGGTAAGGGAATGTATCAGGGAAATGAGACTGAGATTATATTCACGATCGCTGAACGAAAAGATATGCCCCGCTTGAAAGATGAGGTGAAAGAGATCGATCCGAATGCCTTTGTTTCTACGATGCACGCTAGCAAGGATTCGCCACGGCCGGGTATTTAATAGAATTAAGAATTATTCCGTATATTTGTGGGTAGGCTAATATTAATATCGGTTTTGAATGATGGATAGAAGAGGTTTTTTGAAGAATGCTACGCTTGTGAGCGCTGCTTGTTTGATGGATTTCAGGGAGGCTTTGGCGTGGGGCGCTAAGGATGCTGAAGTAGGAAAAGCATGGAAAGGATGGAAAAAGGGGCAGTTCCAGATTCATCTGATTTATACCGGGGTGTCGGAATCGATGTTCTTGATTTTCCCCGACGGTACAACGATGCTGCT
>OGMD01001096.1_pt1 | contig 10019 bp, 6 predicted proteins | sample 1573041 | NCBI WGS metagenome assembly OGMD01 (sample SAMEA2582007, study PRJEB24529) | metagenome | biome: Human gut stool | place: China | collected 2011 | reverse complement strand
TGAATATTCCCGTTATAGAGCGTATCTATCTTCTCATACATAGCAGGCAAAAACTGGACAAGTACCCGCGGGCAGAAAGCAATCACTTATACCAATCTGAATCCGGGAAAATATACTTTAATAGTCCGTGCTAAGAATAACCCGTTAGTTCCTGAAAGTAAACTTGATATTGAAATTTTACCTCCTTTCTATCAAACGGCATGGGCATATTTATTATATATATTATGTATCGGAATTATTTTGTATTACCTGATTCGTATGTACAACAATCGTATCAAATTGCAGGAATCACTAAAATACGAGAAAAAACATGCAGAAGATATCGAACTACTAAATCAGGCAAAACTAAGGTTTTTCACCAATATTTCACACGAGTTCCGGACTCCCCTTACATTGATTATCGGACAAATGGAAATGTTACTGCAGGTACGTTCTTTCGCTCCAACGATTTATAACAAAATACTGGGAGTCTACAAAAGTAGCCTGCAACTCCGTGAACTGATCACAGAACTGCTTGATTTCCGAAAACAGGAACAAGGCTACATGACCATAAAAGTGGCTGAGCAAAATCTGGTGGATTTTGTTTATGAGCATTATTTACTCTTCCAGGAATATGCCACACAGCGGAAAATTACATTTAACTTTCACAAAAGCCATGACAATCTTCCAGTATGGTACGATGCCAAACAGATGCGAAAAGTAATCAATAATCTGATTTCCAATGCATTCAAACACACAAAAGAAGGAGGAGAGATTTCCGTTATTATTCGCAAAGGCAACCGGGAAATAATTATAGAAGTAACAGACAATGGAGCAGGAATTGCCCCCAAAGATCTCACACGAATATTTGAACGTTTTTATCAAACTGAACAAATGGATTCGCTTTCTCATGCAGGAACAGGGATTGGATTATCTCTCACCAAAGGTATCATCGAGTTACATCACGGTACTATTGAAGTATTTAGCGAACCTAATGAAGGAACGACTTTCAGCGTCCACCTTAAAACCGGCAAGGATCATTTCTCACCGGAACAAATCTGTGAGATCAAAGAATCTCTTCCCGACAATGTAAAGGAAGACTATAATCCCGAATTGCTACTTATTGATGAAGAAGAAATCATTAATAGTAAAAATGCAATCGGAAGCAACTCCGGCACGGAAAGAAAGGTCAAAATCTTAATTGTGGAAGACAATCACTCATTGAGAGAAATGTTAGTCAAAATCTTCAATAAATTCTATACTATTATTGAGGCGGAGAATGGCCTTGAAGGTTGGAAAAAGGCACAGTCAGAACATCCGGACATCATATTGAGTGATGTGGTTATGCCCGAAATGTCCGGAACAGAACTATGTAAACAAATCAAGAGAAACATAGAGACCTGCCATATTCCGGTAGTCTTGCTTACAGCCAGAACTGCCATTGAGCATAACCTGGAAGGCTTGAATATAGGTGCCGACGATTATATCACCAAACCATTTAATATCAACATATTATTGTCTCGTTGCAACAACTTGGTAAATAACCGTATTCTACTGCAAGAAAAGTTTAGCAAACAACCGCAGACGACTACCAGGATATTAGTTTCCAATCCTCTGGACAAAGAATTGGTAGATAAAATAATGCAGGTCATAGAACAACATATAGACGACATCGAGTTTAACATAGATGTTCTGGCCCGGGAAGTGGGAATTGCGCGTACCAAATTATTCACTAAATTAAAAGACATCACCGGGCAAACTCCTTATGATTTTATTGTCACCGTCCGCCTGAAACGGGCAGCTCTAATGCTGAAAGAACATCCGGAATTAAATGTTTCAGAGATTTCCGACCGACTGGGATTTTCATCTCCCAGACAATTCAGTAAATGCTTTAAGGATAAATATCATGTAGTGCCGCAGGCTTACCGAAAAGGAGAAACAAGTGATGAAGATCAAGAAAGCAACATAGAATTAGAAAAATAGAATGATTCTGTTATGAGATAAAAATGTAGCTTGAAAATATCAGACTACATTTTTTTCTCATACTATAATTCAATCCAGCATCACAGGATAAAATGTACCACCTTTAGGCGCAGGACTCTTTGAAGAAGTAAAGTTTGCGTGAGGATTTGCAGGTTTCACTTCCCACGGTCCCAGATATACCACTTTGGGATCAAACCAAGGAACAATTCCCCGATGATTATCTTCCTGACAACTATTCCTATATAAATAATTAATTCCTCCTACCTCATGCTGGATTGACCAAGGCCCCATAATTGCATAATAAATGCCAGGCATGTCTTCCGGCAACAAAATCCGATTATACTCCACCAGATTATCACCGCCATCACCGGAATGGAACGATACCTCTTGCCTAAAATCATTATCGAATACCACATTATATTTAGACCTCTCTCCCTGCATGGAGATATGTCTTAAATGAGTTACTTTACATCCTGTTATCAAATTAGAAACACCGCCAATATACAAATAGCCTTGACATCCTCCACCCTTATTGAAGCAACCGTCAATCTCTGTATCCCGTATTGTATTATGTTCTCCTTTATCACTTATATAGATAGGGTGAAGTGCACTATTAATAATCGAAACGTTATCAACCCAACAATTCACCGCTCCGCCCATTCCTATGGAAATGACCGAAACATCCGGCAATTCAACAGGAGAATCCTCATTCCATGGATATTCTGGATAATTATCACCATTTTCATTGCGCCAACCGCCTTGAATAGTAACATTACGTAAACCGGAATTGCGGGAATTATAAAAGTCGAATAGCTTTCCGGTCTTCATTGATTCATCAATTATAATTCTCACTCCTTCCCGACTTTCACCTATAACAGATATTTTATTATACATTCTTATAGCAGAAGAAAAATGATAAGTGCCGTTCTTCAAGAAAATGGTTCCTCCACCAGCGTCTGAAAGAGATTTCGTAACCGTAGCCAATTCCTCTGCTGTCACATCGCTTTCCAATGTATACTTAATATTGTTCATTTCATCCTGTAAAAACGGTATACCGCCTTCAACACCGGCCTTTATCCATTCTTTCATTTGAGAATATCGTTCATCCATTTTGTTCTCATCAAAACTCACATCAGGATTACCTACTTTTTTATTGGTAACCGGTTTCACGGCTTTCTCTTGTGACACTGCCAATGTAGTACTGTTACCCTCATTAGTGATAAGACATTCCGCAACTCTGCTATTTCCAAAATTATATGCGGCTGTCACCCTTACATAGGTAGTTCCTTCGCCGGAAGAAGGAGTAAAAGCCAACCATTTACTATCCGAACTTATCTTCCAGACTTTATCCGAAGTCACTTTTAGCTCCTGCTCCTCCCCGATTCCTGAAAATGTATTCAATCCGGTAATGAAAATCTCTGCTGATCCGTCATTAACAGGCTCATCATTACCGGCTCGGCAGGCCATTATTCTCATTGGCCCTCCTACAAAAAAGAAATAAAACTGTTTCATATCATTCTTTATTAAAATCCTATTATGCAAATATGGGATAAATCAATATAAACGAAGAGAATGAAAATACATAGTGCATATGCTTATGGTACATTACACTATAACAGTACATTTTGTACGCAGACCACACATATCATGGACTATAAATAACCTCTTTTATCGTATAATTCCGTTATTTTGCAACATGAATCTAAAAATATAACAAGAATGAAATTACACATCTTTTGTTTGTTGCTGGTAGTAAGTTCTACTATGCAAGCTCAAATAGTTAAGGATCTGGTAAAACTCAAACAGAATTCCGCCAATCAGCTATTCCATAATCTGGGGCAAGCTCCCCGTACTCCTGCATTTGAATCTGAAGGTTACTGGGTATGGGGAAGTTCGATCGTGAAAGATGAGACTGGGAAATATCATATGTTTGTATCCCGCTTCCCAAAAACATTGCCTTTTCACCCTGGCTGGATGGTAGCCTCGGAAATTGTGCATGCAACATCAGACACTCCTCAAGGTCCCTATAAATTTAGTGATGTAGCACTGCCGGCACGAGGTGCACAATATTGGGATGGACACTCCACCCATAATCCACGGATTTTAAAGTACAATCATAAATATTATCTTATTTACATGGGGTCTACCCACCCTTTTGCCGATCCTACTTATGACGAATTGACTCTAAGTAGTCCCTGGTGCACGGTAGCCCGTTCCAACAAACGCATTGGCCTGGCAATTGCCGATTCGCCATATGGTCCATGGAAACGGCTTGATGAACCTATCTTAAAAACAAAACCAAATACTTTTTATAGTTATCTGACATCCAATCCTTCCCCTATTATCCAGGAAGACGGTTCAGTCATGATGATTTTCAAGGGTCGGGCACACACCGAAAATGGGAAATATTCCGATATGTCACTGGGAATTGCTTATGCTCCTACCATAGAAGGGCCGTACACTGTACTAAACAACGATCAACCCATTTTCCAGGTAAACGGGCAAGGTGAAGCGGAAGATCCTTTTCTTTGGAAAGATAAAAAAGGATACCATGTTATATTCAAAGATCATGTTGCCAAATACACAGGTGAACGAGGTGGAGGAGTTATGGCACACTCTCAGAATGGTATTCAGTGGACGGTAGACAAAGACCCGAAAGCATATTCACGCTCTGTAGAATGGGAAGACGGAAAGGTCGAGATGCAGGGACAGTTAGAACGTCCGTTCCTTCTATTTGATGAAAACGGACGAATAACTCATGCTTTCTTTGCGACAATGGATGGTCCCGGCGGATTTGACAATGCAAGCAAATCATGGAATATGGTAATACCTATTAAATAACATTTTAAAACAACGTCAATATGAATACCCCAAAAGTTATTCTACTTACACTCACGGCAAGCCTTTCAATCAGTAAATCATACGGTTCTACAGAGATGGAATCCCCCAAAGAAAAGAAAGGACCTAATTTGCTCTATATTTTTCCCGACCAATACCGGATGCACGCATTAAGTATCTGGAGTAATCCTGACTATAAAAACGCTATCGCAACATTGGGAGATCCTGTACATACGCCTAATTTAGACAAGTTGGCCAAACAAGGTGTTCTATTCACTCAAGTATGTAGTACTTTTCCGGTAAGCAGTCCACACCGCGGCATGTTAATGTCCGGAATGTATGCACAGACTAACGGATTGGATATAAATTGCAGACTAGGTAGGAAACAAGAATTAAATCACGAAATTGAATGTTTCACTGACGTATTAGCTAAAGCCAATTATGAAACGGCTTATGTTGGTAAAACTCATTGGCACAAAACCGAAGCTGTATTCGATAAAGACGGGAACTATGTAGGTAGTACGGAAGAACCCGGCGGACATTCTGCATTTGAATTTGATACTTATATACCTGAAGGTAAAAGCAGACACAGTAATAAATATTGGTTCCAGCAAGTACGTGACAACCATTTCAATGCTCTCTCATACTCCAACCGCCCGGAATTGGTCGATGGTAAGAATGACGGAGAAGCCTGCTGCTCTTATCAATTTACCTCAAAAAGAGAAGCTGATGTTGTTATCCAATATTTAATGAATAAGAATAACGAACGGAATCCGGACAAACCATTCAGTATTATATGGTCATTAAACCCTCCACATCCGCCATACAACAATCTCAGCGATTGCGACACAACCATTTACAACCAATATTATAGGGATATGCCAATCAATGAATTGTTGGTACGCAAAAATGTAGATGAAAATGCCAAATCCGCCAACCCCAGCGATGAAAGCAAAAAAAGAATTATGAATGCCCGAATCTATTTCTCTCTTATCACTGCTATCGATAGAGAAATAGGTCGCGTACTCGAAGCATTAGAAGAGACGGGCGAAGCAGATAATACAATTGTAGTATTTACTTCCGACCATGGTGAAATGTTAGACAGCCATCAGCTTATGGGGAAAAGTATGATTTATGACGAATCATTCCTGGTTCCATTCATGATTCGTTACCCACAGAAATTAAAGCATCAACTGAATGATCTGATGTTTGGTTCAGTCGATATTATGCCTACCATGTTAGGGTTAATGGGACTGGACAAGATGATTCCTTCTTCTGTTATGGGTAGAGATTATTCTGACGGGATATTAACCGGTCAATATCAAAAGAATCCTAAACCTGCATCCGCTTTTTATTTCAGACCAGATGCCAAAGGCGTACGTACCAATCAATATACTTACGAAGTAACCCGCAAAGGAACTTATATGTTATTTGACAATTTAAGAGATCCATATCAAATGAAATCCATATCTTTGGAGAGTATTTCTGAAAAGTCAGCTTCAGAACTAAAAACAGCCTTAGGCCAATGGCTAAAAGAAGCTCATGACAAATGGTACGATCAGAAAATAAATGAAGGACTTATTGTTTACCCTAAAAAATAATACAATAAAAATATGAGAACCGCTCTCCCTTATCTTTATCTCTCGTTACTTCTTTGTTTATTAAATAATTCGCCGCTGGATGCACAAGAAGTATTCAATGACTCAGTGACTTTAATCAAAAGGAATTATATAAACGCCACTGTTGGAAAAGATAAAGGTAAGGAAGTGCTTCTCAAACGATTATCAGCTATTCCACCTGAAGAAGAAGTCTCGGATCAAAACGTGATTGAGTTACAACAACTGTATCCTGTTTCCTCTAAAGAAATCAAGTCTTTAATGAACACTCTCCGTACAGACGGTTCATGGGAAGATATTAACTACTCAGATACTAAACGTTCCGGCTGGGAACCAAAGATACATGCGGAACGAATCTTGAAACTCACTAAATATTACTATCAGAATAAACCAAAACTCCAGCCGTCTGCAATATCCCACCTGACAAATACCATTCATCAAGCTATGAATTTCTGGTTCAGTAAAGAATTGATATGCAAAAATTGGTGGTATAATCAAATCGGTATTCCACGTACACTTGGTCCTGCGTTTCTATTGTTCGAAGAAGAAATGAGCGAACAAGAAAAACAGAACGCAATCAAAGTAATGATGAATTCTGCTTTCGGAATGACAGGACAAAACAAGGTTTGGTTAGCAGGTAACGTTTTAATCAGAGCTTTATTACAAAATGACTGGAAACTGGCCAAAGAAGCACGGGAAGTTATTACCTCCGAAATAACTTTCGGACAAAAAGAAGGAATCAAAGCAGACTGGAGTTTCCACCAACATGGGTCACAACAGCAATTTGGTAATTACGGCCTGTCTTTTATATGCAATATGAGTTTCTATTCGAAAATATTTGCTAATACTTCTCTTGCCTTTTCACAGGAACAACAAAGTATTCTTACCTCCCTGCTCCTCGAAGGTTATCAATGGATTGTCTGGAGAGGGTATTGGGATGTAAACGGACTTAACCGGCAACTATTTCGAAATGCTGATATCGACAAAGGATTCAGTTTACTCTTTGCCGCCTATTCATTAATAAAAAACAGTGAACCGGAAGTGACCGATAAAATAGAGAAAATGATTCTCCGGAATTCTTCCTGTTCACAAACTCCCAACTCTTTTATCGGAAATAAACATTTCCGGGAGTCAGACTATACAATTCACCGTACTCCTGCCTGGATGGCTTCCGTACGCATGGCTTCCGAACGAGTGATTGGCACAGAGCTGGTGAATGAAGATAACCTGAAGGGATATTATATGGCAGATGGTGCACTATATACTTACATACATGGAGATGAATACCATCACATCTTTCCTTTCTGGGATTGGAGAAGAATCCCGGGGATTACCACTTATGAGAGTAACGCTCCTATTCCTAATCCCAATAATACAGATTTGCGAAACCACAGTTCTTATGTAGGTGGGGCTACTTACCAAAACACTGGTATTACTGCCATGCAATTAAAACGCAACAAACTAGAAGCTAATAAGATATGGGTATTTACTGATGAGTATATACTGTGTATGGGAAGTAACATTCATGCCGATAGCACAGCTACTATCATGACATCCATTGACCAACGGTTTAATAAGGGGAAGGTATGGACTGACAACAATAAACGAGTCTTCCATAATAATACCGGATATATTGTATTGCGAGCAGACACTTGTATAGTTCTGACAGAAAATAAAGAAGGGCAGTGGAAAGATTTTATGGGAATGTATAAACCCGAAAATTTAAAAAGTAATTTATTCTCGATTTACTTAAAACATCACAAAGATCCTGCATCTTATATATATCTGATACTTCCAGCCACCACGAAACAAAAAGTTATTGATTTCGACAGTAATTCTATTCATATTATCCGTAATGATAAAGAAGCGCAAGCTGTTGTTATCAAAGATTTATGTTACGTAAGTGTTTACCACCCTACTAAACTATCAATAGAAGGTCATCCCCCGACAGTAATCTCGGAAGCAGGAGTGTACATCATCCATATGAAAGAAAACAAGTTTGTAACCCGTAACCCTTTTAGCCTCTCTTCCAATAAATAATCCACTCTACTTTTTTCGGATTAAAAGTAGACTCACCTATTTATACCTGACACAACAAAGACCAATAAGGAAAAAGATAGATATACAGATTAATATTCTATATCTCTACAGATTTTAATGGGCTATCTTCCCATTTTCCGTTATGCCACTCCACTACTGAAGTAAAACCTGCCTTCTTCAAAGCAGCCAATGCCTCGGCACGTCCATTATTAATCCGTTCCGGATAATGCGCATCACTGTTCACCTGTACTCTGATACCTAGTTCTTTCAGGAATGAAAAATATCGTTTATTGGGATAGAATGTTCCTAAATCGTGATAAGATTTAGTATTTATTTCAACGATATAACCATATTCGGCAATGGCGGTGAAATATTTGCGAACCAACGCATCATACCACGGTTCATCCAATAATCCCGGACGATAACAGGAAGCATTATAATGCATCTTGTCAGCATGACCGACAATATCAAATCCTCCCAGTTCTACCATATGAAGCAGGTTCTTATAGTAGAGACGGACTACAGAATCCAAATCACCATCGAAATGCTTGTCTACCAATTGACAGAAAAGATCTGCCGGAGTATCAATATCTACGATTTTTCCTTCCGGAGAATACAACATATGCACGGAACCTATCCTATAATCAAGAGGTAGTTTTTGAAAACAGGGTAAAGAAGGATTGCTCTCCTCGTTCAGGTAATCTATTTCAAGACCAATGGCAAGCTCTATTTTATCTGCATATTTCTTCTTCAGACGGGAAAATTCGGAAAGGTAATCATCCATTCTATCCCACTCCATCGTCCATGCGGTAGAAAACGGCAGTGGAGCATGAGAAGAAATACCATAAGAAGTAAATCCTTCGCTGATAGCAAAACGGATAAAATCTTCCATATTGGCTCGTCCGTCGCAATACAGGCAGTGGCTATGATAATTAGTCAGGTTTGTCATACTAGGTTATGTTGTCAAGGTTATGTTGTCAGAATCAGCCTTCTATCTCGCTAAGCTCTAACCAACGCATCGTCTTTTCGTCAATCAGGTCATTTACTTCCGGCAAACGTTTCGACTTTTCAGTCAGTTCATCAACAGAAAGCGTACCGCTACAAAGAAGTTCCTCGATTTGTACTTTTTCCGCTTCCAGCTCGGCTATCTCCTTTTCCAATTGTTCGAACTCACGCTTTTCTTTGAAACTCATCTTCCGTTTGTCATTCAGGCGGACACGAGCGGTCTTTTCTTCCTGTGGTTTCTCGGCTTCTTTCTCACTTTGTGCTTTCGCTTCTTTCCAGTCACGATAATCACTGTAGTTTCCGGGGAAGTCGCGAATATCTCCCTGTCCATTGAATACCATCAAATGGTCTACTACTTTATCCATAAAATAGCGGTCATGGGAAACGACAATCACGCAGCCTTTGAAATTCTGGAGATATTCTTCCAGCACGTTCAGAGTGATAATATCCAAGTCGTTGGTAGGCTCATCAAGCACCAGAAAGTTAGGATTACGCATCAGGACTGTACACAGGTAAAGGCGACGACGCTCTCCCCCACTCAACTTATAAACATAGCTA
>OGMD01001094.1_pt1 | contig 10029 bp, 6 predicted proteins | sample 1573041 | NCBI WGS metagenome assembly OGMD01 (sample SAMEA2582007, study PRJEB24529) | metagenome | biome: Human gut stool | place: China | collected 2011 | reverse complement strand
CTTTCTTCTTTTTATATATACAACAGATTGTTTCTTCACAAAGTTCACTAGAAAACAAATAGTTGTCAATACCCAGAAATAATGATTCTTTCTGCGAAGAAGCGGGATACAATAATCAGGGACATAAAAAAAATACCCTCCTCTAATTCTAAGCTTGCATTATGATTCATCAAAGCAAGGTTATCATTAGAGAAGAGTAAGTCTGTTAAAGTAAAAAGAGAGTTTATATATACAAGAAAATCTGTTCTACTTTTCTATTCAGTTTAAAAGATTTCGCTGTTGAAGTCTACACATCAGCATCTTTTCCATAATAGGTTTCTTTCGTCTTTTTGATGTTTCGCAGCAAAGATGAATAGTGGCGATAGTTCATATCTCCTTCTTTACAAGTCGCCAACTGTTCCTTCACACGCTCTTCAATCTTGTCCAGATGTTTCTCCATAAAGAGTTGAATATCAGAACGGGTGACTGTCATATTCAAACTTGTATTATCTTTCTCATTAGGTTTAATCACACGCTCTACAAACGACAGATAAGTCCGGTGTGTTTGACGACGGAAATTGTTCTCCAACTCATTAGGATCGTTCAACGGTTTCCATACAGCGACAAATACGTCATTCAAATACTCGTCCAGGGAATACGGTTCGGGTACGCTGAAGGAAGTCGAATAGATATTGTGAAGCATTCCCGGCGCAAGTAACAAAGCTACCACAGAACTCTGACGGTCGCTAATTTCATCTACCGCTTTCAGTCCTACACGACTCACCACTTCGTCCGGATAGAGCCATAGAGGAGCTACGAACAAGTTACGTCCCAACCACTCAATGACCTCTTTTTGTATGCTACGCGGTATATAATCACGGCCTTTGCTATCCGGCACATTTTTGGTATAACGGCCTCCCAGGTTTTTCTGTACTTGCAGCGTATACTTCAGGTATTGAACACGAACTGAATTATAGATAGTATTCAAGTCGTCATATTGACCGTCGGGTTGCGCCGTCCAAGTCAGAATGTTTTCCATCACTCTTTTCAGATTCTTGATACCGTATTCATTAGCCTTCATATTATTGTCGCCCAAATCTTCGCTTTGGCTGCGCGGGTCAGAGCCTTTTCCTTCATCACCGATAAACAATAAACGATAGTCTCCTTTCAGTTTCTTGGTAACTTCGGCACGTAATGCCGCTTTCTCTTTAAAGGGGTCTTTAAATTCCGGACGATATTGATATCCCCATTTTATAGCCCATTTATCATAATCGCCAATGCGAGGGAAAAGTCCTTTTTCTGAAATCCGGTCTTCAGGCTGTGCCACATAATTGAATCGGGCATAGTCCATGATTGATACCGTGTGACCGTTGGCTTCCACCCAGGCTTTATCACGTAACTTCTCTACCGGAGTAGCTGAACTGGCAGCCATATTGTGACGCAAACCGAGTGTATGTCCTACTTCATGCGAAGAGACAAACTGGATCAGAGTTCCCATTAATTTGTCATCAAAGGTCATTGATTGCGCACGTTTATCCAAAGGTCCGCACTGCACCATATACCATTTCTTAAGTAGGTTCATCACGTTATGATACCAACAGATATGACTTTCCATTATTTCTCCGCTACGCGGATCTACAATACGCGGCCCGTAGGCATTCTCTGTTTCCGAAGGCAGATAACGCAATACGCTATAACGCGCATCATCCAAGCTCATTGTGGGATCGTCCGGCCACTCTTTGGCGATAATGGCATTTTTAAATCCTGCTGCTTCAAAAGCAACATTCCAGTCGTTTACACCAGCTTTAAGATAAGGGATCCATTTCTTGGGTGTTGCCGGGTCTATATAGTACACAATGGGGTGTTTCGGTTCGGTGAGTTGTCCCCGACGATAACGTTCCGGGTCTTTCGGTTCCAATCGGTAACGCTGAATGATAGCTCCACGCGATGTGACTTGCTGTTCATCAGAGAATTCTGTCACCGGATTCTGAAAAAAGCCGACCCGTTCATCTGCCAGTCTCGGCTGCATCGGCTCTTTAGGCAACATCACCATACTGGTGTTCAATTTCACAGTCACTGATCCTGTTGCCGCAGCCGGTAGTTTACCGGAAGTTATGTTGTATGTACGCAAAGTTACTACTTCCACATTAATAGGATAGGTCTTTATGGTATCCATAAATGTACGTTCCTGGGCTAAAGAACCAATGCCAAGAATAGAACGGTCACTTGATGTAAAGCCACACGTCTTGTTATCACTTAAAAGAAACTTGGAAACGTTGACGAGCTGTGCCTGGGTTTCCGGATTTCTACCGATGACATCAAACTTACCGATAACCGGATCTACAGTAGACTGCTTCAACGACTCGGCTATCTTATCACCCGGGCGGGCAAACTGCGACTGCACATATTCACGTAAAAAGAGAGTTTTATCGTTATGTTGTTCCCAATAAACCACACTTCGATTCACTTCTTCTCCACTAAGCATTTTAAATCCTTGTGGAACGGCTTTAAAGCGGGTAACAACCAATAATAACCGCCCCAATAAAGAATCCGGCACTTCAAAATACCAGTCATCTTTGATGTGACGGATCGTAAACATACCCTCACATTCACTTCCTCCATCTTTCAACAGTTTCTCGTAAGCAGTAGCCTTTTTGACAGTGTCTTTCTTGACCGTATCTTCATGTGCCACCAGATTTTTGGTTCCATACTCCAGCGGAAGTTTACTACTGGCATACACTCCAACACATTGCAATGTAAGGAGTATATATGCCGCCATCATTAAAATTTTTCGCATCGCTTTTCTCTTTATTTTTTTATTCGTTAGTGTTCAGCGTTATGTTCGGATTCTTTTCACGGGCATCTATTGGGAATGGAATGATATACAAACGTGAATCCGGACGCAGTGTATATGTCTTCTGCTCAACGTCCGTAGAAACCACCGGGAACTTGCGGGTAATTGTCTTCGCATAATCAGCTTCCGTATTGTATCGTTTCAAATCCCAAAAACGGCTGAATCCCGAAATCAGTTCCCTGCGACGTTCGTCAATGACTGCCTGCACCATCTCACGTTCGGTAGCCGGTTCCGGCAATATGGCTTCCGAACCTCTGATTCTTTTTTCCCGCAACAAATTCAAAGTCCCGACAGCTCCCGATATGTCCTTCAACCGTGCTTTGGCTTCAGCCAGAATCAGATAAACTTCAGCAGTACGCATACCTACGGACATCGTCTGGAATTTGGAGTAGGTAATTGAAGTATTCCATAAAGCAGCACCGGAGCCTTCATCAAAGTAATAGATACTGTTGCCGGTCGTTTTGAAGAACTGGTTCATACGTTCGTCATTCTGTCCGTAAAGTTGCATCAACTCCGGGCTTGCCATACCATACATGTAAGCCAAGTTGTCAGAGGTTCCTCCCATATAAGCATAGTTCAAAATCTCCGGATTACCGCCTTTGGCATAAGTCGACACCTTGGTCGGTCCACCTGCATCTGCCAACGCTATGTAATCAATCAAGCTACTGTTCCGTTTCAACGATTCTTCCGCAGCTTCTTTCGCTTTCTTCCAGTCTCGATGGAACAGATAAACGCGGGCGGCCAATGCATAGCCAAACGCTTTGGATGGATGATATACATTCACCGGTTCTTCCTGCAAATAAGGAAGTGCATCTTCTATATCCTTAATAATGAAATCATAAACTTCGGCAACAGTCGATTTGGTCGGAGTAGCTTCCAAGTCATATTTACTGACGATGGGAACCCCGCCGTCACTCGCTGCCGTTTCCGGATTATAGGCTTTCGCATACGTATTTACTGCAATAAAGTGATCCCATGCACGCATGATCTTCGCTTCCGCTTTAGCCAGTTCCTTGGTGTCTTTGTCACCCTGGCTGTCGTCTATCAATGAAATCACAATATTCGACCGCAAGATGTATGCATAACAGTTAGCATACAGATTATTATCACTCAGTTCTTTCCTGTCGGCTTCCTCATTGAACGTCATATTGATTCCATCATAGGAAGTATATTCTTTGCCTATAATATTCGATTCTTTTGCCCAGACATTGTCACTTAGCAATGCAAAAGACATCGGATGATAAGTCCGGTTCGGCAAAGCCACCAATTCGTAGTAAGTTTGGGTAGAATCCACGGTTTTCTGACCCGTGGGAGTTATATCCACATAATTCTCACAGGCTGCAAACCCTATTATGAGAATAATCGGCAAAATATAAAGTAATTTACGCATATCCTATGTCTTTTAAATAGTTAGAAACTTGTTGATAATCCGATGGAATAAGTTTTAGGCGAAGCCATACCACGTGTTCCATCATTCATATTGTAGCTCTCGGGATCAATATCGCTCCCTGCCTTACACCAGGTAAACAGATTGTTCACTTGTACCTTTACCTTCAGCGAATTGAGACGGAGATGCTGGCAAATTGTTAGTGGTAAGTTATAACCTAAACTCAAGCTACGCAATTTCACATAGCCGGCATCCTTCACATTTATATCACCATACTGCCACCAATCCTGAAAAGTATTCGCATAAGTTTTTACTTGTGACGGCATATCGTGATACATACGTACTCGTGCATCCGGTCCATCTGCACTCCAACGGTTAGAGATTTCTTTCAGCGTCTGGCTTCCTATTTGATCACTCATGCTCACTACACTGTTACGCAGTTTATTACCGCCGGCATACACAAAGAAAGCATTTAAATCGAAATTCTTATAGTTGAGCCTGAAAGCCAGTGAGCCACTGAATTTCGGAATCAGCGAACCGAGGTTCACCAAGTCATCAGTACCTTTGAGCGATGAGCCGCTGGTGATACTGGCCACCGTGCCGTCTTCATTGAATTTCACCAAATCATTGCCATCTTTGTCTACTACTACCGGATACCCATTCTCAATACGGTCTATACGGTAAGCCCACAACGTATTATAGCTGGTACCTTCCATGAAATAGTTCTGCGGACTCATAATAAAAGACGACGCGTTGTCCGCATCGCTGTGATCCACTTTCAGCATCTTGTTCTTATTATGGTCAAAGTTGAAATCAACAGCAAAATTCCAGTCTTTCTTGCGGACGATGTTTGCCGTGAGGAAAAGTTCCACACCCCGGTTACGTATCTCGCCATTATTCACTTTACGTGATTTTGCCCCCATAGTCGGATCCATATACCGACGTACAAGCAAATCAGACGACTGGCGGTTGTAGTATTCTAAACTACCACTGATCACATTATTGAACAGGCGGAAATCCAACCCTACATTATAAGTGGCTGTCTTCTCCCAACGCAGTTTCGGATTGGGCAGGTCATCGTCTTCATACGTCAGATAGGTCGTTTTGATAGGATTGCTCTGCGTCTTTTGTTTGACAATAAAATAAGTGGTCGAACTTTGGTCTACGTTACCGTTGATGCCATAAGTCATACGCGCTTTAAGATAATCCAACCAGGAAATCTCTTTCATAAATGATTCTTCCGACAGGATCCAGGAAGCACCGACAGACCACAAGGGATGACGCTGTTTACGAATATCAAGACCGAACAAGTCGGTTTGATCCCAACGGATACTTCCCGACAGATTATAGCGGGATAGGTAAGAGTATGCCGCATTCGCATAAAAAGACGCATAACGATGGCGCGTCTCCTTTAAAGTGCCGGGCAGCCCCGACAAAGTAATCCTACTGCCGGAAAGGGCACTGGTTCCCACACCGTCACGGAATTCCTGCCAGTTCATTTGATCGGAAGTCAGCGTTTGCGGATCGTAGCCATAAAATAATTGACTGGTAGATTTAGGAATCTTGTTTTCACGAAATTCCAACCCTGCAATGGCAGTCACTGTATGATCTTTCCAGCTTTTATCAAAGTCTATCTGGTTTCGTACAGTATAGCGCTTACTTCCAATTTCCGACTGGGAATATCGACCGCCTTGCGGCAAATGCGCTTTTCCATCCGTATCAACCATACTGTTGTGCAACATACGTATTGCGTAAGAATCTTCCGAATCAAACTGTTCGTTCTTGCTCTTGTTCCATTCATACTGATACATAAAGTTGTACTTAAACATTTTCAGGAAACGAGCCTGTAAACTAACGAAGGGACGAATACTGACATCATGTGATTTAGTCTTACTTTCATCAAGTACGTCAAGCACATTGAAGCCAAACGATTTGTAAGGTGCAACACCCTCGGCACTACCCACAACACTACCATTGTAAGAAACGTTGCCTACATTGACGTAAGGAGACGTATAACGGTTGCCGTCGGCATCCAATATCTGTTCATACCTTTGCTGTATGGCATAGTTGGTATAGCTTGTATTCGGTGTGTCGCTGCGTCCCATGCGTACGTCCACGCCGGCGTTCACATTCATCCAACTCGTAATTGCATAGTTCGACTTGTAATACAAGGAAATCCGATTACTCTTACTACTTATGATACGCTGATTGTCAGTCTCATAGTTGAAAGAAAGATAATGATTGTTATTTCCAGCCTTTTGAGATACACTCACATTATAACGCTGGGTCACGGCTGTACGCCAGGCATTGTCGCGATATTCTTTATAATAGTCATTATTGCGCCATTGGTTCAAAGTGGCATTTACCTCATCACTGCTGACATCTCCATTTTCCCGATCCAGATAAAGTTGGAACAAAGGATTGTAGTATCCGGATTTAAAACCAGACAAGTACCCCGACGCACTCCCTATTTCGGCTACATTGGCATCAAATACAGCCGTTTGGTAATCAATAATTTCACTGGTAGAAGCCAGATTCAAACTCTTGAAATTCGGCTTGGTAGTGATAAACCAGTCAGCATTTATAGACACGTTCGCACCTTCTTTTTTGGCTTGCCTCGTAGCGACCACAATAACTCCATTCGCAGCCAAAGCACCATAAATACTAGCTGCAGCGGCATCTTTCAAGACAGTAATACTCTCTACATTATAAGGATTTATCTCACTCAAGGTCAGGTCAGTCGGCATATCATCCACTACGATTAGCGGTTTTGTGCCTACCTTATCTGAGAATGTACCTACACCACGAAGGATGGGGCTCATATCACCGTTATTCGGATTAATATTCATACGCAAACCGGCTATTTGCCCTTCCAAAGATGAGGCCAGGTCGCTGTGCATCTGTCTTGTCAATTGCTCGGAATCTATAAAGCCGAAAGCTGCAGTAGAACGTTCACGGCTGATACGCTGATAACCTGTCACTACAACATCCCCCAACTGCTGCTTATCTTCATGCATAATCACCCGGACACTATTACGGTCCTTAATAGCAACCTTTTCCGTCTGCATACCTACGAAAGACACTTCCAATGTATGCACATCCGCTGATACTTTACAGGTAAAGTTTCCTTCCGCATCTGTAATAGCTCCATACGGGCTATTGATTCCGCGGATGTTTGCTCCTGGTAATGGATCACCTTTTTCATCCACTACCTGCCCCATAATATCTCTCATTTTGCGTTGAATACTCCCCGATGAACTGGTTTTCACCTTGCGGACAGTGATAAAATTTTGTTTCACTTCATACTCAAAAGGCTTTCCTTCCAGAATCTTCTGAAGGGCTAATAAAGGAGACATTTGATGTATGCTAACACTTACACGATACGGAGCAACGTCTTCGCTGGGGAAATTCACCTTGTAGCCAGACACATTGCTGAATTGCTTCAAGGCTAAACCTAACGGTTGCTCTTTCATTTCCAAAGAAATCGGCTTGCCATCCACATTTTGCGCCCATCCTTGTGACGTTGTAACAAACATCAGCAATAGAAAAGCGACCTTGATCCACCCGTTTTTTTCTTTAGCTCTTTTGCTTGATAATGAAAATTGTAGCTGTTTCATAAGAGTTGTATTTGTAAAGTTATATATGTTTTATAGTAATAGTTTCATTCTGATAATCTATATGCACTTTTTGTAGTTTATTCAGTAATTCCAACGCTTCTTCCAAATGAGTATTTCGGTTAGCCCAAAAGTTTAGTCTGATATTATATAGTTCTTGTTGTTCAAAGTCGATATTCACATTGTACCATCGGCCTAAAGAACTCATGATTTCTTCCAACGGTGCATCATCAAAATAGAACATGCCTTCTGTCCAGGCTGTATAAGTGGCTATATTCACTTCCGAAACTTTCGCTTCGCCGGTTTCCGTGTAAGTCAAATCCTGTCCCGGTTGCAATGTGACCATCTTATCGGTAGTCGTGTTCATGACCTGTACTTTTCCATGTAACAAAGTCACATGACGATCTTCAGCAACATACGAGCGTACATTAAACTTTGTACCCAGTACTCTTGTATCCATGCCATCGGCACTTACGATAAACGGATGTTCGTCATCCTTTGTCACTTCAAAGCAAGCCTCCCCTTTCAGCTCCACACGTCGTTCCTTTCCTTTGAATGCCACCGGATAGCGCAGACAACTCTCTGCATTAATCCACACTTTAGTACCATCTGCAAGTACCAACAGGAAATCTTTACCACGCGGCGTGGTCAAAGTCAGATAAGCTACCGTGTCTGTTGCCGGTAATGCTTTCACTTGCCAATCCTTTATGTCCATTACACTATCTTTCAGCAACTGTTGATCGTGACCATCTATTTGCAGTATTACATGATCTCCACAGTTGTTTGCGGCAAAAAAACGTATCGGCTGTTGTTTTTGTGAAGAAGGAGAAGAAAGCAAGGATGGAATCAAAAAAGCCAAAACCAAGATAGCGGCTGCCACAGAAGCAGCCGTCCAAATGCGCATTTTCGTCCTGCTTCTATGTCTTCGGTCCAGTTTCTCACGAATCATGGCTTCTTTGCAAGCCATCAATTCTAAGAAGAGTTCTTTATTTTCAGGTGCGCTTATCCACTGAAGAAATTCATCTGTTTCCCTTAATTGCGTATCTTGTATCGCACGTAGTGCATAGTCTAAATTTTGGTCTGAATTATCGATCATAGTATCAACTGTTTCTATTAATACGGAGAGATGGTCGAAACTGATGACACCTAAAAAAGATTTTTTTTAAAAAAAGATTTTTAATTGTTTGCGGAGTATCTTTAATGCCCTGGCAATGTGCGTTCTGACGGTATTATCACTAATGCGTAACCTTTCACTGATTTCTGCGCATTTCTTCTCATTCAAAAAGAATTCCTCCACTACTGTACGCATTTGCGGAGCCATTTGACGAATGCTCTCCTGCATCCGGTTTATTTTGTCTTCATAATCACGGTATTCCTTCTCAGTCCAATCACTGTAAAGTTCTTCCAGGTACCTCTCCGCATTTCTATGCACTACATTTTGGTGACGTATGTGGTCAATACAACGGTTCCTCACCATGACGAAGAATAAAGGCAATAGATCATCTTCCGTTGCCAGCCGTTCAGTGCTTTCAAGCACCGAACAAAAGACATCGTTCACTACATCCTTTGCGCTTTCTCCATCATTCAGCAGGTTATATGCATGAATATAGAGTTTTTGCCAATGTTTTTTGTAAACAACGGCGATAGCATTTTGACTATTATCCATGTATTTTTATTGCTTTTTGCATTTCATTGCGCACAAAGATAATCATTTAGAGTAAAAAGCTCCCAATTTATTAAAAAAGATTAGAATTCATCTAAAAGCATTCGGGCTGATAGACATATTCTATTCCCATCCCTTGATTCCCATTTTTTTGACACCTCGTTTCTTGCCTAAAATATAGGATTCATAATTGTGTTCGGACGTTTTCATTCATCCTGTGTCCGCATTACTATTGCTTTATCTTTACGCTTATAAAAAGCTTCGATTACTTTTTTTACATGATAGAAATTAAGGGAATATTCAGTCCGTATACAACAGTTTTCTTTGTTTCTCATACTTTCTTTAGAATAAAGCGATACTATCTTTTTCCTTTTTAAAGCAGAATTCAGCAAAAATGATTATTTTTACGAGCTAATTATTGTCCAACTATCAATAATACAAACTCATTTTGAAAATAAGCGAACAAAACAAAGATTCATTCCTGCAAAAGTTGATGAGCAAAGCGAATATAGGCTGGTGGGAAGCTGACTCA
>OGMD01001087.1_pt1 | contig 10056 bp, 7 predicted proteins | sample 1573041 | NCBI WGS metagenome assembly OGMD01 (sample SAMEA2582007, study PRJEB24529) | metagenome | biome: Human gut stool | place: China | collected 2011 | reverse complement strand
GCCAGCATAACGCCGGGAGCCAAACCGAAAGCAAACAGGAAGCCGTCGCGTGCACCGCTGCCGCCTTGACCTGAGAATGTTGCTTTAGCGCTTTTCATTGTACCGAATTTACCGTTTAATGTGTCAAAGTCGAAAATATTCAGACCATGACCGGCATTTGCAAACAGACCGGAGAAAATTGCAATGGCGATAACCAAAACAATATATCCGGAGAGCGGAACCTTATTTAAGGTTTCCTTAACTTTGTCCATGTGGGAACCCCTCCTCAAATTATAGATAAGTGCAAGTTTGCCATCCTGATAAGAAACAGAATGTGCTTTACATTATATCTAAAAAACAACTATTTGACAAGGGAAAACTGATAAGTTATCAGTAAAATTTCGCAATATAAAAGAATAAGATTACTCACCCTCGGCCATTTTACGAAGATCTTTGGCTAATGTATCGTCGGTGAGGACATAAAGGAAGTCGCCTGCCCGCAATCTTGTGTCACCTATAGGTATTAGGTCGCTTTCGCCGCGCTTGACGTCCACGAGCAGTGTATGCTCAGGCCAGTTGATTTCTTTGATCAGACGTCCGTCGATAGGACTGCCGCTGCAGACTGCCAGTTCAATGACGTTCCGCTGTCTTTCACAGTGACTGCCGTCATTTTTATTGGCTGACTGCAGACTGCGTGCCAGCAGTTCTTCATAGATCGGTTTGCTGCGGCACAGCTCGGCGGCAATAAAGGCCACGATTGAGGCAATGGACAAAACCAGCATATGCTGGAAGGAGCCGGTCATTTCCATAATAAGGATGATACCGGTGATCGGAGCCCGTACCGAGGCGGAAAAGAAAGCCGCCATAGAGATGACGATGATATTGGAGTAAAAGAAAGGGTCAAGAAGCCCTAAAGCAATCATGATATTGCTGATGACACTGCCTGTGAGTGCTCCAATGACAAGCATAGGCAGAAAGAAGCCACCGGGGACACCGCTGCCGTAGCTGAGCATTGTAAAGATGAATTTACCTGCCAGCAGCAACAGTAAAGCCTGCAGAGTGTAAGGTGTTTTGGCAATATTGTTGATCAATTCGTTGCCGCCGCCCAGCACCTGCGGATAAACAAAGCCTAAAATACCGGCGCAGAATAATGCGAAGACTATTTTGCTGAACGGAGTAGGAAAAAGTTTGTAGAAACGGGGAATATTTAAAAGTCCGGCGTTAAAAATTACGCCTGCCAAACCTACGACCAGGCTTAAAAGGGCCACATAGCCGTAATATTCCAGCGGCAGGAAAGGCAGACCGAAAAAATCAAAAATAGTGTCGTTGCCAAAGAAGAAACGTGAAATAACCGTTGCAGTCATTGCGGCAGCCATGGCTGGCAGCAGGACGACGACGGAAAAATTGCGGTGCAGTTCTTCTAAAGCAAAAATAACGCCCGCTAACGGAGCGTTGAAGGCTGCCGCCAAGCCGGCACTGGCGCCGCTTGTAAGCAGGTAACGTTCTTCGAGCCGGGTACGTTTCAGCAGGCGGCTGAGTCCCTGGGCGGTTACGGCGCCAAGCTGGATCGAAGGACCTTCCCGCCCCAGGGAAAGACCGGCTCCGATGCCGATGATACCTGCGAGCAGTTTGACCCAGAGGATTCGCAGCCAGCGCATTTTAATGAAGCCTAAAATAGCGCCTTTGACCTGAGGGATACCGCTGCCGGCAGCCAGAGGTTCATATTTTGTCAGTCTGTCTAAAGTGAAGGCTATTACAGCTAAAGCGATGAACCAAAAAGCGGTCCAATACCAGTCTGTGTTTTTAAGAAAGGTGTAAATATGTTCACGGTTAGTTTCTACCAGATGCAGGGACCAGCGGAAAAAGCTGATGATCAGCCCTGAAAGGATACCGATTATGATACCTTCAATAAACAGCTTCAAACGGAAGCTGCGCCAGTTATTGAGCGCACGGTAGGTATTTATGACTTGATCTTTTGCTAGCATTTTCAGGACTCCTTATAATCACCGCGGCCTTCGGCTATTTCATAGCCGATAGAATGCAGCCGTGCGGCGAGGTCATTCTTGGCTTCGGCGGCTTCTGCTCCGCTACAGAGTTTATTATCATAAAGAAGATAATTTTGGCGGACATCTGCCGGGGAAAGATTGGGCATTACAACATTGGCACCTGCTAAAATACCAAGCTCACGTCCGTTGGGAACGATGGTGCCGAGAGCCGTTGTCGCAGGCAGTAATACCTTGGGAAACATCAGGCGCAGGACGGACAGCAGTGTTAAGGTCTGTTCCAGCGTTCCTGCGGGATAATTTTTAAAGGGTGTAGCATGGTGGGGAATGAAGGGACCGATACCAATCATCTGCGGCTGCAGTTCACGGATAAAGGCCAGGTCTTCGAGCAGATTAGCCATTGTTTGCCAGGGCGAGCCTACCATAAAGCCAGTGCCGACCTGATAACCCAGTTCTTTGAGATCGCGCAGGCAGCGTTTGCGGTTACTCACTTTGAGTTCTGCCGGGTGCAGTCGTGCATAATGTTCGTTATCTGCTGTTTCGTGGCGCAGCAGATAACGGTCTGCGCCTGCTTTTTTCCAAAGCTGATAGGCTTCACGTCTGCGTTCGCCGATGGAAAGTGTAACGGCACAGTCAGGATAAGCCTGTTTTATGGCGCTGATGATAGCTGCCAGATCTGTGTCGCTGTAGATAAGATCTTCGCCACCCTGCAGAACAAAGGTCCTAAAGCCCAAGGCGTAACCCTGCTCACAGCAGGAAAGGATTTGTTCTTCGGTCAGGCGGTAACGAACAGCTTCTGTGTTGCTGCGTCGTATTCCGCAGTAATAACAGTCATTTCTGCAGTAATTGGTGAATTCGATCAGCCCGCGAATATAGATTTTATTGCCGAAAACAGCCTGAGCAGTTTGCTGTGCAGCCTGAGCCAGTTCTGCACGGATGACAGCGTCGCTGAAAGCGGCTGTGAGCAAGGTCTGCATTTGTTCCGGCTGCAGCTGGTGTGTGTGCTGCAGTGTGTGTATCAATTGTTTTATATCCATAATATGTGACCTCTAATTAATGATATATGTTTATTATAGCATATGTACAAATGCAGCGAGTAATCGTTGCCAAGGCAATTTATATTTGTTATAATTGTAAAACAATAAGTAATTAATAAAAAATATGAAAGTGAGAATTGAATGGCTTTAAAGGGTATGGATAGTATAGAACTGGAAGAAAATATATATCCGATAGATGCAATCGATCAGGAGCTTGCAGGGAATTTAACTATAGATAAATTATTTGATGTTTACCGCTTCGTGGATATGAGGACACACTTAGTCCACGATTATAATGACGGCAAGATGTGTGAGCCCTGCCGCAAATGTTATGAGCTGTGGAATCGCAGTAAGCCCTGTCCGAATTGTTCATCCGAAAGGGCTGTCCAGCAGAAAAAGCAAATCATGAAAATGGAATATCTTGGAGATAAAAGTATTTTGATCCTTAGTACGCCCTGGGAGCAAGATGGTAAAGAATATGTGCTGGAGCTGGGACGCGATGTGACAAATTCTTTCAGCGTTTATGATGCTACCAGCGAAGACAGCAGTGAGCTGCGGGAACTAATCAGCAGTTACAGTGAACTTGCGGCCCGTGACAGTTTTACGGGCCTTTACAGTAAAGGCCATGCGAACAATCTGCTGCAGGAAATGTTTGCTGTTCAGAAAGAACAGTTAAAGCTGACGCTGGCGCTGATCGATATCGACCATTTTAAAAGTGTCAATGACAGGTTTGGGCATTTATGCGGCGATGAGGTCATTCTTTATGTAGTTGACAAAATAAATGCGCTTAATGAGCAGTGCAGCGGCTGGGCAGCCAGGATCGGCGGCGATGAGTTTTTACTGGCCTGCCCTTTCAGTGATAAAGACTATGTGGAAAGGCTTTGCCTGGAAATGTCGGAAACGATTACAGGTCACCGTTTTAAAAAGGGGCACAGTGAGTACAGTATAGCAATCAGCTGCGGCGTGGCGGCTTATGACGGACAAGAAACCCTGGAAGAGTTTTTGGAACGTGTCGATATGAAGATGTATGAAGATAAAGCGCAGAAAAAACAGTAAAAGACAGCAGAGAATTTTCTCTGCTGTCTTTTTAAATGGTTTCGCTGATAAAAAGCTGGTTCATCATTTCCTGAGTACCAATGATCCAGAGGATGTCGCCTTTTTGAAAGACAAAGGAGGCATCAGGATTGAGATGCGTATAATTACCACGTTCCAAACCTAAAGCCAGACAATTGACCTTGCCGAGGTAAGAACTTTTTTTGAGAGTGGAGCCGCAGAGCGGCGAATGCCTGTCGATCGGCATCGCGTAACAGAAGTAGGATGTGCTGCCATGCTTTGGATCAGCTAAAAACTGGTGCAGTGTCTGCTGGTTATCAGTAGCCAGCGGCAGAATCTGCATATCATAGGATTGGATTGCCAGTTCAAAATTCTGCAGCTGTCTGGGCGTACCTGTTAAAAGCAGCTGAGAGCCGGCATAGATAGCGGCACTGCCGCTGGGGATAGGCAGGATCTGGCTGCCGTTTTGGATTTCAAGCACGAAAACATTATAACGGCGATGCAGATTAAGTTCTTTGAGGCTTTTACCGCCGCAGAGTGAAGTCGCTGCTACACGGTAGCGTTTGACATGCAGCTGTTCATCGAGCCAGGCAGGATGGTTGGCGGCGTGTTTTTTCTGTGCTGCCAGAGTTTTGGCATTCAGGTTAATCATAAACTGAGCCTCGATCTGTAAATAGCGTTCCACGAAATACTCTGAGGAATAGATGAATTTTGCCAGAATGCAGGCTGCAGCAAACGCGATAAATTTGCTGAAACCCAGTATACTTGTAAATACGGACAGGATAAAAAACAAACCAACAGCGATCTTAATAAAAAGCAGAAGAAAAATGGGCAGATGATTAGCGGGTTTTTGGAACCACAGACTTGCTATAAGGTCTGTATGTGCAACCCTCTGGAACATGACCGCCATTAAAAATGGCCCCATACACAACAGCAGGATAACTGCGGCAATAATATCAGCTGTATAGCCGTCAAAAAGCCTGTGGCAATATGGAAGCAGCTTACTTTGTCCCAGATAGGCAAGGAAGCTGAGAATTACACAGAAAACTGTGAGGCGGGTAAAGTAACTCTGCAGCAGTTCTTTCCAGGCACTGCGCTGCTCGTCGCTGGCGGGAGCTTCATCAGGCTGTGGTAAAAGCCGCAGCAGTCTTGCGGGAAGATTACGCAGAAGCCAGCCGGATATTTTATCGGCGTGGCGCAGGATTGAAGGCGTAAGAAAAATACTGATAACTGAAACAGCTACGAAAACAGGATATAAAAAATCGCTGGTGACTTTGAGAGCAGCGCCGATAGAGGCTACGATAAAGGTTATTTCACCCAGCTGCGTCAAACTGAAGCCGCAGCGCAGCGCTGTCTGTAGGTCTTTGCCTGCCAGAAGGACGCCCAGTGATGAAAAAATAGTTTTGCCGATGATCAAAGCTGCTGTAAGTACAGCGATCGGCAGCGCATATTTAATGATCAGAGCGGGGTCTACCATCATTCCGACAGAAACGAAAAAGATCCCGGAAAAAAGATCTTTGACCGGCGTCAAAAGTTTTTTTGTGGTTTCTGTAAAAGCCGTACCGGAAAGCAGTGAACCCATAAGGAAGGCGCCTAATGCCGACGAAAAACCCATTTTAGTTGCCAGGACTACCATGCTCAGGCAAAGGCCCAGCGAGAAAATGAGCAGTGTTTCGGAAGTCAGATAGCGGCTGACTTTGCGGAAGAAGGTAGGCAGGAAGAAAATACCGCAGACAAAGCAGATAATGAGAAAAAAGGCCAGCTCGCCGATACTGCCGAGCATTTCTGTACCGGAAATGGCAGCGCCTGCCGCGGCGATGGTTGAGAGCATGACCATCATAATGATACCGGAAATATCTTCCAATACCAGGATACCGAAGGTAAATTGCGTGAAGCGTTCTTTCAAGAGTCCCAGCTCTTCAAAGGTTTTACTGACGACTGCTGTAGAAGACATGGTAAGCATAGCTCCGGCAAAGAAACTGTCAATAGGCTGCCAGCCAAGCAGTCTGGCACAGGCATAGCCAAGCAGCGTGATGCCTGCCAGTTCTGTGACAGCGGCGATCAGCGCTGTGCCGCCGATACTTTTGATTTTGGCAAAATTGAAATCAAGTCCCAGGCTGAACAAAATAAAAATAACGCCGATGTCCGACCAGACTGTAATATTGGCTGTATCGACTACATTCGGCAGCAGGTTAAAATGCGGGCTGGCAAAGAAGCCTGCCAAAATATAGCCTAAAACCAAAGGCTGATTGAATTTTTTGCAGAAAATGGTAACTATACCGGCAAGTACAAGGATAAAAGCAAGGTCTTCGATAAGAGGAGCAAGTTCGGACAATGTAGCAACTCCTTTATAAATATCAGTTTAAACAGATATTTTTGCTGGAAATTTTAAAAATATTACTAAAATGAATTATACACTGTTGCCGGTGGTTTGAGAAGCAGTGTTTATTCGGATAAAAAAAGCGTCCGCTTCTTTTAAGAAACGGACGCTTGCTTAATTTTTATCTCTCTGTAATATTAAGCTTGAGATGATACGGATTCTTCTTCTTCGGCAGGAGCATATTTGGGATTGAGGAAGTTGACAAAGATCCAGGCCAGCAGTGCGCCTGATATATTGTGCCAAGCTGAGAAAATAGCTCCAGGAACGGTAGCCATAGGCATGGAAGTAAAATGAGTTTTAGCCAGGCCTGTAGCCAGACCGGAATTCTGCATACCTACTTCAACTGAAAGCGCAATGGCTTTTTTCCAGCTCATGCCGGTGATCCGGGCTAAAATAAAGCCTAACAGATAACCCAGGCAGTTGTGGCAGATGACGACCAGCAGAATGATACCGGAGGTTTTGACGATGTTGTCACGGCTGACGGCGATAACGCCGGCAATGATCAGGGAGATAGCGATAGCCGAAACAGCAGGCAGATAATCGGTAGCCTGTTCAGCAAGTTTAGGCAGCAGCGCTTTAACAGCCAGACCAAGACAGATCGGTATAATAACGATTTGAATGATGCTCCAGAACATTCCCAGCGGGTCAAAAGCGATTTTCTGTCCGATAAGCTGATAGGTGATGAGCGGAGTAAGAATCGGTGAAAGCAGTGTGGAAACACTGGTCATAGTTACAGATAAGGCTAAGTCGCCTTTGGACATGAAGGTAATGACGTTGGAGGAAGTGCCGCCAGGGCAGGTTCCAACTAAAACTACGCCAGCAGTTAGAGCCGGGTCTAAATTAAAGGCCATAGCCAGTAAAAAAGCCAGCGAAGGCATGATAAGATACTGGGCGCAGACACCGACAAAAACATCGACAGGCCGCTTTAAAACTAAAGCAAAATCACGGAGATTGAGTGTGGTGCCCATACCGAACATAATAACGCCCAATAAGGTACTCAAAACCGGGATGCCGCCGATATTACCGACTACCCATTTAAAGCTGTCGGGTACGGTCATGCCCAGGATAAGAAATACAACGGCGATGATACCAAAGTATTTGCCTATCAGATGACAAAACGTTTTCATTGTGTAAAACCTCTTTCCCTTGAATAAAAATAAAATATATCAGATCAACACCTTATGGTGTAGATTTTTGTCTGCGGAAAACAGCAGAGGTTTGCATATTTTTATTAATACTTCCAAATATTATAACAAAAAAATTTTAAAGTTAAAAGGCTAAAGATAAAGTTTCGGTAAATATTGCCTTATGCTATAATAAAAACAGCGTATTGGAAAAGGAGTAAAAGCATTGTATACTATCAGGACCGATTACCGTGACGAAACAGTTATTGAGAAATCGCGGTTCATCTGCACGTTGAAAAAAGTAAGCAGTGAAACAGAAGCGCAGGATTTCATCAAGGCTGTAAAAAAAGAGTTTTGGGATGCTACGCATAATTGTTCTGCTTATATTATTGATGAGCTGGCGCAAAGATCGAGTGATGACGGCGAACCGTCAGGAACGGCAGGACTGCCAATGCTTGAAGTGCTGCGGAAAAATCAGCTGAGCGGCGTTGCAGCGGTAGTGACAAGGTATTTCGGCGGGATCAAGCTTGGTGCAGGCGGGTTAGTACGCGCGTATACTGGCAGCGTGTCCAAAGCTGTTCAAAGCTGCGGCCTGGCACGGAAGATTTTAATGGGTACTTTTGCTTTAAGTGCGGACGCGGCGGACGCAGGAAAACTTCTGAATATTATCTATCAGCAGCAGCTTTTTACAGTGGCGTCGGTAGAATATGGTCAGCAGGCCAGGATTTTGCTGTATATGAAACAAGAGCAGCAGGATGAGGCGGAGCGGTGGCTGACTGAGGCGCTTAATATGGCAACGCAGCTGGAACAGGTCGGTAGCGAATATGTAGAGGTACCTGCCGAGAGAGAAAAGTAATAACAGGTCTGATTATGAAGGAGAGAGAAAATGGAGTTTTTAGAGAGTTTTGTTGCTTTTACCAATGATATTTTATGGTCATATGTTCTGATTGTGATGCTGGTGGGTTTGGGGATCTGGTTTTCATTGCGGACACGATTTGTACAGGTGCGCTGCCTGAAGGAAATGGTACGTCTTTTAAAGGAAGGCGTTAGACAGAAGACTGAACATAACCATATTTCTTCCTTCCAGGCATTTTGTGTCAGCACTGCTTCCCGTGTTGGTGTTGGTAATATTGCCGGCATTGCGATCGCTATCGTCAGCGGTGGTCCCGGAGCGATTTTCTGGATGTGGATCATCGCCATTTTAGGTTCGGCTACGGGCTTTATTGAAAGCACGCTGGCGCAAATTTACAAAGTTCCGCGTGAAGGCGGCGGTTACCGCGGCGGACCTGCTTATTATATTAAGAACGTACTGGGAAACAAACCAATGGCGGCCTTGTTTGCCGTTTTGATCAGTGTGACCTTCGGTTTGATTTTTAATTCGGTACAGGCGAATACGATCACAATTTCCCTGCAGGCTGCCTTTGGACTGGATCGTTTCGTGATGGGCTGTATAATTGCCGCTTTGACCGGTATTGTCATTTTCGGCGGCGTGGCGCGTATTGCGAAGGTCGCTGAATGGATGGTGCCGATTATGGCCGGTCTGTATCTTTTAATAGCTTTAGGCGTGACCTTGATGAATATAGAGAAACTGCCGCAGGTTTTCAACGCTATCTTCAGTTCGGCCTTTGATCTGCAGGCTGTTGCCGGAGGCGGTATGGGTGCGGCGCTGATGACCGGTATCAAGCGCGGCCTGTTCTCAAACGAGGCTGGTATGGGTAGTGTGCCGAATGCTGCTGCTACTGCCAGTGCTTCGCATCCCGTAAAACAGGGCCTGATCCAGGCTTTTGGCGTTTTTGTTGATACTTTACTGGTATGCTCGGCTTCAGCTTTTATCGTGCTGTTGTCTGATGGTTATACTGAAGGTAAGCTGACCGGTATCGAATTGGTGCAGCAATCCTTGTCACAGCATTTAGGACCATGGGCGCCGAGTTTTCTGGCAGGAATGATCTGCCTGTTTGCGTTCAGTTCTATTGTAGGCAATTATTATTATGGTGAGATCAATATCGGGTTTATCAGTAAAAATTATATGACGCTGATGTTGTTCCGTGTTTTCGTAGTGGGTATGGTACTGTTTGGCAGTGTGGCTAAAGTTGCCCTGGTATGGGATCTGGCCGATCTGTTTATGGCGCTGATGGCGATAACGAATTTAGTGGCGATCGCGATTTTAGGCAAGTATGCTTATATTGCTTTGCATGATTATATGGATCAAAAACGTGCCGGTATCGTAGAGCCGGAGTTCGATCCGGCGATCTTGCCAAGCCAGCGTGGTATTGAGGTGTGGAAAAAAGAATAACTATAATAATGAAAAAAGGACGAGCACATGCTCGTCCTTTTTGTTTGTGTGCTTACAGCATTTTCTTTAATTCTGCGGTATTTTCGACAATCGTGACGTCGTGGGTACGCATTTCTTCGAGTGCCGCCGCAACTGTATCGGGAGCGATTCCGCGGCAGGCAGCAAGGTTCAGGATGACCTCGAAACC
>OGMD01001083.1_pt1 | contig 10088 bp, 10 predicted proteins | sample 1573041 | NCBI WGS metagenome assembly OGMD01 (sample SAMEA2582007, study PRJEB24529) | metagenome | biome: Human gut stool | place: China | collected 2011 | reverse complement strand
TTTATTTTAGTATAACAAAGTTTATACTTGTAACGTTTGTTATACTAATTTTATAAATGGTTACAAAAGTTAATTATTTGTTGCTTCGGCAACATTAGTATCTGCTTTTTTCACTTTAGATCCAAGCGAGATTGCGTTTACAGGACAAGTATCGATGCACTCGCCGCAGTTAATACATTCACGATCTCCCACCTTTGCGCAGTCCATTTTACATTTGCGTATACAGGCATCGCAGCCAATGCATTTGACATTATCTACCTGGATCCCAAAATAAGAAAGTTTATTAAATAAACTATAAAAGGCTCCTAAAGGGCAGATAAAGCGGCAGAAAGGTCGATAGATGACGATGCTGGCAATAACAGTGACGAGCAGTAGAAATAATTTCCAGTTAAAAAGCATACCAAGATTTTGTTTGAGGAAGGGATTGGTGCTTAAAAGCGGTAATGCTGCTTCCAAAGTACCGGCAGGACAAATATATTTACAAAAGGCTGGTGCACCAACACCAACGACATAGAAAAAAATTACTGGCAAAATAATAACGAAAAGCAAACCAATAATGTATTTAAGCTTTGTCAAAGTCCGCGTTGCTTTATTTTTAGTAAACTTTGGCGACGGAATTTTATAAAGTAGTTCCTGTATGAATCCAAATGGACAGAGCCAGCCGCAGACAGTCCGCCCAAACAGTAGCCCAAAGAGAAGCATAAGTCCTAAAACATAGAACGGAAAGCGTAGGAGCACTCCTGATAAAGAGCTTTGTAACGCTCCTAAAGGGCAGGCTCCTAAAGCACCTGGGCAAGAATAACAGTTAAGCCCGGGGACGCAAATACTTTTACTTGGACCCTGCCAGATTCGACCATTAAGGAATCCCGGCAGATTGCCATTATAAAGAAATGCGGTAAGGATTTGAATGAGGGTTCGTTTAGCCAATGCCGATACACTCCAGACAGATCATAGCTGCTTTACGAAGCACGCTAAGATATTGTTGTTGCCAAATGCCGATGCTTAAAAAAATCAGAGCTATCAGCCATAGATATTTTTTCATAAGCAGTACCAGACTTTCTTCAATATGTACAAAAGATATTATATTTAATATGATAGCAGAAAGAAAGCTTGAAAACAAATGAAAAAAATATGTCGTAGACAAAAAGCTTTTTTATAGTTACAATTAAAAGGTAGTGATCTTAAAATTGGAGGATGGTAGTATGGTAAGTGTAAAGAAAATTGTAATGGTGACCCTTGTAGCTGTAACGATGCTTGGACTTGGCGGTTTGTTCCCCCATGCAGAGGCTTCAAAACTGGACGAAGTTCAAAGTAGGGGCTGTCTTTTGGTTGGAACTACAGGCGATTATAAACCGATGAGTTATTTAAATCGGGAGACAGGAAGATATGAAGGCTTTGATACAGAAGCAAGCGAACTTCTGGCACAATCGCTTGGGGTACAGGTGAAGTTTATACCAACTACCTGGAGCACGTTGACTGCCGATACTTTAGCTGGTAAATTTGATATTGCAATGTGCGGTATCACCCGCACTTTGGCAAGAGAACAAAAAATGGCGCAAAGCAATGGTTATCTGGTATTTGGTAAAACTATTCTGTGTCGTAAGGACGATGCTAAAAAATTTAAAACACTGGCGGATATGAATAAAAAAGATGTGCGTGTAATGGTTAATCCGGGAGGTACTAATGAAAAATTTGCCCTTGCTAATCTGCCTGACTGTACATTGATCGTACATCAGCAAAATGCAGAGATCCCAGGTTTGATTGCGGAAGGAAAAGCAGATATTATGATTACAGAGACGATGGAAGCACGCCGTTATGTGCGTGATAATGCAAAACTTGCGGCTCCTTTGATCGAGGAACCATTTACAAAAAACAACTTTGGCATACTGATGCAGCAAGGTGATCAGATTTTTCTTAACTATGTGAATATGTGGATGGAAGAAATGGAGTTGAATGGAACATTTGCCCGTTTAGACGCTAAGTATATAAAATAATAAATGTAAAAAGCCTGCCTTAACAGGCAGGCTTTTTACATTTATTTCAATTTTACAGATTTGTATTCCCAGAAACTTTAGCATATAATAAAACGTAAGAATTAAGAAGGAGGAACTGCAATGCTGATACAAAGGTTTGCAGCTGTTGCGCTGGGCATTATGATGGGGACGAGCTTGCTTTTGCAGACAGGAACTGTACTGGCTGCAAAAAGCGAAGCTTATTATACAACGCAGAAAATTTCTGATTATAAAAAAGGTGAATTTGCAGTTTTAGCTGATGATGATGTGAATTTTCGTTCGGGGCCTTCAACTACTGCTGATGTTTTAGCATGCCTGCCAAGACATTCACTTTTGCGTTTGAGCGGTAGTAAAAGCGGGGAGTGGCAAAAAGTTGAATGGAATGGTAAAAATGGTTATATTTTTGCCGAGTATCTGGAAAAGCCAGAGACTGAAGAATTGATCGATGAAGATAATTCGTTGGGGGATTGGCATTTGGGTCAGATTTTTGACAGTTCAGCGGCAAAATCGTTGGGAAAAGTAAAAAAAGAAAGTAAAGATGGGAGCAGTCAGGTTTATGATTTTCAGCAGCTGCAGGTTAAAGCCAGACGTGGTAATAAGAAAATCGTTGAGCTTATGACAGCTTCTCCTGTAATCTATACAATGCGTGGTATTGGTACAGGTGACGACGGTGCCCGTGTTATAGGCCAGTATGGGATTCCGGCAAGGGTCGTTTATTTGAAAGATGATAAAGACGGCGCTGTGATTATGTATGGTTATAATTTTCCCAAAAACAGTAAAATCGGGAAAAGTTTAGATTTTTATATTAGCAGTGATGGTGATGTGTGTAGAATTGTTTTAAGTGGCGAAGAGTGAATTTGTATAAATATTAAAATAACAGGAATTTTCTGTGAATTTATTAAAAGTGTAAACTGATTGACAAAATTGAAAATTTGAAAAAATTTTTTAGCGATTTTTGAAAAACTTGTTGACGCTTGTTAAACATGATGCTAAACTTACAACAATTAAATAACGACCACAAAACCGTAGAGGTGGAGATCAAGTCAAAAAATGCGCTTACAGAGAGTTCGGGGAGCTGGGAACCGGATAGAAATGCAGTTTGATAAATGGACCGCTGAGGGTGCAGTCAAATCGGCTTGCCGAAAGTACTCTGCAACGCAACGCCTGCGTTAAGGGCGAGGGGTGTGTTGGCACTCTGCTTTAAGTGCACGATTTATTTTCGTGAATCAAGGTGGTACCGCAGGTATATGTTTTTTCAACCTGTCCTTGTTATAACAAGGGCAGGTTTTTTATTTATTTTAACGATGAAGGAGTGAAAACAGTGCTTAATCTTACGCTGGAAGAAGTTAAAGCCTATCAAAAAGACTATACAGCAGTTCCAGTTGCGAAAGAATGTCTGGCTGACATGACAACGCCGCTGGCATTTTTAGCAGCTGTAAAAAACAGCAGCAACGATTATTTTCTGCTGGAAAGTTTGGAGGGCGGTGAGCGCTGGGGACGTTATTCTTTTGTCGGCTATGATCCAATCGTCAAACTGAGAGCTAAAGATAAAGTTGTAGAAGTTATTAACGGTGCTAAAGTAAAATTCAAGACCAAGGATCCTGTAAATTGTATTAAAGAGGTGCTGGCAGAATATAGGGTTCCTAAAATCGGAGGGATACCGCCTTTGACAGGAGGTTTTGTAGGCTATTTTGGTTATGACTTTGTTCAGTATTGTGAGCCGAGTCTGCAATTTGACCCGACAAAAGCGACAGATTTTCCTGATTTTGATTTGATGTTGTTTGATAAAATAGTAGCGTTTGATCACTTAAAACAGAAACTTTTTATTATTGTGAATGTACGCACAGATAATTTAGAGGTGAATTATGCAAAAGCTGAGCGGGAAATTACGGCCGTTGAAGCGCTTTTGTCTAGCTCGGTTGCTCAGAGGCCATTTATAGCGGCCAAACTTGGTGAAGTAAAATCTAATCAAAGTAAGGATCTATATGCAGCTAATGTGCAGAAATGCAAAAAATATATCAAGAATGGCGATGTATTTCAAATAGTTTATTCACAGAAATTTACAGCAGACTACGATCAGGATCTTTTTAATGCTTATCGTATCTTGCGGACGACGAACCCATCTCAATATATGGTGTTGATGAAAAATGATGATGTTGAAATCGCAGGAAGTTCGCCGGAAACTCTTGTGAAGGTGAATGGACACGAGATTACGACGATGCCGATTGCAGGTACAAGACCAAGAGGGGCGACAGAAGAACTGGACCAGGCATTGGAAAAAGAACTTTTGGCTGATGCCAAAGAAATAGCCGAACATAATATGCTGGTAGATTTAGGCCGAAATGACGTGGGACGCGTAAGTGAATTTGGCACTGTTAAAGTACTTGATTATCTGGAAATTAAAAAATTTTCTCATGTGATGCATATAACCAGCCGTGTTACTGGACGATTGAGAGCAGATAAAGATTGCCTGGATGCTTTGCAGTCCGTATTTCCAGCCGGAACTTTAAGCGGTGCTCCGAAGATCAGGGCCTGCCAGATTATTGATGAGCTGGAACCTCAGCGTCGAGGAATTTACGGCGGTGGTATGGGCTATATAGATTTTGGCGGTAATATGGATATTTGTATCACGATAAGGACTATGGTAAAACGTGCTGGTAAAGTTTATATACAGGCCGGCGGTGGGATTGTAGCCGATTCTGTGATTGACAATGAGTTCGCAGAAACAGTAAATAAAGCAGGGGCCTGTATGAAGGCGCTGCGAGAAACAGCAAAAGAATAATAAGGAGCAAAGTAATGGTAATTATTATTGATAATTATGACAGTTTTACATTTAATCTGTTTCAGTTTATTGGGATGCTGACTGATGAGGTTAAAGTATATCGTAACGATCAAATAACTGTGGAAGCTATAGAAGCTTTGCAGCCTTCGCATATTATTCTGTCACCAGGACCTGGTTTTCCTGAAAATGCAGGAATATGCGAAACTGTTTTAGAAAAGTTGCAGGGGAAGATGCCGATCTTAGGTGTGTGTCTGGGCCATCAGGCGATCGGTGAAGTGTTCGGCGGGAAAATTGTGCATGCCCGTGAGCTGGTACATGGCAAACAGAGTATGATCGAAATAGACAAGAACAGCAGATTATTTGAAGGGTTGCCACAGACAATACTTGCCGCACGGTACCATTCTCTGATAATTGATAAGTATTCCAAGCCCGAATGCCTGGAGGTCATAGCGACTACGAACGATGGAGAGATTATGGCTGTGAAACATTGCGATTATGATATTTATGGCGTCCAGTTTCATCCAGAGTCTATTATGACACCTGACGGATTAAGTATTTTAAAGAATTTTTTAGCAATATAGTAAGGAGTGAAAATAATGATCAATGAAGCAATAAATAAATTAGCAGAAAAACAAAATCTTACTGGAGCAGAGACCATAGGTGCTTTTGGGGAAATAATGAGCGGTGAAGCTACTAATGCTCAAATTGCGGCGTTTATTACGGCTATGCGTATGAAAGGTGAAACTATTGAAGAAATAACGGCATGTGCAAAGGTTTTGCGTGAGAAATGCACACATATCGATCCGGGTAAAGATGTACTGGATATTGTAGGTACTGGAGGCGATTGTGCGAATACCTTTAATATCTCTACAACAAGTTCTTTTGTGATTGCGGCGGCAGGGGTTCCTGTAGCAAAACACGGTAATCGCAGCGTTTCCAGCAAAAGCGGAGCTGCAGATGTTTTGGAAGAACTGGGTGTGAAAATAGATCTTTCGGCTGAACGTAATAAAGAGCTGCTGCAGGAAATCGATTTATGTTTTTTGTTTGCGCAGGCGTATCATGCTTCAATGAGATTTGCCGGTCCTGTGCGTAAAGAGCTTGGAATCCGCACGGTTTTCAATATTATTGGCCCCTTGGCAAATCCAGCTTTTGCCAGTCTGCAGCTTTTGGGAGTTTACAAAAAAGAGTTGGTAGAACCTTTAGCGAAAGTACTTGCTAACTTGGGTGTTAAGCGTGGCATTGTTGTTTACGGCAATGATGGGATTGATGAAGTAACTGTTTCTTCAACGAATACGATAGCAGAGATTAATGATGGTGAAATCACGACTTATACACTTGACCCACAGGCTTTTGGGTTTACCCCATGCAAAAAAAGTGATCTTATGGGCGGTGATGCAAAAATCAATGCAGGTATAACCTATGATATTTTGAGTGGTAAGGAACAAGGCGCAAAACGTGATGCAGTAGTTTTAAATTCTGGGTTGAGTTTGTATTTGGGAGGCAAAGGTTCAATTAAAGAATGTATTGAACTTGCCAGGATAACGCTTGACAATGGTAAAGCATTGCAGAAATTACAGCAGCTGATCGTTCTGAGCAATGGTTGAGGTGGATGATGATTTTAGATGAAATTGCAGCGGCTACACGGCTCAGAGTAGAGCAACTGCAAAGAATAAAAGATTTAAATAAAATTAGATCTGACGCTGAGAGTTTACCTAAAAATAACCGTGGGTTTCGTACTCGTTTGTCGAGAGATGGGATGAATTTTATTACTGAGGTCAAGAAGGCTTCACCCTCTAAAGGTATTATTAGCAAAGAGTTTGACTATCTGCGACTGGCCAGAGATTATGAAGCTGCAGGTGCAGCGGCGATTTCGTGTTTAACAGAACCGCAGTTTTTTTTAGGTAAAGACGAGTATTTACAGGCGATCAGTACTGCAGTGAAATTACCGGTTTTACGCAAAGATTTTATAATCAGTGAATATCAGATTTATGAAGCGAAAACTATTGGTGCTGATGCTGTACTACTGATTTGTGCACTGTTGGAAACGTCCATGATCAGAGAATTTTTAGATATTGCCGCCAGTGTGGGTTTGGATGTTTTAGTCGAAGCACATGATGAGTCAGAAGTGGAGTCTGCACTGAATGCGGGAGCAGAAATCATCGGCGTCAATAACCGTAATTTGAAAGATTTCAGTGTTGATTTACAGAATAGCCTGCGTTTGAGGTCGCTTGTACCACGAGATAAAATATTTGTTTCTGAAAGCGGGATCATGTGTGCAGCAGACATCAAACTGCTGCGTGCCGCTGGTGTAAATGGTTTTTTGATTGGTGAAATGCTGATGAGAAGCAATAATATTACTTTAGATTTACAGCGGCTTTCAGGTGAGATAAATGACTAAAGTTAAAATATGCGGGTTAAAACGTAAAGAAGATATTGAATTTGCCAACATACTGTTGCCGGAATATGCCGGGTTCGTTTTTGCGGCCAGTCCAAGGCAGGTTTCGGCCGAGCAAGCTGCAAAACTGCGGGCAGAATTGGATTTGAGGGTTCGGACTGTAGGTGTTTTTGTAAAAGAAGATATTAATTTTATCAAAAGGCTGGCGGCAGAACGCATTATTGATGTGGTGCAGCTGCACGGTGACGAAAGTCAGGAGTATTGCAGGGAGCTGCGCCGTAAAATAAATTTGCCTGTGATAAAAGTTCTTCGCGTGAGAAATATAGAGAGTTTTGAGAGTACGATTGATTATGAATGTGATTATCTGCTGCTTGATACTTATACAAAGACTGCCTATGGCGGCAGCGGTCAGCGCTTTGACTTGGAGATTTTAAAAAATATTAAATTGCAGCGTCCGTTTTTTCTTGCTGGTGGCTTGGATGCGAAAAATGTACATGAGGCTTTAGAAGCAAAACCATATGCTGTTGATGTGAGCGGCGGGGTGGAAACTGACGGCAGCAAAGATTTTGAAAAAATGCGTGCATTTATTGCCGCAGTGAAAGGGAGCAGAGAAAATGACTAAAGGAAGATATGGCAGGCATGGAGGACAATATATTCCGGAAACCCTGATGAATGCGGTTTTGGAATTAGAGCGTGCGTATGATTATTATAAAAACGAACCGCAGTTTATGGAGGAATTGCAGGCTTTATATCGCGAATATGCTAACAGGCCTTCATTATTATATTTCGCTGAAAAAATGACTCGTGATTTAGGTGGAGCTAAAATATATTTAAAACGTGAAGATTTGAATCACACCGGATCTCATAAAATCAATAATGTTTTAGGGCAGGTGCTGCTGGCTAAAAAAATGGGGAAAAAACGTGTGATTGCTGAAACTGGGGCGGGGCAGCATGGTGTAGCTACGGCTACAGCAGCAGCTTTGATGGATATGGAATGTGTTGTTTATATGGGAAAGGAAGACACAGAGCGGCAGGCATTGAATGTTTTTCGCATGGAGCTGCTGGGAGCAAAGGTAGTGCCGGTTGAAACTGGCACGATGACTTTGAAAGATGCTGTCAATGAAGCCTTGCGTTCGTGGACTGCGAATGTTAATGATACGTACTATGTTTTAGGCAGTGTGATGGGGCCGCATCCTTATCCGGAAATAGTTCGTGATTTTCAGCGTGTAATAGGAAAAGAAGTAAAAGAACAGATGCTGGCTAAAGAGGGGCGTTTACCCGATATTGTGATGGCCTGTGTCGGCGGCGGTTCTAATGCGATGGGTTTATTTTATGATTTTATTTCTGAGACGGATGTTCAGCTCATTGGCGTTGAAGCTGCAGGGCGCGGCATTGAAACGGAAGAGACTGCGGCTACGATTAATCGTGGTAGCCTGGGAATTTTTCACGGGATGAAATCGTATTTTATGCAGGATAAGTATGGTCAGATAGCACCGGTGTATTCAATTTCAGCTGGACTTGATTATCCGGGGATCGGACCTGAACATGCACATTTATATGATACCGGACGTGCCAGCTATGTAGCCATTACAGACACTGAAGCAGTAAGTGCATTCAGTTATTTATCTGAAACGGAAGGAATTATCCCTGCTATCGAAAGTGCGCATGCGCTGGCTTATGCGATGAAGGTTGCGCCTGAAATGTCAAAGGAGAAAATCATTGTCGTCAATTTGTCTGGACGTGGAGATAAAGATGTAGCGGCGATTGCCAGATATATGGGGGTAGATTTACATGAGTAAAATAAGGCAGGCTTTTAAAAATAAAAAGAAATGCTTCATCCCGTTTATTACAGGAGGAGATCCCAATCTTGAAGTTAGCAAAGAACTGATATTGGCAATAGGCATACCTTTTTCTGATCCTGTTGCAGAAGGAGAAGTTATTCAGCGGGCCAATGTCAGAGCGTTAAATGCAGGTACTAGTACGGATAAGCTTTTTGATATGCTTGCAGAAGTACGAAATGTCACTCAGGTACCGCTGGTATTTTTAACTTATGTCAATCCGATTTTTATTTACGGAACTGAGCGGTTTATGGAAAAATGCCGTCAGCTGGAAATTGATGGCGTTATCGTACCTGATTTGCCTTATGAAGAAAAAAATGAACTGCTTTCTAATTGCAGGAAATACGATGTTGATCTTATTTCACTGATAGCTCCAACGTCTGATGACCGTATTCAAATGATCGCCAGAGAGGCCATGGGGTATATTTATGTTGTTTCTTCATTGGGAGTTACAGGTATCCGCAGTAATATAACTACAGATATTGGAGCGATAGTCAAACGTATTCGTGAAGTCACCGATAATCCTGTTGCAGTAGGGTTTGGGATCGCTACGCCGGAACAGGCTGAAAAAATGGCTGGGCTAAGTGATGGAGCGATAGTTGGCAGCGCGATTGTGAAGATTGTTGAGCAATATGGAAAAGATGCCGCAGGGCCGGTAAAAAAATATGTTGAAGAGATGGTTGCTGCAGTGAGAAAAGCGTAAAGAAAAGAATCTGCCAAGAGCGAAAAGCTTGCGGCAGTTTTTTATGAAAAGAGTACAAATTTTTTATAAAGGTTGCTGCAGTAAGTGGTATTGCCGACTGACTTTTGCTATAATATTAAATTATGATATTTCTCAGATAAAATTAGTTAGGAGGCTTCAAAATTGCAGCAAAGTCAAAGTAAACAGCAGGTAGGAGGCATATTAGGATTTATAGAGCGTATCGGTAATAAAATACCGGATATTACGATTATATCGCGGCCATGCCAGCGGGAGAGGCGAGACAGGCGAATTTGGACATGCTGGTGGAAAAGGCGTCAGCCTATGAAAAGACCAGCTATTCCGGGCTGTTTCATTTTAT
>OGMD01001078.1_pt1 | contig 10119 bp, 7 predicted proteins | sample 1573041 | NCBI WGS metagenome assembly OGMD01 (sample SAMEA2582007, study PRJEB24529) | metagenome | biome: Human gut stool | place: China | collected 2011 | reverse complement strand
GGATTCGAACGTCTGCGTCAGTTCGTGCGCGAACAGGGCGGCAAGGGGCAAATGCTTTGCGACGCGGAACCGTCCCGCTACACCACGCTGCCCGAATTTCCGGGACATCTGTTCGTGGGCGAGATGTCCGATCAACTGGTTCGTGTGGAAGACGAAACCGGCTACGGGTTCGTCGATACCGAAAACCGACCGGTTATCGCGCCGCAATTCGTCTGGGCCGCCGACTTCCGCGAAGGACGCGCCGAAGTCCAGACCGCACAGGGCATGGGCCTGATCGACAAACGGGGACACTACGTGATCGAACCCCGCTACGAAATCGTCGATTACAACCCCTACACGGGCTGTTCTCGCATTCGGAGCGAAGGGCTCTGGGCGCTTGCCGACTACAACGGACGCATCGTCGGCGGATTCACACCGCGCTACATCGAAGAAAACGAATACGTCGAAGCTTAATAACTTAACAAAAAATACTCTATGGAAAACGTAAAATGTCTGATCATCGGCAGCGGCCCTTCGGGCTATACGGCTGCGATCTACACCTCCCGGGCGAACCTCTCGCCGGTACTCTACGAAGGGATCGAGCCGGGCGGACAGCTCACCACCACCACCGAAATCGAAAACTTCCCCGGTTTCACCGAAGGCATCGACGGCCCCAAACTCATGGATAACATGCGCCGGCAGGCCTTGCGCTTCGGGGCGGATATCCGCCCGGGCGTCATTACCAGCGTCGATCTCTCCTCGCGCCCGTTCCACGTCATCGTGAACGGAGAGAAGGAGATCCAAGCCGAAGCCCTGATCATTTCGACCGGCGCCGCAGCCAAATACCTGGGACTGCCCTCCGAAGAGAAATTCAAGGGCATGGGCGTCAGCGCCTGCGCCACCTGCGACGGATTCTTCTACCGCAAGAAGGACGTAGCGGTCGTCGGAGGCGGCGATACGGCATGCGAGGAGGCCACCTACCTGGCTTCGATCTGCCGCCAGGTATATCTGATCGTCCGCAAGCCCTACCTGCGGGCTTCGAAAGCCATGCAGGAGCGGGTAATGAACACCCCGAACATCAAAGTCCTCTTCGAGCACAACACGGCCGAAGTATTGGGCGATGAAACCGGCGTAACAGGCGCCCTGCTGCGCGACAACAAAGGCACGGAAACCAAAATCGACATCGCTGGCTTCTTCGTGGCGATCGGGCACCATCCCAACGGAGATTTTCGCAGACCAACTGGAACTCGACGCCGAAGGTTATATCAAAACCGTAGCGGGCAGCTCCCGCACCAGCGTCGAAGGCGTTTTCGCCGCCGGTGACGTGCAGGATCCCCACTATCGCCAAGCGATTACGGCCGCCGGCTCGGGCTGTATGGCCGCTCTCGACTGCGAACGTTTCCTGCTGCAGTAATTTCTATTCAAGAAAGGGAACGAGTGCGCACAAGCCGTTCCCTTTCTTCATCCCCGACAGCCGGACGGTTTCCGACCGTTCGAAACCCGGTCTTACAAAACCGGCAGGCGGAGAACACGGAAACCCTCGAACTCCTTCCAATTCCTGCAGCATGGGTTTCGACGCGGCTGTCACCCTTTTCGGAAAGGACGAGGAAGAACGGAAGGTATCCATTCCCTGCAACCCTTTTTGATTTTAAGGGCACAGGTTTTGACAGGACGATGCGATGGCCGGATGGGCATACTTTTAAGTATTCCCCAGTCGGAAAGAGCGAAAAAGGGGCGAAAGAGTCCCCATATCCTGCCGCCCTTTTTTGATTTTAGGGGTGCAGATTTTGACATGACGACGGACGACACGGAAGGGACATACTTCAAGTATCTCCCTTTCGGGGAGGACGAGGAAGGGCGAAAGATGCCCTATAAAATCGAAAAAAGATGAGTTTCAGCGTAACCATATTAGGCTCGGCTTCGGCCAAACCTACGCCCGACCGACATCCGTCGGCGCAGATCGTCAAGGTACACGAACAGCACTACCTGGTCGATGCCGGCGAGGGCGCACAACAGCAAATGTTCCGCTACGGAATCAATCCGCTGAAACTGCGGGCGGTATTCATCTCCCATCTGCACGGCGACCATGTCTTCGGACTCTTTCCGCTGATCTCGACGCTGGGGCTCTACGGACGCCGCACGCCGCTCAAGATTTTCGGTCCCGCGCCGCTGGGCGAAATGCTCGGATGCCACCTGCGCTACTTCGACACGCAACTACCCTACGAAATCGAATGGGTGGAAGTCGATACGACCCGGCACGCCCTACTGTTCGAAAACCGCACGCTCGAGGTGTGGAGCGTTCCCCTGCGTCACCGCATCCCCACCTCCGGCTACCTGTTCCGGGAGAAACAGCCCCCGCTGAACGTCCGCAAGGAGAAAATCACGGAATACGGACTCTCGATCGCCCGGATCACGGCCGCCAAGCGAGGCGAAGATATTCTGCTCGACAACGGAGACACGCTCCCCAATGCGGAACTGACCTACCGACCTTACGCGCCACGTTCATATGCTTATCTCTCGGATACGAGCTGGTCGCCCAAAGCGGCAAAACTCGTCGAGGGGGCCGATCTGCTCTACCACGAAACGACCTACGCCCACGCCGAGCACAAGATCGCCCGCGAGCGGGGTCACTCCACTACGGTCGAAGCGGCCCGCATCGCCCTCAAAGCCGGCGCCGGACGGCTCGTAATCGGACACTACTCGTCCCGCTACAAGGAAGAGAGCGTTCTGGTCGAAGAGGCCCGCACGGTATTTCCCGATACCCACCCGGCCACCGAAGGCACAACATTCACGATCGAAAAACGGCAGCAACCATGACCAAAGCCGAAATACAACTCGTCCGCTCGCTGGCCGACAAACGCAGCCGCACCGAACACGGGCTGTTCGTAGCCGAAGGACACAAGTTCATCGGGGAGCTGTGCACCTCCGCCCTGCGCGTCCGCAAGATATTCGCCCTGGAAGGGCTTTTCGAGGGCGGCGAAGTCGAAACCGTGTCTTCGCGTGAAATGGAGCGGCTCTCGCTGCTGAAGACCCCGTCGGATTCGCTGGCGCTGGTCGAAATCCCGCATCATCCTTTCCGGCCCGATACGGCACAACGGGAGCTGGTGCTGGCGCTCGACCAGGTGCAGAACCCGGGCAACCTGGGCACAATCATCCGCTTGGCGGACTGGTTCGGCATCCCCGAGATCGTCTGTTCCCCAACGACCGCCGACTGCTACAACCCGAAGGTCGTGCAGGCGACCATGGGGGCCATCCTGCGGGTCAAAGTCCACTACACGGCCCTCGAACCGTACCTGGCACAGGCTCGGGAGCGGAATATTCCCGTTTACGGGACTTTCCTCGAGGGGGAAAACATCTACTCGACACCCCTTACGCCGGGCGGGATCGTCCTGATGGGCAACGAAGGCCAAGGGATCGCTCCGGCCGCCGCACGACACGTATCGCACAAACTGTTCATCCCGCCCTATCCCGCCGACCGCAACGGTTCGGAATCGCTCAACGTAGCGATCGCCACGGCCGTCGTCTGCGCCGAATTCCGCCGGCAGGCGAGCGCAAAGAGATAAGACAAGTCCGAAAGACGAGAGAGAACCGGACCGGAGAGTCGGCATTCAGCCGGCAAATCCCCGTCCGGTGCATTTTTTAGTTTAGCGACTTTTATCTCCTCGGCGAACGATTTCGGGAAAAACGGGAAGTAATTACGTCAAACACAGACGGTTCTACGGCATAAGCCCGACGCCGGGCGAACATATATCGGAAAACAGACAACTGACAGCCGAAAAAGAACGGCAGCGATACGGAGGACCGGAATATCTATCGGAATTCCCCCCCAAGCGCTCCGTTTCTTAACCGGGCGCAAATTTCCACCCGCACATTCCGCCATTCTTAAAAACGCCCCACACCGGCCAGCGACAGAATATACACTCCTGTTTCCAAACGACAAAAAAACCCTCTCCCGCAGGATCGGGAGAGGGTTCGGAACCAACGCGGACCAAAATCACTCCGCATACGGCGATGCCCAGAACCATTCGTCGTTGGTCGTCATGAAATGATACTCCTGGTCGCAATCATAGCCCTCCGGAACCAACGCGACATAATAGACCGGGTGCTTGCCTTCGTACCAGGTTTCGGTGTCGAACTCGCTCCGGTCGGAGCATACCAGGTAATAGAGGTTCTTGGCCATGTAGGTATCGAGATAATGTTTCTGCGTCTGGGGCGACTCGTTGTTCCAGTTGGCATCCTCGTTCAGGAAATAGGGACGCCCGTCGCGCATCCGCTCCCGAACCTCCTGGATCGAAAGCATCACCCCGTTCTCATCGACCACGTAGGCATCGAACGTGGGATCGACCCAAACCCACTTGTCGAGCGTCGCGGAATAGACGACATTGATAACGTGACAGTCATTGACCATCTTCCGGGGCATGCAGGTCACGAAGCGCGACTTGAAACCCATCGCCAGATAGCACTCGTTGAGCACCTGAGCCATCATACGGCAGTTGATTCCCCGGTTCTCCTTGCGGCACACCTCGATCAGATCGATCGCGTTGCGAGAGGTCGGATTGCGGGAACTGCCGTCGTGACGTACCGCATTGTGCACCCAGTGCATCAGGTTCCGGATCTTCGACAGTTCGTCGCCGCTGCCGGCAATACTGTCCAAGTTGAAATACTCCCGCACCCGCACCAGATCGCGGTCGTTGGGATCGGCATAGCGGAACCGGGGAAGAGAATCCGTCGGCGCAGAGGAATCGTAAGGCCCCGCCTGCCGCAAGATCCACATGAAATCGCCCTGCTCACGAGCTTTTTCTACAGTCTCCGCATATCCCCTCTCGGAGCGGATATTGTCCAGATCGGGATCTTCGATCATCCAGGAGTAATCGCAGTTCCCGCAATCGACATAGGCCGCAAGGCTCGCCACAGCCGCCCTGCGTTTGTTCAGTCGGGACTGTGCACAAGCCAGGTTGTAATATTCGCCTCTCAAATAGCCGCCGTAATTCCACTCGTCGAGCTGCGTCCGGACACTATCGGGCAATGTCTCGAAAAGGCGGATCGCCTCCCGGTACTCACGCTCCGCTTCCGCATACCTCTTCGCTTCCATCGCCCGATTCCCACGCTCGCAACAGGAATGGACCGGAGCTAACAACTCTTCAAAACTCTGGGCCGGCGAAGCGGTTATGCAGAATGCCGCAACCACCGATAAAAGCAACTTTTTCATACACTTCCAATTTAATGGGTTCAAAACTTTCCGAAAGATAGAAAAAATTCCCCCCCCCATAATTTTCGGCAAAAAAATTTACATCCGGTCATAATTTCGGCGCAAAATCCGCGAACTCCGAAAAAATATCCTATATTTGTAGATTGAAACAGAGCGTTTTCGCCCGGCAAACAGCGAAAAGACGGATTCTATCGTCGGATCGCGTGCGCGAAAACGGAACAAAGAATTTTATTTATGTCGGAAAACAGACTCAAAATAGGCATCACGCAGGGTGATCCGAACGGCATCGGCTGGGAAGTCATTCTCAAGACTTTCGCCGATCCGCGTATGACGGAACTCTGCACGCCCGTCATCTACGGATCCCTGAAAGCGGCGGAATTTTACCAGAAAACCATCGCCGATCTGGAACCCGTCCCCTTCCATATCGCCTCTTCGATACACGAGATACGCCGGGGCAAGATCAACCTGATTCTCTGCGGCGACGAAACGAAGATCGAGCCGGGTACGGCCTCGCCGGAGGCGGGCCGGGCGGCAGCCGAGGCGCTCCACGCCGCCGTGCGCGACCTGCGGGACGAACAGCTCGATGCACTGGTCACGGCTCCGATCGACAAGGAGTCGATCCAGTCGGACGACTTCCGCTATACGGGACACACCGAATTTCTGGCGGCCGAGCTGGGCGGCGAACCCCTGATGATGATGTGCAGCGACCTGCTCCGCATGGGATTGGTCACGATCCACATCCCGGTCACCGAGATCAGCCACGACCTGACCCGGCAGAAGATCGTCACACGGCTCGAACAGCTGCGTTCGTCGCTCAAGGCGGATTTCGGCATCGTCGAACCCCGTATCGCGGTGCTGGCACTCAATCCTCACGCGGGCGACGGCGGTCTGCTCGGTTCGGAAGAGGAACACATCATCCGACCGGCAGTCAATGAGGCTTACGAAAAAGGCATACTCGCTTTCGGCCCCTTCGCTGCCGACGGATTCTTCGCCAGCGGCCACTACCGGGATTACGACGCAGTACTAGCCATGTATCACGATCAGGGACTCACGCCGTTCAAGACCCTCTCGCCCGACGGGGTGAATTTCACGGCCTGCCTGGGCAGCGTGCGGACATCGCCCGATCACGGCGTGGCGTTCGACATCGCCGGACAGGACAAGGCCGACCCGCAATCGATGCGCAACGCCATCTACCTGGCCACGGACATTGTGAACAACCGCCGCGCCTGGGCCGAATGGACGAGCAACCCGCTGCCGCACGCCGAGCGCGAACGGGGCGGAAGGGACTTGTCCGTGAAGGACCTGCCCGATACGGAGAAAGAGAGTTAAACCGGCTGAACGCGGCTCCGAAAACCGAACGGATAGTCGGCTCCGTAAATCGGACGGCACGCCCTCTCCCGACGGTCCCGGCCGATTCAAGGCATAGTGTCATACGGCAACGGAGCCGATCCGGACAAGAAACCGCTTCCCGGCACGTTCCTTGTCACAAGCATAAGCGACAATCCGGCCCTATCCGCCTGCGCGGACAAGCCCGCCGGAAAGCCGCAGGCAAAACAGTAAAACCGGGCGAACCGGAGGTGTATTCCGTCTCGTAATTGTGGAAGCGCCGAAGGCCCCAAAACAATAATTTACAAATGATTAAAATCACCTTTCCGGACGGCAACGTCAAAGAGTTCGCCAAAGGGACTACGGCTTATCAGATCGCCGAGAGTATCAGCCCTCGTTTAGCTGCCGACTCCCTGGCCGCATCGGTAAACGGCGCGACCGTCGATCTCAACCGCGCCATCGAAGAGGACGCTTCGATCAAATTCTACAAGTGGGACGACGAAGAGGGCAAGCACGCCTTCTGGCACACCTCGTCGCACCTGCTGGCCGAGGCGCTCGAAGCCCTCTATCCGGGCATCAAGTTCGGCATCGGCCCGGCGATCGAGAACGGATTCTACTACGACGTGGACTCACCCGTGCCCATCACCGAAGCCGATCTGGAAACCATCGAGAAGAAGATGATCGAACTTTCGCGCAACAAGGAGCAACTCATCCGCACGGAAGTATCGAAAGCCGACGCGCTGAAGAATTTCACCGAAAAGGGCGATCCTTACAAAGTGGAGCTGATCCGCGACCTGGAAGACGGCACGATCTCGTTCTACACCAACGGCGCATTCACCGACCTCTGCCGGGGACCGCACCTGCCCAACACGGGGTTGATCAAGGCCATCAAGCTCACCTCGGTCGCCGGAGCCTACTGGCGCGGCAACGAGAAGAACAAGATGCTCACCCGCATTTACGGCATCTCCTTCCCCAAGAAGTCGATGCTCGACGAGTATCTGGCGATGATGGAGGAGGCCAAGAAACGCGACCACCGCAAGCTGGGCAAGGAGCTGGAGCTTTTCTGCTTCTCGCAACGCGTAGGCCAGGGGCTACCCCTGTGGCTTCCCAAAGGCGCTGCCCTGCGCGACCGCCTGGAACAGTTCCTGCGCGGCGTACAGAAGGAGTACGGCTACCAGCAGGTCATCACGCCCCACATCGGCAATAAGGAACTGTACGTGACCTCCGGCCACTACGCCAAATACGGCAAGGACTCGTTCCAGCCGATCCACACCCCGATCGAGGGCGAAGAGTATCTGCTCAAGCCGATGAACTGCCCCCATCACTGCGAAATCTACCGCTCGAAGCCCCGCTCCTACAAGGAGCTGCCGGTGCGCCTGGCGGAGTTCGGCACGGTGTATCGCTACGAGCAGTCGGGCGAGCTGCACGGCTTGACCCGTGTGCGCGGCTTCACGCAGGACGACGCCCACATGTTCGTACGCCCCGACCAACTGCTCGAAGAGTTCGAAAAAGTGATCGACATCGTGCTCTATATTTTCAAAACGCTCAAGTTCGACAACTATACGGCACAGATTTCGCTGCGTGATCCCAACAACAAGGAGAAATACATCGGATCGGACGAAAACTGGGAGAAGGCCGAAAGCGCCATCATCCAGGCCGCCAAGGAGAAGGGGCTCAACACGGTCATCGAATACGGCGAAGCCGCCTTTTACGGTCCCAAGCTGGATTTCATGGTCCGCGATGCCATCGGCCGCAAGTGGCAGTTGGGTACGATCCAGGTAGATTACAACCTGCCGGAGCGTTTCGATCTGACATACAAGGGCGCCGACGACAAGATGCACCGCCCGATCATGATCCACCGGGCGCCGTTCGGCTCGATGGAGCGTTTCGTAGCCGTGCTGCTGGAGCACACGGGCGGCAAATTCCCGCTGTGGCTCTCGCCCGACCAGGTGGTCGTGCTGCCGATTTCGGAGAAGTTCAACGACTACGCCGAGAAGGTCAGCGCCTACCTGAACAAGTACGACATCCGCTCGCAGGTGGACGACCGCAACGAGAAGATCGGCCGCAAGATCCGCGACAACGAGCTCAAGCGTATCCCCTACCTGCTGATCGTCGGCGAAAAGGAGGAAGCCGAAGGACTGGTATCGGTTCGTGCGCAGGGCGAAGGCGACAAGGGACAGATGACCCTCGAAGCGTTCCGCGACTATATGACCGATCTGGTCAGCCACGAGATCGACGCCAACAAAATGGAGCAAAAGAACTAAGTATTAACTAAATATTTCAGGAGGACAAAGCTATAGCAACACCACCTCGTCCATTCCCGCCGCGACCATCGACTCCCGGGAATAACAATTCACAGAAACCGAGGCTTCCAAGACCCGGTTTTCAACCGAAAAAAGCGGATAATCCGCACCGTATCAACGACGAGATCACGGCACCCCAGGTGCGCGTGGTCGGCGACAACGTCGAACAGCCCGTCGTACTCCCGATCCGCGACGCACTCAAGCTCGCGGACGAGATGGAGCTCGACCTGATCGAGATTTCGCCCAAAGCCGATCCCCCCGTGTGCCGCATCGCCGATTACCAGAAGTTCCTCTACCAACAAAAGAAAAAGGCAAAGGAGCTGAAGGCCAACCAAGCGAAGGTCACGATCAAGGAGATTCGCTTCGGACCGCAGACCGACGACCACGACTACAACTTCAAGTTGAAGCACGCCGAGAACTTCCTCAAGGAGGGTTCCAAGGTCAAAGCCTACGTCTTTTTCCGCGGTCGTTCGATCGTGTTCAAGGAGCAGGGAGAAATCCTGCTGCTACGTTTCGCCACCGATCTGGAAGAGCTCGCCAAAGTCGAGTCGATGCCCAAATTGGACGGCAAAAAGATGAACATGATCCTCGCGCCGAAGTCGAAAAAGTAACGACAGGCCGAGGACAACACGGGCGCAGGCCATAAATACGACACACCCCGAGGGAGAAATCACATTTTTCCTTGGGGTGTTATTTGAATTTACGACACCGGATATTTCCCGACCGAACCGGAATTGGAATTGGGCACCCGGAGCACAAGCCGGGGAATTCCGTTTCGCACGATTCGTAGCAGGCAGAGCCGACAACCGGGCAGAGAAGGAGGCAGGGGGTGGGCAGGCGATTATCCATTCGATAAAGAGCGTTATCGCCAATCGCCCACACTTCGGCTAAATTCGCCCTTGCACCGGGACCTATTCGTATATTTGGCTGCACCTTAAATACTCCGCCCCGGCAAAATGCAAATAAATTTGCTTTTGCCCTCGGCTTAATCACAATCTTTGACTGCGTCTTAGATACTCCGCCTCGGCAAAATGCAAATAAATTTGCTTTTGCACTCGGCTTAATCGTATCTTTGCAGAAGATCGAGGGCGATTCGACGATCTTCGCGGGCCTGTTCGCACGATTGCGCTCATCCCTCGAAGATAAAATACGGTTCGGACAAGTTCAAACGACCGACGCCCGAAACATACACAGAAGACATTTGCAAACTCTGCCATGCAAGGAGGAAGAGAAGGAGGAAAACAGAAAGTTAAGTTTGACTTGTCGCTCACCTTTCACTATCTTTGTAGAAGATAGGATACG
>OGMD01001067.1_pt1 | contig 10182 bp, 9 predicted proteins | sample 1573041 | NCBI WGS metagenome assembly OGMD01 (sample SAMEA2582007, study PRJEB24529) | metagenome | biome: Human gut stool | place: China | collected 2011 | reverse complement strand
AAGCATGCAGGGTAATTCGGTATCAGAGGGGTCAAAATCTTTTGACCCCAACATCATAATATATAGAATCAAAAAGAAAAGGGATAAAACATGTCTAATATATTACAGGTAACAGATCCTTCTACATATATAGATAATAGAAATGTCCATACAGGCCAGGAGCAGCAAAGCGCCCTGAACAGTTCCCAGATCCAGAATCCTTCTGACCCATCTCGTGTAGTGCGGGCAGATGGACAGAAAAGCGGTACCGCTGGTGACCAGGAAAATGAAAGTGGCTTCAGCGTTCGCAATTATAATGGAAATTATACTGACTTTCTTCAGAAGCTGGGGCAGGAAAATGAAATAAAGGATTCCCTGGGCCGGATCCTGTTCCGGGATGGAGCCTTTATCGCTAAAGGTGATGAAGGTCTGGGTAAAATGGTGCAGCAGCTGCTGGATTCTGCCAGTTTTGAAGATTCTGGCCAGCTGCTGGATTTTTTAAAAATGCAGGGACAGACTAAATTTTCCGGTACTTTCTTTGAAAACCTGAGAACTCTTTTGCAGCAGGAAGGAAACAGAGGCCTGCAGGAAACAGCCCTCAAATTCCTTCAGGTATTCAACAATTATTCCAGCGGTGAGCATCTTTTAGAACAGATGCAGGAACTGACAGATGAAATAAAAGGAATGCTTTACACCTCTGCAAGACAGGAATACGCATCAATTCTGGATCAGCTGGACTGGAAGGCAGAAAATGGGGAAACAAAGGAAAATTCCCAGGTTCTGTTTCAGAAGCTGGTCCCCTTTCTTTCAAGATATATTTCCCGTACTCATGATTATGGCAATGTAAGAAGCAGCGTGATCCAGCTGATCCTTTATGGGGCACGTTATGAAAACGGAAGCAGCACCCTTCTCAGAAGCCTTTTTGAACAAATGGCAGCTAATAGGGATTTTAAACGTTTTTTTGAAACAGAGCCTGAAGAACTGTATGCTGTACTTACCGGTTCAAAAGGAAAAAAAGGAAATATTTATGGAGATATTTTTGGCTCACTTGTGGAAAGAGGGGCCAAAGGAGAAGCCGGGCTGGAACATGTACAGGATTTTTATCAGCTGATGCGAGGGATGCTGGTAAACGAAAGCGTATATATGTCTGTGAATCATTTTGTCCTTCCTTTTCAATATCAGGGAAAAGAGGCAGTATCTGAATTTTGGATCGATCCGGACGCGGAGAAAAAAGAAGAAGAAAAAGATGGAGGCAGGAAAATACGCCTTCTGGTGGACTTTGAGATCAGGGGATTGGGAGATTTCCAGCTTCTGGCAGATCTCCAGGATCATAAAATATCCATGGAGCTGGGAGTTCCTAAAAATCTTTCTGCCGGGGCCGGAGAGATACAGGCAAAGCTTCAGGAAATATGTACCAGAAACGGGATGCGCGTGAAAATGATGCAGGTGCAGGAACGGAAAGCTCATTACCGTCTGCTGGATGTTTTTCCAAAGATAAGAAAAAAGGAGAATGGTATTAATGTCAGCGTTTGAGCGGTTATTAGAGCAAAAGGCAGTTGCGCTTCAATATTCGCCGGAAAAGGACACTGCCCCGGTAATCGTTGCTTCCGGAATGGGATATATGGCAGAAAAGATCACGGAAGCAGCCAGAAAGTCAGGGGTTCCGGTTTATGAGGATGATTCTCTTGCGACTCTTTTAAGCAGATTACAGCTGGGAGCGGCTGTGCCGGAAGAATTATATCAGGCGATCATAGAGATCTATATTTACTTTTTAGGATATGTGCCATCACCGGAGGAAAAAGAAAATGAAGAAAAAGTCGAAAATACCTGACAGAAGATCCAGACACGGACGGGAAATGCTTCTGCTCCTTCTTTCGGGAGTCTTGCTGTTCCAATGGGGAAAGATAGATGCTTTTGCGGCGGCAAAAGAGATTAAAACAGTAAATATCCGTGTTACATCCAAGCTGGAAGTAGGCAGCAAGCTTCCGGATATAAAACTGGAAACGACCACGGTTTCAGATGGAGAAGTGGCAGTAGATACAAGTGGAGGTAAATACAGCGTTTCCGAGGCCGAATGGACGGATAAAAGCTCCAATGAACTGAAAGCTGCTGAAGAGCCTCAGATGAAAGTCACCCTGGAACCGGAAGATGTCAGTGAAGATTATTTTGTTTCCAGCTATAAAAAAGCGGATGTAAAGATCAGTGGGGGCACATTTGTGTCTGCCAGACGAGATGGAGATGAACTGGTAGTTACCCTGCGGGTAAAAGGGATCAAAGGAGACTATGCTGCCCCGGAAGATGCCTGGTGGAATGAAAAAAGCCTGGGACAGGCTAAATGGGAAAAGCCGGATAACACATCCGGTTATTACGAAGTGCAGCTTTACAGAGGAAAAACGAAAGTTTACAGCGTCTCCCAGACCAGTGCGGTTCAGTATAATTTTTATCCATATATGACAAAAACAGGAGAGTATACCTTTAAGGTACGCACAGTACCGGGAACGGATTCCAAAAAAAAATATGGTGGAAAAAGCGAATGGATAGAATCCGGGGAGCTTTCCATTACAGACCGGTATGTATCAGATGGTAAAGGACAGCAATCAAAAAATCCTTCCGCAAAGCGCGGAACCACAGATAAAGTAGGCTGGGTAAAAAAAGGCAATATATGGAATTACAGATTTCCGGATGGCTCTATATGCCGGGGTACATGGCAGTCGGTCAACGGATACTGGTATTATTTTGATGTCAATGGCACGATGCTCACCGGCTGGCAGAAGATGGCAAATGACCGGTATTACCTGTATGATACCGGGGAAATGGCAGCCGGATGGGCAAAGATCAATGGACAGTGGTATTATTTCTGGCCATTAACGGAAAATGGGCATACACAGGGAACCATGGCTTATGGAGGCTGGAAGATCATAGGGGCGGATTATTACTTTTTCAGGGAAGACGGCTCCTTATATACCGGCTGGCTGGAACAGAATGGTTCCTGGTATTACCTAAACACACTTGACAACAGCCTTCAGGGAACCATGTTTACCGGCTGGCTGATCCGGGAAGGGAAAACTTATTTCCTGGATGCTGACGGAGTTATGGCTACCGGCTGGTATCAGGTTGACGGGAATTGGTATTATTTTTGGCCGGATTCAGGTGAAATGGCAAAAAACCAGTATATCAATGGATTTTATGTTAATGGGGACGGGATCTGGTACAGGTAAAGATATGTGAGGAATGGAAATGAAAATGATCAGAAAAATACTCCTTTGTGCCGGAACAGGACTGCTGCTTAGCACAGGAAGCTTACAGTCTGTGCCAGGGGGAATCTTTCATATGGATACAGCTTATGGGGCAGAGAGCAGCATCATCGAGACCATGAGTATTAAATTTAACACCACTTTTGGAGATCCGGAGGAAATACCACAGCCCCAGATCACCATCAGCGGATCAGGGGTATCCATTGGGGATATTTATTACAAAACAGAATATGAAAACTGGAAACCTGGTAAAAAGGTACGGATGGAGATCACTGTGGATGCTGCACAGGGAAAGTATTTCCCTGTGTCCCTTGGACGATCCAAATGCCGTGTGACCGGGGCTGATTTTGTATCGGCGAAAGCCTTGGATAATACCACCATGCAGGTAAAAGTGAACTATACGCCGGTCACTGTTCTGGGTGACACAGCTTTAGCAGGCTGGAGTTCACATGACTCAGAAAAGGCAGTGTGGAAGAAGGTAGACTATGCTCCGGGCTATACCCTGACTTTATATGGAAATGATAAAGTGGTGAAACGGATGACAGTTACAAGTAACTCTGTCAGCTTAAAGGAGTACATGACAGATCCGGACAAGATCTACTATTATCAGGTAAAAGCGGTCCCGGTTACGGCAGAACAGAAAAAATACTTAAAAGAAGGGGAATTTGTTACATCACAGGAACAGGATATAGATGACAGTGCGGAAGAGGAGAAAGAAAAAGAACATGCAGCATGCGGTACTGGTCCAGGCGTAGCAGGTTCTCTAAAGGGAGACAACTTTGTTATGCCGGATGGGACTCTGGCAGTCAATACCTGGAAGCTGGTGGGAGGTATATGGTACTACTTTAATGCGGAAGGAAACCGAACCAGGGGCTGGTTCCAGTATGGTGGAAAATGGTATTATTTCGACGGAAATGGATATATGAAGACCGGATGGGTGAACACAGGAAACGGAACATGGTATTACTTAAACCCGGATGGGGATATGAAGATCGGTTGGCTGTATGATAAAAATATCTGGTATTATTTAAATAACGATGGATCTATGGCAGTAAACCGTTCTCAGGACGGCTGGTACCTTGGAGCAGACGGCGCAGGCCGAAAGGAGTAAGAAATATGAGTTTAGCACCGATAACAGGAGATGGGGGAAAGTTAGCTGCACAGGCAGCGGATCAGACACAGAAGACAACACCGGTCCAGGAATTTCAGGGGATACTGAAAAATGGGCTGAATGCCATAAAAGAAGATATGGATTCTATTTTCGAAGAAGCTTCTGCTTTATATCAGATCCCTTCTAAACTTCTCAGGGCGGTGGCAAAGGCAGAGTCGGGGTTTAATCCAAAGGCTGTATCCAAAGCAGGGGCTATGGGCGTGATGCAGCTGATGCCGGGAACAGCCCGTTCTCTTGGAGTAAGCGATCCTTACAATGCCAGACAAAATATCCTTGGAGGGGCAAAATACTTAAAACAAAATCTGGACCGGTTCGGAGGAGACGTAAGCCTTGCACTGGCAGCTTATAACGCAGGTCCGAACAGTGTGACCAAATACGGAGGCATCCCACCATATAAAGAAACCCAGAATTATGTAAAAAAGATCATGGCGGATTATACGGGAAACAATACGATCCTGGCAGGACGTACGGTGAGTACCGGAACATATGGGAAAACATCCGGCAGTACAGCAGTGAGCAGCCTTATCGGAAGTGGCCTTACAGGAAGCGGTCTGACAGCAGGCAGTCTTTTAGGCAGCTTTGCGGGAAATACAGATCTGTCCGGCGCCGGCAGCCTTGGTACACTTCTGGCAGCAGGAAAGGGAGAGAACCTTTCCGGGGAAGAATATGGTGCAGATCCTCCGTCTTCAGATGATGATGAATATGGGTAAGGATACGGGTACGCTGATCTGACAGACAGATACCGGATTGCTGCGTGCTTTGCACTCCCGCAATTCCGGTCTTTTGACCCTGGTATCAATAAAATAAGGCATTTTGCCGATAATAAAAACAAATGGTTATTTGATGATATTCTCATAGAAGATACAAAGGAAGGTGAAACATCATGCAGGTGCAGAATAACATAGCATCCATAAATGCTGCCAGAAATCAGGGGATCGAAACAGGAAAGCTGAAAAAGTCCCTTGAAAAGCTGTCTTCCGGCTTTCGGATCGTCCGTGCAGGAGATGATGCAGCTGGACTGGCGATCTCGGAAGGTATGCGCAGCAGGATCAACAGCCTGAACCAGGCGATGAGAAACATTGATGACGGCATCGGACTTACCAATGTAGGAGATGGCGCTTTGACAGAGGTCCATTCCATGCTCCAGAGACTGAAGACTCTGGCTTTAAAATCTGCAAATGGAACTTACGATCAATCCAACAGGGAAACCTTGAACATGGAAAAAGACCAGATCCTTGAGGAGATTGACAGGATTGGTTCTACCACTAAATTTGGAGAAATCTCCCTGTTTTCCAGGGCAGATGCCAATACAAATACAAATACACAGGGCTGGCAGCCGCCAGTGCTGAACGATACGATCCCGCTCCAGATCGGCGGTTCTACTCAGGATGGAGAAGTTCTGGATGTAGAACGCTATTATATAGGAAGCAAGGAACTACAGCTGGATAAGACAAATTTTTCCACTGTAGAAAAGGGACAAAAATCTGTGGAATACATTGAAAACGCGATAGAGGCTGTTTCTAAGGTCAGGGCATCCTTTGGAGCTGCTTATATGCATCTGGATCACACCCACAATAATTTAAGCGTTACAAGTGAAAACATGCAGGCGGCAGAAAGCCAGATCCGTGATACCAATATGGCAGAGGAGATCACGAAATATACCAGCAGTAACATCGTCCTCCAGTCCTCTAATATGATGCTTACAAATGCAAATAATCTCCCTCAGACCATACTTGAACTTTTAAAATAAAAATGAAAGAAATAATGAAAAACAGGCTTATGTTTTTTTAACATAAGACGATATATATATATGAAAAGAAAATTCTGCTGTTCCAGAAAGGGCCCTTGGGGCAGTAGAAGACAGAGGAAAGGAGTCCACTGCCATATTTTCTTTTATAAAAGGAGGAATTCATTATGGTAATTCAGCATAATATTGCAGCGATCAATTCTTACAGAAACTTAAGTACCAACCAGAGTGCACTGAGCAAAAACTTAGAGAAGCTGTCTTCCGGTTACAAGATCAACCGTGCAGGCGATGACGCAGCAGGTCTGGCTATTTCCGAGACCATGCGTTCCCAGATCAATGGTTTAAACCAGGCTGTAAACAACGCAAACGATGCGATCGGTCTGATCCAGACAGCAGAAGGTGCTATGACTGAGACCCACTCCATGCTTCAGCGTATGAAGACTCTGACTACCCAGGCAGCAAACGGTACGTATACAGATGTTGCAAGAAAGAACATCCAGGCAGAGATTGATGCACTGAACAAGGAGATCGACCGTATTGCTAAAACTACAGAGTTCAACGGTGAGAAACCTTTAAATCCTAAGGCTAAGAATACGAACCTGACATTCTTCATTGGCGCTTCTTCAGCTAAAGACAACCAGATGACAGTTGCTCAGCAGACTATGACAGCACAATACTTAACTATTAATAATATTACTGTTATTAATACAGAAAAAGCACTCGAAGCAATGACAGCTGTAGATAATGCAATTAGTCATGTATCTGCTTACCGTGCAACCCTTGGTGCTGCCCAGAACCGTCTGGAGCATACGGTAAACAACCTGAAGGTAACTTCTGAGAACATTACCTCTGCGGAAAGCCGTATCCGTGATACTGATATGGCAGATGAGATCACAGCTTATACAAAGAACAACATTCTTTTACAGGCTGCTCAGTCTATGCTTTCCCAGTCCAACGCTATGCCTCAGGGTGTATTAAGCATGCTGCAGTAATCTTGAAATTGATTCTGCATCTTTTAGGGGATCTGCTTTATGCAGATTCCCCTTTTTTTAATATATTTTGGAACATAAAAAGAAGGTAACCGATGATGAAAAAAAACATATCACAATGTATGATCGTAAAAAATGAAGAAAAAAATATCCGCCGTGCCCTCTCCTGGGGAAAGGATATCATGTGTGAACAGATCGTGGTAGATACAGGGAGCAGTGACCGTACCGTGGAGATAGCCAGGGAAATGGGGGCAAAGATATTTTTCTTTCCATGGATCAATGATTTTGCTGCTGCCAAAAATTTTGCCATTGACCAGGCAAAAGGAGACTGGATCGCCTTTCTTGATGCAGATGAAAGCTTTACTCCGGAGGATGCAGCGAAGATTCCGGAGATATTGGAATATGTTGGAGACGATGTAGATGGTCTTCTTACAGGGATCGTAGATCTGGATGAAAATAACCATATCACAGGCGGCGGCACCATGCTCCGATTCTTTGTAAACCGGCCGGACCTTCGCTATGTAGGAAAAATACACGAACACCTGGTCAGAAAAGGAGAATCCGGACTGCATCTGACAGATGCTACAAAGCAGCTGGCTTTCCTCCATACCGGTTACCAGGAACAGGAGAAGAAGGATAAGTCCAAATTTGAAAGAAATCTGAACATCATCCTGGAGATCCTGAAGCAGGAGCCTGAAAACTGTGATTATCTTGGATATCTGGGAGATACCTATTCTTCAGACGGAAAAAATGAAGAAGCAAGGGATGCATACAAAAAGGCGGTGGCAGCCATGCCGGAAAAACTGGAGGTATATGATCAGCGAAGTTCTTATACCTATACAAACCTGTTAAGGGTCTCCCAGTGCCTGAACGCATCGGAAGCCGAGGTGGAAGCTATTTACAAAGAAGCAGTGGAAAAGCTTCCGAAAGAGCCTGATTTTGACTGTGTTATGGGGGAATGGTACTGGAGAAAGGGGCAATATGAAAAAGCGGTACAGATGTATGAACTGGCTATAGCAAAGCTGGAAACCTATGGAACAGTGAACAGGGGGATCATTACCACCTCCATGCTGATCCAGATGTATGAGTGTCTGGGAGAAGGCTGCAGAAAGCTGGGAGATTACCAGAAAGCGGTCCGCTATTGTGTGATCGTACTGAATACTGACCACAAAGATATGAATGCGCTGCTGACTCTGATCAACTGTTTTGCAGAGAGCAATGTCAGCGCAGAAGAGGTAGTCCAGTTTTTAGGGAAGATTTATGATTATTCTGATATAAAAGACAAGGTGATCCTTCTGCGGGTGGCTATGGCAATGGGCAGAAAGGATCTGGAGCGGATGTTCAGGGGAATCCTCCTTCCTCAGGAGAGGGAAGAGTTTGATGCAGCCATGGAAACGGCCCAGAGCGGGGCACCGCTGTCATAGACTTTTTTCAACTCTCCCATGAGAAGAGGAAGCTCCCATTCACAGGTGCTGTTAGCAAAGCTGTTAGGATCTGCGATAGAAACATTTCCGTCAGGAAGGAGCTTTGTGATCAGGACAAAGTGACCGTTTTGCGTCAGGCTTCCCTTACCCATAAGGGCGACCAGGATATGACCGGAAGAAAGAAGGGAAGCTACATTCTGGGGAGAATGGTCTGTTACAGATTCTACCTGAAAGCCATATGCAGTAAGGACAGATGGGATCAGACTGTGATAGGAGCCGCTCTGGGGGGCATAATAGCCATTGGCAGAAGACCAGTCTGCGATCGTTACCGGGGTAATGGCTTCTCCGCCATTTGTGAAGCTGGAGATGAGCATGGCTGCAGCAGTAGGACCACATCCATACTGCTGCATGGGATCTGAACCGCCGTAGAGATAACTGCTCCAGCGGGTATCTCCCTGATTATAGTAGTACATCGGTCCCATACTGGTATCCAGGATGGCAGCATCATAAGAATTGCCATCTGATCCCATCTGAGCCTCCATATGCAGGTTTTCTGCTTTTCCAAGGATCACAGGAGATGTATTTGCAGTCACAGAAGATGTATCTGGGATCCCCTGTGTCCCGGAAGTATCCTCTGAAAGCTCTGTTTGTTTTTGGATTTTTGGTTCTGGCTGGGTCTGCTTTTTAAGAAAGTCTTCCAGTTCATGAAATTTCTGGCTACTGGCAGTCTGTACAAAGGAAATACCGGATCGTGCGTCTTTTATGATCTGGGAAGAAAAGCCTGGGCAAAAATAAAAGCTCAGGCTGGCAGTGATCACTGAAACTGTACCGGTAATGGAAAGCTGGATCATCGTTTTCGCAAGTTGGAACTGTTTCAAGGTTTTATTTATCTGTTTTTTTTGATTCTTTAAAGTTCTATCTTTCATTTTTTATCCATTTATTTCTTATCCGTTAACGAAGGGATACACGGGCCAGGACAGTCTGACCAATGGTATTTAAAGGACACTGCTGGCATACAGCGCCAATCTTATGTGCCTCCATAGGCATGCCGTAGACAACACAGCTGTTCTTGTCCTGTCCGATGGTATAGGCGCCGTTTTTGCGCATGCGCAAAAGACCGGCAGCTCCATCTGCTCCCATTCCTGTGAGAAGAACGCCGATGGCGTGTTCCCGCACATGTAATGCAACTGAGTCAAAAAGCACATCCACAGAAGGTCTGTGTCCGTTTACCTTTTCTCCTTCCTGTACACTGACTGCATAGGAGTTTCCAAGAGGTACCACACGCATCTGCAGACCTCCGGGAGCTAAAAGCATGAGACCTTTGCGGATCCGGTCCCCGTTTTTCGCCTCCCGTACTTCCATTTTGCAGATCCTGTTTAGGCGCTCTGCATACATGGCTGTAAAACCTGCAGGCATATGCTGGGTGATCACAACTCCGGGAGTATCTGCAGGAAAATTCTTTACTACCTCGAGAATGGCTTCTGTACCTCCGGTAGATGCCCCGATAGCGATCACGGTTTCAGGGGAAGCACCCAGAGGAATCTTTGGTTTCTGCAGGAAAGTATTTCTGGCAGGAGGTAAAGAAGAAACCTTGCGGATACCACCTGCCTGAGGGTCA
>OGMD01001059.1_pt1 | contig 10264 bp, 5 predicted proteins | sample 1573041 | NCBI WGS metagenome assembly OGMD01 (sample SAMEA2582007, study PRJEB24529) | metagenome | biome: Human gut stool | place: China | collected 2011 | reverse complement strand
GTCGGAATCGTATTCGGTCATTTCAACATGAATCTGGATGAACACCTGCTACATTTTCTAAAAGAATTCGGTCTGATTCTGTTCGTTTATTCTATTGGTCTGCAGGTAGGACCTGGATTTTTCTCCGCATTTAAGAAAGGCGGACTTACCCTGAATATGCTGGCCATACTGGTAGTAGTATTAGGTGTAGGAATCACTATTATCTTGCATTTCACTACGGGAATTCCGATTACAACGATGGTAGGTATCTTGTCCGGAGCCGTCACCAACACTCCCGGACTGGGAGCCGCACAACAGGCTAACAGCGATTTAAATGGAGTGGATGCTCCTGAAATTGCCCTTGGGTATGCTGTCAGCTATCCATTGGGGGTGGTAGGTATTATCTTGTCACTCATCGCACTAAAATATATTCTCCGTATTAATTTCTCCCGCGAAGAGAAAGAAGCTGAAGTTGGTTTGGGACATTTACAGGAACTGACAGTACGCCCCGTGTCCATCGAAATCAGGAACGAGTCGATAGACGGGATTCAGATTAAAGAACTCGGCCCACTTATCAACCGTAAATTCGTAATCTCGCGCATACGTCACCGTGAAGGAGGTGAAACCGAACTTGTGAAATCAGATACTATCCTACATATAGGAGATGTCATACTGGTTATTTCCACTCCGATAGATATAGAAGCAATCACGATATTCTTCGGAAAAGAAGTAAAAATGGAATGGGAAGAACTGAATAAGCAACTGATCTCACGCCGTATCCTGATTACCAAACCGGAACTGAACGGGAAGACGCTTCCGCAATTGAAAATACGAAATAACTTTGGTGCAAGCATTACACGCATCAACCGTTCGGGAGTAGACTTGGTAGCAAGCCCACAACTGCAACTACAAATGGGTGACCGCGTCACCATTGTAGGAACTGAACTGGCTGTAGCTCATGCAGAGAAAGTACTTGGAAACTCCATGAAACGCCTCAACCATCCCAATCTGATTCCTATCTTTATCGGCATTGCGTTGGGATGTATCCTGGGAAGCCTTCCTTTTACTTTCCCCGGAATTCCACAACCGGTTAAACTGGGGCTGGCAGGCGGACCGCTAATCGTCTCTATCCTTATCAGCCGCTTCGGACCAAAATACAAACTGATTACCTATACTACAATGAGCGCCAATCTGATGCTCCGCGAAATAGGTATATCCATATTCCTTGCCTGTGTAGGTTTGGGAGCCGGTGAAGGATTTGTCGAAACAGTTATCTACGGTGGAGGATATGTATGGATAGGCTACGGAGTAATCATCACTGTTCTACCGCTCCTGATTACGGGGTTAGTAGGCCGTTATTATTGCAAGCTGAACTATTTTACTCTTATCGGAGTATTGGGAGGATCAACAACCAATCCCCCTGCCCTTGCCTACTCCAATGACCTGACATCTTGTGACGCTCCTGCCGTAGGTTATGCGACGGTTTATCCGCTCACGATGTTCCTGCGGGTATTGACGGCACAAATGCTTATTTTAGCATTAGGATAAAACTCCTGCGAAGAATAACGTCAGGAGATCGAAATAGTCATAGCCGGACGTTTACTTCGTATGAGAGATCAAGTATGTGCTCCTTCTTCAACATTAAATAGAACAATATCAGTTTTATAAGCAACATTGTATCATCGTCATTTTCACCTACATCAGTTGCTTTTTTTTTGAATAAAATAAATTAATTGATAAAAAATTTCTAACTTTGCATCATATTAAGGTTTCTTAAACAGTCTGTATCTGTTAAGGAATTAAAAGGGAATGCCGTGTAAACCGGCAACAGTACCTGCTGCTGTAAATCTCCGCTCTGTTAATCAGAGAGTTAAATTGCAACATGAAAGTCACTGGATATTCAATCCGGGAAGGCGTTGCAAAATGGGATGAGTCAGAAGACCTGCCTTGATACTCTGATTTACACCTGCGGGATTTCGGGTAGTAGTCAAATAGAAAATAAGGAATTATCTTTTATTTGGTATAATAGCTATATGCCCGTTTGTGTAGATTATTGAGATCTAAACAAACGGATTTTTTATACCTAACATAGAAGATATGCCCTCAATTCAAACTGGTTCATACCGTAAATTTTGCATCCATCTGCCATGGATGGTCTCACTGTTTCTCTCTCTATTTGTCACGGTACCGGCAATATCACAATCTAAAGTCAAACATCAGACTTCCCTTTCCGACACACTTCTTAAGCTCAAAGAAGTTACTATTTTCAGTAACCGGATACAGAAAAAGATGTCTCCCGTACAAATATTGTCAGGGAAAGAACTCGAGAAGCTGAATGTTTATTCTGTTGCCGATGCTCTACGCTATTTTTCCGGAGTTCAGATAAAAGACTATGGAGGTATTGGAGGATTAAAAACGGTCAACATCAGAAGTATGGGCAGTCATCATGTCGGAGTATTTTATGATGGAATCGAATTAGGTAACGCCCAAAATGGAGTAGTCGATTTAGGCAGGTTCTCATTGGATAATATGGAAGTCATTTCACTGTATAACGGACAGAAAAGTGCAATCTTCCAACCTGCCAAAGACTACGCCTCTGCAAGTGCTATATATATGCAGACCCGAAAACCTGTATTTAAGGAAGAAAAGAAAAACAACCTGAACATTGGGGTGAAGGGTGGCTCATTTTCCACCATCAATCCATCACTTCTTTGGGAACACCGTTTCAATGAACGGTTAAGTAGTTCCATCAGTACAGAATATATGTATACTTCGGGACGATACAAATTTACATACTCAAAGAAGGATGGCTATGACACAACAGCCGTTCGCCAAAACGGAGATGTAAAAATGCTACGTTTAGAGAGCGCCTTCTTTGGAAAAGTACCTTATGGAGAATGGAAAGCCAAAGCCTATCTATATAATTCGGAACGGGGTTATCCCGGAGCGGCAGTGAGGGAAGAACCGGGCAAATTCCTCCACCAAGACCGACAATGGGATACTAATGTATTTGTACAAGGTTCTTTTCAGAAGTATTTTAAACCTTGGTACAGCTTATTGACTAATGGCAAATATGCCTATGATTATCTTCATTATCTATCCGACCCGAGACTGGATGTCACAACCATGTATGTAGACAACCACTATCGGCAACAAGAAATTTATGCTTCTGCCGCACATTTGTTTACCCTTTATCCCTGGTGGAGTATGTCATTGTCCAACGACTTTCAATGGAACACTTTACGGGCTGATCTCATTGATTTTGTTTATCCAACCCGCAATGCCATTCTGACTTCCGCTGCAACATCCTTTGATTTTAACCGTTTCATGTTGCAGGCAAGCCTGCTATATACTCATGTGGACGACAAAACACGAACTAAAGGAGCCAATGCAGGCATTAAAAACAAATGTACTCCCTCCATCATTGCAACCTGGCAACCATTTCCTAAAGTCCCCCTAAATATACGCACCTTCTATAAAAAGATTTTCCGTATGCCGACTCTCAACGACCTGTATTACACATTTATAGGCAATAAAGACTTAAAACCGGAATACACGACCCAATATGATGTCGGCATGACTTATTCTCACACTTGGAATAATCTTTGGCTAAAAAGTCTGGATCTACAAGTCGACGGTTATTATAACGAAGTGGACGATAAAATTATTGCCATGCCTACTTCCAATCAATTTCGCTGGACCATGATTAACCTCGGACACGTAGAAATCCGAGGGATAGATGCAGCCGTACGAGGAGAATGGGGACTTGGAAAAGTTCTTCTTACCACCCTTTTCAACTACACTTACCAGAAAGCACAGGATTTTACAGATCCTTCAAGCGAGTGGTATGGCGGACAAATACCTTACATCCCCTGGCATGGAGGTTCGGCCATCCTTAGCGGAAGCTATAAAACGTGGGCCTGTAACTATAGTTTCATTTATACAGGCGAACGTTACGAGGCCGTTGCCAATATTCCAGAAAACTATGCACAGCCTTGGTATACACATGATTTCTCCTTATCCAAAACACTTCAATGGGGGAAAACAGGTATACGTGTAACGGCAGAAATTAACAACATTTTCAATCAACAATATGAAGTTGTACAATGCTATCCTATGCCCGGTACAAGTTTTAAAATTAAATTAAACGTTATGTTATGAAAATACCAGTTCTATCTGTTATCTGTTTCACTCTTCTTTTCAGCAGTTGCCGTGAAGAAGAAAAAATCATTCCTTCAACTCCCAATCAAGTTACCCCCGGGGTAAGCGACACTTCTGTCAAAGGATTTTTCCTACTTAATGAAGGAAATATGGGAAGTAACAAAGCTACTCTTGATTACTTTGATTACGAAACCGGAGTCTATCATAAAAATATCTATGCAGAACGCAATCCGGGAGTCGTGCAAGAATTAGGCGATGTAGGAAATGACATCCAAATCTATGGCAACAAATTATATGCTATCATCAACTGCTCGCATTTCGTCGAGGTGATGAATGTAGAAACGGCCAAACACATCACACAAATTTCCATTCCTAATTGTCGCTACATTGTATTTAAAGACAAATATGCTTACGTCAGTTCGTATGCCGGACCGGTAAAAGTAGATCCTAATGCCCGCTTGGGATATGTAGCACGCGTAGACACTACCACTCTGGCAGTAAAAGACACATGCGTCGTCGGCTATCAACCGGAAGAGATGGTGGTAGTTGGCAACAAACTTTATGTGGCCAATTCCGGAGGGTATCGTGTTCCTAATTATGACCGTACAGTCTCTGTTATCGATTTAAAGACATTTAAAGTCATCAAAACCATTGACGTAGGAATCAACCTGCACCGGATGGAGCTGGATCAGTATGGCAATATCTATGTTTCATCACGCGGAGATTACTACGACACTTATTCCGAAACATTTGTAATAGATTCCCGTACGGATGAAGTAGCAGACGAGCTCCCTCTTCTCCCTAACACGGAGATGAGCATTTGCAGAGACTCACTCTATGTTTACAGTACGGAATGGAGTTATTATACCAATAGTTGGACCGTTTCTTATGCTATTTACAATGTAAAAACAAAGAAAACAGATACCCGCAATTTTATCACAGATGGCACGGATAAATCCATCAAAATACCTTATGGAATAGCCATAAACCCGGAAACAAATGAGTTTTTTGTTACTGATGCCAAAGATTATGTAACTCCCGGCACGCTATACTGTTTCTCGCAGGATGGGAGAAAAAAATGGTCAGTCACCACAGGAGATATTCCTGCACATATTGCCTTCACATACAAAAAACTGAAACCTATTCAATAATTCATCACTATTAATAATTTAAAAACAAAAACAATGAAGAAAATTCTATTTTTACTGTTAACCGTTATTACCGTATGTAGTTGCTACAACGACGATGATCTTTGGGATAAAGTCAACAACCTGGACGGACGGGTAGAAACACTGGAAACAACCGTCAAGAAAATGAACTCCGATATTACGACTTTACAGAGTTTGGTAGATGCATTGAATCAAGGTAAAATAATCACGAATACAGAACAAACCTCCGAAGGCTATACGCTGACCTTCAATGACGGAAGCAAAGTGTCTATCAAAAATGGAACAAATGGTACAGATGCTCCTATAATTGGAGTGAAAGCAGATGAAGACGGAGTATATTACTGGACAACTACCATTAATGGCACTACAGAATGGCTACCGGATGCAGAACATAAATTGAGAGTAACAGGTGTGACTCCTGTCATGGGAGTTGACAGCGAAGGTTATTGGACTGTTGATACAGGCGAAGGAGCCAAACGTATGAACGGAACAGATGGCAACCCAATCAAAGCAACAGGAAAGGACGGAGATTCTTTCTTCAAATCGGTAGTAGTCAATGATAATAATGTTGTAGTAACTCTTGCTGATGGCACATTATTCACATTACCTACCGCTACAACTATCGGAATTGCATTCGAAAATAGTGATACCGGTGTAAAAGCAGGAGAAACGAGAACTTTCAATCTAAAATATACAAAGGTAGAAGACTGTTTCCTGGTTTCTATTCCTGACGACTGGAAAGCTACTTTGAACAATGCAGAGTTTACTGTTACTGCTCCTAACACACTTACAGCCAATAATCGTAATGGAGAATTCAAGTTCATTGCATCTGACACCGAAGGTACATGCAAGATTATTAAACTTTCTGTATATGCATACGAAATCCGTACGTTAACTTTTGAGGACTCTGATTACAAAGGTACAGGCAATTATATAGGCAATAGCGACTGGTCTTCATTAATTGACAATCCTCAATATGGCGGTCCGCTACTTTATGGACAATCAGGAATGGGTCCTTCAGATTATAATTGGTATGATGAAAACAATACATTTCTCCAGCATGAATTCCCTACAAATTGGGGTACTACCTGTTATTGGGGAGGTGGACACGCTATATCCAACTATGTAGATATGGATTTGGCCCACGGAGGTTTTCAATATCAATTATCGGTTTACTACAAAGATTCAGCGACTGGAAATGGAGGTCATAACGGTTCTAAGAATTTCTGCGTACACTATGGATACACGGATAACTCCGGTTATGCTGCAGAAAACTTACCCTACATTTACTTTGGAGATGGAGTGGCTCGTGTAGTAGACCATATGTACGTGACGATGACAACTTATCTCGCCAATTGTGTAGCCAATGGTAACGGACTGACCGCACCCGCTGGCGAAGACGATTGGGTAAAACTAGTCGCTATCGGTTATGATGAAGATGGTAACAAAGTGGAAGCTAAACCTGAATTTTATCTGGTAGGAAAAGCCGGTAACATTTTGGAATGGAGCAAATGGGATTTATCGGCCCTGGGCAAGGTAGTAAAGATTGATTTCAATGTCACAGGGAGCAATGATAATGGTTACGGTTTCAGCCAACCGGCTTATTTCTGTTATGATGATGTAGCAGTGAGATTCTAATGAAACATATTATACTTTATTTATTTGCTTTATTGACACTCATATCATGTGCAGGAGAAGAGGAAAAGTCTTCTCCTCTTTCTGCACCTGTCATTAACCTAAAAGAAGAATCACCCATTTATAAAACAAAAATCGGACGGGAAATAACAATTACCCCCATTTACGAAAATGTTGACTCTGAAACAGCCTACAACTGGACGATAGATGGGAAAAGTATTTGTTCCGCTTCTACTCTGACATTCTCAACTGAAGAGACAGGAAGATACTACATTCTGATTTCGGCTACTAATGCTGGTGGAACGGCAGAAAAAGAGATACGCATCGACGTCTTTCAACTCGATGCACCAACAATCTCTATTGCCGATGCCGATAAAGGTTTTAAGGTACTTCAAGGTTCCGAATTAATCATAACACCAGTAGTTAATTCCTTTTTGGAAACGAATTATTCGTGGCAAATAGATGGCAAAGAAGTTTCAACCGATCTGACCTATTCTATGCCCACCACCGAAATTGGAAAATACGAAGTTCGCTTTGCTACTCATAATGAAGATGGTGATGATGAAGTGGTTTTTAAAGTAGAAGTCTGTTCACCGGATCAGATAGATTTCAACTGGACGTTTCTTCAGACCGAATATAATATGTCAGCAGGCAGAACTATTCGAATCAAACCGATAGACGTGAACAATGCACAAGATGCAATCTACACATGGTCTGTAGATAACGAACAAGTACAATCCGGCGCAAGCGATACTTATTTGTTTACATCCGACCAACAAGGAGAACATTCGATTAAGGTAGAAATGAGAAACTCATATATACTCGTTACACAGACATTAAAAATCAATGTTTGTCCTTCGGAAGGAACATTTCAACGGAAAAAGAACGCAAGTAGTTCTGCATCTATGAATAAAGTATATGAGTTCTTACCTGCTCCCGGTCAGTTTGTTAATGAGAACTATACAGTAACTACCATGGAAGAAGCCTGCAGGTATGCAGAAGGACGTATCAATCAGACAGCCTATGTTTCTTTAGGAGGATTTGGGGGATATATCGTTGTCGGTTTTGACCATAGTGTCGTGAATGATGGAGACTACAACATCGCTATTACGGGCAATGCATTTGATGGTTCGTCAGAACCGGGAATTGTATGGGTAATGCAAGATGAAAACGGTGACGGACAGCCTAATGATACCTGGTACGAGTTACGTGGTTCTGAATATGGAAAAACAGAAACCTGGCAAGATTATGCAGTCACCTATTATAGACCATCCGGTCCCGGGCTTCCGGTTCCATGGACAGATAATCATGGACAAAGCGGTTCTGTTGATTATTTGGGTGCCTTTCACCGACAAGATTATTATTATCCTTCCTGGGTGAAAGAAAACCAATACATACTACGGGGAACTCGTTTAAAAGAACGCAACTACGACAAATCCGGCAATGGTACTTATTGGGTGAACGATAATTATGATTGGGGATACGCCGACAATTTCAGTACTATTGATCGTCTGACGGATGATGATAATTATAATGCCGGTCCCTCGGACAATCACTTTAAAATATCTCACGCTGTCACTTTCGACGGAAAAGATGCAAATTTGAAATACATTGATTTCATCAAAGTACAAGTGGGCGTCAACAGCAAAAGCGGTTGGCTAGGGGAAATATCTACCGAAGTCTTTGGAATAAAAGACTTCAATATGCTCAAATGACAATCTGATCTGAAAAAGAAGGGAACATAGTATCGACTCGTTTATCACTTATTTGAAAACGAAGACTTTGGTTCCCTTCTTCTATCTCTCATTTCTTTTTTTAATTAAATACAACACAAGCAGAAATTACCAAATGGTAATTTTTATCTTCTTTCATACCCCTACCTTTGCACCCGATTTAACAAACAAAAGATAGAAAGTTATGAAAGATAGTATTGATTTCGGCAGTATGGACGTTTCCATGTTATTCCGCAAATTATTGGTTCCTACAGTACTCGGAATGGTTTTCTCGGCTATATTCGTCATCACAGACGGGATATTCGTAGGGAAAGGAATTGGCAGCGATGCACTGGCAGCCGTCAATATCGCGGCACCATTCTTTATGATTGCCACCGGAATCGGATTGATGTTCGGAATCGGAGGATCGGTAGTTGCCTCCATTCACTTATCGCAAAGGAAAAGTAAGGCGGCAAGTATCAATATAACACAAGCTCTTATTTTCTCTTCGCTCATTATATTAGTGATGTCCGTGTTGTGCTGCCTGTTTGTAGAACCATTGGCCCGATTGCTCGGCAGCTCGGAAAAGCTGTTGCCGCTTGTGATAGAATATATGTTATGGTATCTGCCATTTCTGGTATTCTACGAACTATTAAGCACAGGTATGTTCTTTATCCGGTTGGACGGTTCGCCCAACTATGCCATGATGTGTAATGCCGTTGCTGCCATACTCAACATCATCTTAGATTATATTTTCATTTTCGAGTTTGGCTGGGGAATGATGGGAGCCGCCTTCGCAACCAGTCTAGGGACCATTGCAGGGGGATTAATGACCCTGATTTACCTTCTACGATTCTCTCATAACATCCGTTTATACCGCATTAAATTGAGTGTAAAAAGCCTGATGCTCACCTTCCGCAATGTCAGTTACATGATAAAACTGGGAACATCCGGTTTCGTCAGTGAAGCATCTATCGCCTGTATGATGTTTTTAGGAAACTATGTTTTCATCCGCCATCTCGGAGAAGACGGAGTAGCAGCATTCAGCATTGCCTGTTATTTCTTCCCCATCATCTTTATGGTCTACAATGCTATTGCACAATCCGCACAACCGATTATCAGCTACAACTTCGGAGCCGGACAACCCGACCGTGTCAGAAAAGCGCTGCATCTTGCCTTCCGGACAGCTTTAATCTGTGGAATCTGTTTTTTCATCATCACTTTGCTATGCAGTCAGAATATTGTTTCATTATTTATCGACCGCAGCTATCCCGCATTTGACATAGCGGTAAAAGGAATTCCATTTTTTGGAATCGGATTTATTTTCTTTGCGGTTAACATGATAGGAATAGGTTACTATCAAAGCGTTGAACGGGGACAACGAGCTACGATCATCACTCTTCTCCGGGGAATTGTATTTATGTTGATAGGTTTCTTTACCCTTCCTCCGCTTTTGGGTGTAGCAGGTATTTGGCTGGCCGTACCATTAGCCGAGTTATTAACAATGCTTTATATTATCGGAATTTATTTCAAAGATCACTTCATGGTCCGCTGACGATGAGTATCTTTGCAGCATGGATACATTCATTGAAAAACTTTGCAATAAAT
>OGMD01001058.1_pt1 | contig 10271 bp, 4 predicted proteins | sample 1573041 | NCBI WGS metagenome assembly OGMD01 (sample SAMEA2582007, study PRJEB24529) | metagenome | biome: Human gut stool | place: China | collected 2011 | reverse complement strand
TATAATGATATACGGATATGCTATAACCATATTTTGATTAGCTCAAATGAAATCAGAAAAGACGTGTGAAAGTGGGTGAAGGCTTTTAAAGAGTCCTCCTTCACCCTGAATCCCTTTATTTATCAGTGTTTCGAGGGAGGTGAAAGAGGTGAAGGGCAGTATTTGAAACTATCAGTCATTCACAGTAGATTTGCTTATTTCCGTACCAAAAATCATCTGTAATCTTTTATATCTCATACTCACTCTCCGGTTTTCCGGCTTCCGGGGCCACCGTCACCGCTTTGTCCGTCACTGTCTTTATTTTTGCGGCTACTACCGCTTCCGCTTCTGCGCCGTTCATAGAAAAGTCCGTAAAAGAATTCAGCGTAGCACGGTAGATATGCACTGCGGGACCGCTTCTTGTCCTTTTCTAACTTCTTCATTACTTCTTCCATGTAAGGTGCGAGATACGTCACCTCTACACACGTTTCTTTTTCATCCATATTTCCAAATTTTAGTTTCCGCATCGCGCCTAAAATGAATAAGGCTTCGTATAAAATACGAAGCCTTATTCATTTAGATATTTATTTTACAGTAGCACTTATATTATTTAATGACTGGTCCTTCGTCGGCTACAGTAGACCAACCCGGATTCTGATACATAACAGAGGTAGACAAGTCATTCGGATTAGAGGCAGTCAGACGGAAATGCTTCACTGCGATCGGGCTGAGATAGTGGGCTTCGCACCAGTTATACCCTTTACCATATAGCAGATTCGTAGTTTTGTTCACTATTTCATAAGGATGGAGGTAAGTGCCCAACGATGGAGAGGAAACATTCGAATTATCTGTTCCATCAGCCACTAATTGTGAGTTTCCTTTTGAATCTACATATTGGTCACACAATTTGGATTCCCATAGGTTGACGCCTTGGGGTTGCCAGTTCTTCACTTGATCCAATGCTCTCCAACGTTTTAAGTCATACATACGCATCCCTTCCGCTATCAGTTCACAACGACGCTCACGACGGATACTAAATAGTAACGGACTCACTTGTTCTCCGGCAGAATATACCGCCCAATCACTTTCTTTACTTAAATCTGTGGCATTGACAGTTATCATGTAGTCACCTTTCAAACCCGCACGTTCACGAACTTGCTTCCAGTATCCTTGCGCTTTCGCATCAATGCTGTTTCCACCACTTTCCATACAAGATGCCTCTATATAGTTCAGATAAGCCTCTACGGCACGGAAGATAGGACAGCCTTCAACAGAGTTGGAATAATCACGTACCCAGCTATTGCTAAGTCCCTTACGTACCTGATAGCCAGTAACGCATCTCTTTTCCGTTTGTCCGAGGATATTAGGCAACAGGGGTGCTTTATCTTCAAAATCCACTTGTCCGGTAGTTAATATCTCACCCGGTTTCAACATGAATAGTTGCAGGCGTTCGTCTCGGTCGGCACGTACATTATCCATGGTCAGGTCACCTTTATATCCACTATTGTCAGCATAGGTAGGCAAACCGTTTTTCATCAGGAACGATTCTACATACTGGCGGGTATAACCTGTGTTTCCACCCAAACGTAGATAATAACCAGTGGAGTGCTTGATGCCTAAGCTTGCATCATAATCTCTCCAAAACAGGATTTCAGGATAAGAGCTCAAATTTTCATCGGCAAATTGTGCATAATACGGATTATTCATCTTTGCACTTCCATCGGCCCAAACGTGTAAGTTCTCCGCCAGTTTCACTTGATCGGCTACAACGGCAGCAGCGGTCTTACATTCAGACAGGAAAAACTTGATTTCTGTTTGTGCATCATACGTACATTTAGGAGCTGGATTGCCGGGACCATTGGGCACCATCACCGTATTGGCATGATAAGTTTCCCAACTGGCCTCATAGAGTGCGACACGTGATTTTATCAGATAAGCTACGTTTTTGCTTAAACGGTTGGTTCCTCCTTTAGGGGCATCAGACATAAGTCCGATGGCATGATCAAGATCGCTGAGAATGAAACGGGCCACCAAATGACGAGGCTGGCGCTTGCTGGCTTCCACCAATGCATTTTCTTCATCAGGTAATACTTTCTCGATGATAGGGAAATCACCAAATGTCTGCAACTTGTCGAAATAAGCCCATGCACGCAATAAATAGACTTCGCCGATGTAATGTTTGATATTTTCTGGAGTACCGGTCAGCGTGCCGGCCTCATAGCGTGGCAATACAGTTTCCAGAAAATAATTGCAGTTGTAGATAGCACTAAAATACCAAGGGTCATTATAATCATAGTCATAGTGATCGGCCACTCTCCATTGGCCGGGTATCCATTTGGTATCGTAACCGGCAGATGCCTGGTTGTCCGTAGCATTATCACCCTTAAAGATACCGACTCCATCGTCGACACCGGGTGTTGTAAAACTGTATTGCTTCAGGGCGTATGCGGCTAAATCATCTTCTGCCCATAAATAAGTATCCGGAGTGACTTGATCCAACGGCTCCATGTCCAAATAATCATTGCAAGATGATAGAGACAATAATCCTCCTGCCAATAATAATATATATTTTATTGATTTCATATAGTTGTCTATTTAAAAGTTAACACTAATACCGGTTGAGAAGGTGCGCACCAGCGGATAAGAACCCGTACCATCTTTCATACCTATGCCAAGTGTTTCGGGCTCTATGCCATCGGGCAACCCTGTAATGGTGAACAGGTTTTCACCTGAGAAGAATATTCTGACGCTTCCTATTCCTGCTTTCTTGGTCAGGTAGGCAGGCAATGTGTATCCCACCTGGAAATTCTTCAAGCGGATATATGCCGCATTTTCCAAATAACGGGTTTGTTTTTTACGGTTTTGGTCAGAACGTAACAACCGTGGAAATTTAGCATTTTGGTTAGCTCCCAGCCATTCAGCGCCTACCGGACGATAGAAGTCGAAGTTGCTAGTGAAAGCTGCCGAATTCCATTCTCCACCGGCATTTCCCCAGTAAACCAGGTTGTTGCCGCCAAATGCCCAGTCTCTTTTTGCCACTCCCTGGAAGAACAGACGTACGTCGAAACCTTTCCAAGCCGCATCCAGGTCAAGACCGAATTTAAAACGCGGAGTATCATTACCGATAATTGTTTGGTCACCCATATCACTGATGGTATTGGCTGTAGTAATCTTACCATCACCATTCATATCTTTATACATAACATCACCTTCACCCCACGCACTACCGAAAGTGATCCCTCCGTTGTTTAATGTAGCAATGTAGTTATCCATTTCTTGTTGTGATTTAGCGATACCGATAGTGGTAAATCCCCAGATTTCGCCCATTTTTTCACCTGCACGCCAAGTTGAAAGTGAACCGCTCTTATTAGGATATCTCAAGATCTTTTGTTGGTCATCAGACAACAGGAAGTGTACACCATAACGGAAATCACGAATTTGATCCCTCCAGGCGATATCCAATTCAAAACCGGTTGAACGCATATCAGCGTTGTTTACTTTGGGAACATCCGTACCTAAGGTAAGAGGAAGTTCGGGAGCAGGGCCAACCATGTCATAAGTTGTTCTGACAAAATAATCGAAGCTCATCGTCAAACGATTGCGGAACATACCCAAATCAAAACCGATATTCCATGAGTCCATTGTTTCCCATCCTAACAAGGTAGAAATCAATCCGGGAGCCGTAGCACCATTCTGACGTTGTCCATTAATCAGCCAATTGTTTTGTTCGGTGTTTGAAGCGGCATAAACAGGCATGGTCTGAATATATGGATATAGGCTTACTGTATTTTGATTACCTAATTGTCCCCACGAACCACGAACTTTCAAGTTATTGACAATATCACTGAGCGGTTCCCAAAATGCCTCATGGGCAATGTTCCATCCTAAAGATACTGATGGGAAAAGATTCCATCGTTTGTCGCGTGCAAAACGGGAAGTGCCATCGTAACGAAGGTTTACTTCCATCAGGTAACGTTCGTTATAGTTGTAGTTGATACGTCCGAAGAAACCGGCTGTAGCCCAATGATCCCGATTGCCATAGGCATACTCTTTCCCTAAAGCGGTGTTGATATTGGGAATATCTTCCGTAATCAAATCTTCTTTCTTACTGCCGTTTTTTCTCCATTCGCACAACTCATTTTGAAATCCGACCATTCCTTTCAGCATGTGTTGACCAAATGAGTGCGTATATTCTGAATAAATGTTTGTATTGAAAAAATTAGTACGTTCCGAATACGAATAGATGCTGGATTTCTCACCATTGTTATAAAAGACATTACCTGCTACATCATACTGAGGATTTTTATAACGAGGTTCATCCCCATCTTTATAAGTAGTCTTATAGTTGATTTCAGCAAATGTCTTCCAGTTTTTAACAGGTTCGAATTCCAATTGCAGCTGTTGCGTTATGATATCAGTTTGTGTAGTGTTGTTTCCTGCATACATTAAATCTTTGGGCAGACCTACCATCAGATTGCCGTTCGGATCATAAAGAACTTCTGTCGGCCAACGGCGCATACTGTTGTAATAATACTCATCATTATCCAAAGCTGAAGGCGTACTCAAATCCTTGCGTGAGTATTTCATATTATAATTGGCTTTTAACCAAGGAGCCAATTCGGCATTGATTTTTGAAGTGATCGCATAGCGTTTCATATCTTCATTACCAAAACGTATAATACCATTCTGGTCCATATAATTGGCGGACAAGTAGTACTGTATCTTCTCACTTCCACCGTTGACGCTTACAGAATGTTCCTGAGAGAACCCTGTGCCACCGAAAATAAGATCGAGCCAGTCGTTGTTAGAATTACCTTGCCACCACCACATAGTAGGAGTGTCTTTATCAGGAATAGTAGTAGTGGTGATTTTTCCCTGTTGATAATCAAGAATACGCTGCAAATCCTCTGCTTTGAACAACATATCTTCACTGCCGGCGCCTTCATTTTTCAGGATTTGATTCAAGAACATAGCGTAACTGTACGAATCTGCCATCTTGGGCATATTGACTGCTTGTGACCAGCGGAAACTATTATTATAGTTGATATTGACTTTTCCGGCTTTTCCCTTTTTGGTAGTGATAAGTACCACACCGTAGGGTGCACGCGAACCATAAATGGAAGAGGCAGCAGCATCCTTCAATACTGAAACACTTTCAATATCATTCGGATTCAACATGTTCATATCACCTTCCATACCGTCAATCAAGACCAGCGGTGAACCATTGGAAACTTCGCTGTCCAAAGTAGCTGTACCACGAATGTTAATACCCATTTCAGTACCAACCTTAGCGCCATTCTTACCATAGCTAAAGTTCATACCCGGCACCAATCCCTGCAATGCTTGTGTTACGTTGGCAACAGGACGGGAAGTTAGTTCATCAGCATTTACTACTGCAATAGAACCAGTAAGATTTACTTTCTTTTGTGTACCGAAGCCCACTACTACGACTTCGTCCAACACCTTAGTGTTTTCTTTTAATACTACATTAATAGTTCCGCCATTCCATACAACCTCACGGGTATCATATCCTACGAATGAAATCTGAATAGTAGATCCTGATTTCACATTACTGAGAGTAAAATCACCATCGATTCCTGTAATAGTACCATTGGTAGTACCTTTCACTACTACGGAAGCTCCGATGACTGTTTCGCCTGTGGCATCTTTTACGATACCTTTACATGTTCCATTTTGTTGGGAAGTCTGCACACCGTCAGTTTCGGGGGTGGTCACTGCATGGGATATTCCGGTCGAAAATGTTCCGAGGAATAAAACCATACTGATTAGTTTAAGGTGTTTGAACATAAAAATTGATTTAATTTGGATTAGAAACTATGATTTCTTACATTATTAATTATGATTTCTACTTTTGTTACATTGTTTAAATTAGGCTAAGCAAATGTCTTACAATAATATACTATGGCTTTAAAGTTATTTTTTATACCTCACAGGTCTATAGTTCGGGGTTAAACATATAAATACTAGATTCGTTTGCAAATATAGGGCAATAGGGGCTTTCGGCAGGTTCAGAATTCGTCTTCTTTAGTCCAAAAATCGTCTTTTTTTATCCGCACATTACTTGCAAACTTCTTTTGTTACTAATAAAGATATACTATATTTGCATAAAATATGTAACCTTGAATATTTGATGAAAAATAGTATACAAAGAATAATCATCATATTGTTTGGTTTGTGGGGAATCTTTTTCCAAACTGTTTCCGCCAATGCCAGCTATTATTTCAACCAACTGACTATAGACAAAGGATTGTCTCAAGCCACAGTTACCTGCATCTTATCAGGAAGCGACGGCATGATGTGGATTGGTACACGTTCAGGACTAAACGTGTATGATCGGCATGAAATGCGCAGCTTCTTCTACGATAAAGACCGGAAAAACTCATTACCTGGAAATTATATCTATTTTATCACTGAAGATAGTGCAGGAACTATTTGGGTTTCAACAAACAAAGGACTGGTCAGATATGACCGGAGCGACAACTCTTTCTATCCTGCAATTCCCGGCAAAGTAGTCATGTCCTATTCTTATTGTCTGAAATCCGACGCAATCTATTTTGGAGGAGCGAACACTCTGTATAAGTACACTACTGAGCAAAAGAAATGGGAGCAGTATCCTTTAGAAACAGAGAAAAACACCCCTTCAAATATAAGCTTTATAATACCCAAGGATGATTATTTATTACTGATTTCAAGCAAATGGCAAACCTTTAAATTTAGTACAAAACGTCATTCTTACGAACTTATTCACTTTCTTGACACCAAGAATATGGTGTCCGGCATTTATCAGGACAAAAAGGAAAATTTGTACATTGCTCCTTTCAGCGCTGGTTTATATTGTTATGACAAAAACCTCAAACTTAAATTCCATCTGAATGCTGAAAACTCGAAACTAACAAACGACTTTATTCTCAGCATTATAGAAAAAGACGGGAAACTGTGGTTGGCAACAGATGGAGGCGGTATTTTCATTTTGAATCCCGACGACATGTCAATAAATACTATCCGTCATATACCAGGGGACCCAACTTCAATGCCTGTCAACTCTATTACTTGTCTTTATAAAGACCCACAAAACAATGTGTTTGCTGGAAGTGTGCGTGGTGGCATGTTCAGTATAAAAGAAGTTCCTATCAAAACCTATCCGGACGCTTCTTTCCACAGTCCTTACGGATTGAGCGAACGAGCTGTCATAGCACTGTATGAAGACTATGACGGCATCCTTTGGATCGGAACGGATGGCGGAGGCGTGAACAGTTATGACCCCAAGACAGATCGTTTTACTCATTACAACTCACTTAAACAAGAAAAAGTGGTTGCCATTACCCGATTTTCCGAATCCGAACTATTAGTATCGCTGTATAACAATACTCCATATATCTTTAATAAACGAACCGGAATTTGTAAGCCGTTTGAGATTATCAGCCCGCAAATAACCACCGAACAATGTAATATGGACTATACGGAAATGGCTTTCCGCTTATCAGAAAAGAAAATTTATTTCCTTTCATCAATCCCCTATATATACCACACGGACAAGCATACATTTTCGCAACTGAAGACCAGTGAAGACCCTTCCTTTTTAGAGGCTCTGAATCCGATATTCGCAGATGAAAAGGAAGCTTATCTCATCGGGAACCGGGGACATCGATTATTTAAAGTAGCTCAAGAAGCTGAAACATTGAATACAATGCTTTACATTGGCGACAATGAAATAATACGAACTGCCTGCAAAGATGGTAACGGTGATTTCTGGATAGGAACAGACGATGGTTTATCTTGCTACAATCCGAAAAACAAAGTACTGAAAAAAGTAGAGACTGAATTATTCAACAATGTATCGGCTTTGCTTTACGATGGTGTCGGAAGGCTTTGGATTGGAGCGCAAAATATGCTCTTCTCTTATGAAATTAGTAGCGGAAAATTTGTGATATGGGGTGAATCTGATGGATTTTCCCCCAACGAAATACCTCATGCTTACCAAAGAGTGCCATGCTTCAATAATATCTATCTGTGCGGAGTAGCGGGACTGGTGCGCATAGATCGAAGCATTTCATCACAAGATGAACCGCTCCCGATTATTAAACTGATGGATGTAGTGGTAGACGGCAATTCGCTGCTGGACAAGATATCAAGTGGAGATACTGTCATTAATGTACCTTGGAGCTATTCCTCACTTGCGATTAAAGTGGTTTCTATTGAAAAAGATATTTTCAGGAAGAAACTTTTCAGGTATGTCATTAGTGGCCCGAATAACCTGAATGCAGTAACTTACAGTCATATCATGACTTTGCAAACCTTGCCACCGGGAAAATATACCATTGAAGTGTCCTGTAACACCAAAAATGGCGACTGGTCCACAGTACAGAAAGTGCTTTCTCTAGTTGTTACACCTCCTTGGTACAAGGAGCCATTCTATCAGTTTTTGATGTTGTTCCTGGCTTGTATACTACTGACTATAGGAGTTAGACTCTCCATCAAAAGGCGAGAACGGAAGATGAAATGGGAAATGAGCATTCACGAACAAAAAATAAGCGAAGATAAAGTGCGCTTCCTTATAAATGTCAGCCACGAACTGCGGACTCCACTTACATTGGCCTACGCACCTTTAAAAAGAATGATTGACAAACGTGAATGGGAACTGCCTAATCATAACTTTACAAGCAATTTGCTTAACATATTCCGGCAGATCCGCCACATGAAAGACCTCATAAATATGGTGCTCGATATCAGTAAAATTACGGATGAAGAAAATGTACTCCATAAAACTCTTCACTCTGTAAACAACTGGATCGAAGAGGTAGCGTCTGACTTCAGAATGGAATTGAAAGAAAAACGCATCGGACTGACTTTTGACTTTGATACAGCCAATCCGATCTTATCTTTTGATTTGCTGAAATGTACATCCGTTCTGTCCAATCTGCTTATGAATGCTTTGAAGTTCAGCGAGTCTGAAACAACGATTACAATAACCAGCCGAATTATCGGAAACAAGGTGCGCATCAGTGTAGCAGATCAGGGTATCGGGTTGGATAATGTAGACACAGACATGCTCTTTGTACGTTACTACCAAAGCGAACACCAAAAAACAGGAACCGGTATCGGACTTTCGTATGCCAAAATGTTGATAGAGAAGCATGGTGGAACAATCGGAGTTATGCCCAATAACCCTCAGGGGGCTATTTTCTATTTCGAACTTCCTTATGACCCCGATACTATGTCCCAACAAATATCTCAACTAGACAAAAAAGAGGAAGAGCTACTCCCGATCATTGATACAACCAAAGATGAAGATACATTCCCAACCATTAATTATTCAGTAATGGTGGTAGAAGATAATGAGGAACTTCGTACATTTATCAAACAGTCACTACAAGGTTTATTTAAACATGTATATACAGCTTCCGATGGTTGTCAGGCACTGACCGTGATTCGTGACAAATTGCCTGATATTGTAGTAAGCGATGTGATGATGCCCCGAATGGACGGTTTTGAGATGTGTCGGAAAATAAAAGAAGATATGGCAACCAGTCATATCCCAGTAATATTACTGACTGCCAGAGGTGATTCGGGTAGTATGCACATAGGATATAAACAAGGAGCTGATACCTATTTATCAAAGCCTTTCGAGGAAGAACTTTTACTTACCATTATCATTAACCAACTGAAAAGTAGAGAAGCTTTGAAAAAGAAATATATAGAAAGCGGTTTTGCCAATCCGCTTTCCTTGCCTGAGAATGCCAACAACCTGGATGAAGAGTTCCTCTTTAAACTGAATAAGTTGATTAATGACAATATTTGCCAGCAATCATTAGACGTGAAATTCCTGACAGAACGAATGGGAATGAGCCGGACACCGCTTTTCACGAAATTGAAGGCGTTGACCAATATGGGAATCAATGACTATATAACGATGATACGTATAGAAAAAGCTTCGGAATTGCTAAATAACACTCAGATGAGTATTGTAGATATTTCAGAAGCTGTCAGCTTTAATACTCCAAAATACTTCAGTACTTTATTCAAGCAAATAAAAGGAATGACTCCAACGCAATACAGAGAAGCAAGGAGTGGCGTCAGCAGTTTGTGAACAATTCATGTTCAATGATGAAGGACGCAATATTCCGGCTGAATGATTCAAAAAAAGCAGGACTTTGCCTTATCGTAGGCATAGTCCTGCTTTTGGAAACAAGATATCTTGCTTATTCTAAAGTTTCAATTTCTTCACTACAAATTCTTCTATAAACCGAACTGTCTCTTCAACTCCCAAAGAA
>OGMD01001054.1_pt1 | contig 10291 bp, 12 predicted proteins | sample 1573041 | NCBI WGS metagenome assembly OGMD01 (sample SAMEA2582007, study PRJEB24529) | metagenome | biome: Human gut stool | place: China | collected 2011 | reverse complement strand
TGCCTCCATCGGCGACATCGTGCAGAACCACCAGCGAGGTGGTCATGCTGGCCAGTGAAGGCGTGGAACAGATCGACACCTACTTTGCCAAGTACCTGCCCCAGCTGGTATACAGCCTGCTGGCCCCGGTCACCCTGTTCGTGCTGCTGGTGGGAGTGCACGCACGGTCGGCCATCATCTTGCTGTGCTGTGTGCCGCTCATCCCCATGTCTATCGTGGCGGTGCAGAAATTTGCCAAAAAGCTGCTGGCAAAATACTGGGGCGAGTACACCACCCTGGGCGACAGCTTTCTGGAAAACATCCAGGGCCTGACCACCCTGAAGATCTATCAGGCCGATGGCTGGAAGCATGAGCAGATGAACGCCCAGGCCGAGCGCTTCCGCAAGATCACCATGAAGGTGCTGACCATGCAGCTGAATTCGGTGACCCTGATGGACCTGATGGCCTACGGCGGGGCCGGGCTGGGCATCATCAGTGCGGTGTCTGCCTTTGCCAAGGGTCAGCTGAGCCTGACGGCCGCGTTGACCATCGTGCTGCTGGCGGCAGATTTCTTCCTGCCGCTGCGGCTGCTGGGCAGCTATTTCCACATTGCCATGAACGGTGCTGCCTCGGCAGAAAAAATCTTCAAACTGCTGGCAGCAGAGGAACCCGCCGATGGCGAACAGACCGTGCCGGAACAGGCTGCCCTGCAGCTGGAGCACGTTACCTTTGGGTACGAGAAGGACCGCACCATTCTGCAGGACGTGTCCCTGACCATCCCGCAGGGCAGCTTTGTCTCGCTGGTGGGTGAGTCCGGCAGCCGCACCGGTTACACCGGCAGCGTGACGCTGGGCGGTGTGCCGGTGGAACAGCTGCAGCGGGCCCAGCGCCTGCGTGCCCTGACGCTGGTGCCCCACAATGCCACCATTTTCAAGGGCACGGTGGAAGCAAACCTGCGCATGGCAAAGCCCGATGCCACCGAGGCCGAGCTTTGGGCCGCGCTGGAACAGGTGAACCTGGCCGACTTCTGCCGCAGCCAGGACGGCCTGCAGACGGCCCTGCATGAGGGCGGCAGCAACCTGTCCGGCGGCCAGCGGCAGCGCCTTGCCATGGCCCGCGCCCTGCTGCACGACACCCCCATTTATCTGTTTGACGAAGCCACTTCCAACGTGGACGCCGAGAGCGAAAACGACATCATGGCAGCCATCCGGAGCCTGGCGGGCCGCAAAACGGTGATCCTGATCTCCCACCGGCTGGCCAACGTGGTGGACAGCGACTGCATCTATGTGCTGGACAAGGGCCGCATCGCAGAGCGGGGCACCCACGCGGAACTGCTGAAAAAGCAGGGCGCCTACAGCCGTCTGTACACGGCCCAGAAGCAGCTGGAAACGCTGGAAACGGAGGATGCCTGATATGAACGAACCCAAGCATCGCAGCCCCTTTGTCCTTGTGGGCCGCCTCATCGTGCTGGTCAAGCCCATGCTGCCCATCATGCTGGCGGCCATCGTCATGGGCGTGGCGGGGCACTTCTGCGCCACCTTCATCACCATTTTCGGCGGCTTTGGCATCCTGCGGGCGCTGGGGCTGGCCAGCCCGCTGCGCTCGGTGGGCGTTGCCTTTGCCTGCATTCTGGTATTTGCCCTGCTGCGCGGCATCCTGCGCTATGCAGAGCAGGCTCACCGTGACACTGGTCATGTTCTGCACGGCCGACTTGACATTTTCCTGCACCTTTTCCGCCACTGCAGGGATGCGTGCGCCGGACGCCATGATCAGATGCAGCGTAAGCTCTGCCGTGCCGTCGCGCATTTCCACGGCCACCGGCGGCTGGATGCTGGCTTCCAGCAGATCCTTCAGCTTTTTGTTCTGGGTCCCGCAGGAAACTTCTGCCACGCCTTCCACTTCCAGCGCAGCGCACCGTGCGATCTTTGCAATGACTTCGGTCGAAATCTGAAGGCTGCCGCCCTGAAGATCCATATTCTGTAAATCCATTGTGCTGTCCTCCATTGAAAAGCAGCAGAACTGCCGCTTTTTTTCGGTTCAAAACGGCTTTGCAGCTGCCGCCGCCGAATGGCTGGGCAGCACACCGTTCCTGTTTTCTGATGGTGTTATTATACCATCAATGCGGGGTTGATTTCAATACTTGTTTGGAAAACTCTGTCGGACCACACAACGGGTTCTTTTTCCAGCCCGATTCCTTCCGGTCGGAGGGAAACACTTTTTATTTTACTTCCACCACCGTGATGTTCTGGGCCGTCACACTGCTCTTGCTGAGCACGACGTCCCGGATCTGCGCCACCTGCGCCGCCGTCAGCGGGTCACCGGATGTCATGACGGTCAGATCGGCGCGGCCAGACTGCAAAAAGCACAGGCAGTCCGCAAAGCCCTTGGCTTTGATGAGGGTCTCGATCTCATTTTCGGCGTGCAGATCTTCCAACCCAGCTGTCAGCTGGGCGGTGCAGTCCTTCTTTTCCTCCGCAGAGAGCGAAGAGGACTTCATGGTTTTTTGCAGGGTGTCCATGGCTTCATCGTGCGCCTTTTCCCGTTTCAGGCGTGCCTCTTCAAAGAACTTTGCGCCGCTGTCGCTTGCCACGCTGACCAGCTGTGCTTCCCCATAGTTTTTGTTCGCGGCCGACACTGTTTCGGCTTCTGTGGGCAGGCCGTCCAGGACCGTGTCCGACTGCACAGGCTCGGCCGAAACGACCTGGGCTTCCTCGTCCGCTGCAATGCCGGTATCGGTGCGGGCATACTGCCAGTTCAGATAAACGGCAATGACAAGGGCAGCGGCCAGCGTAAGCGCGGTCACCCGCCGGGTATTTCTGGAAAGTGCTCTCATCTTGAATCCTCCTTGTTCTGGGTCAGATCATGGCTTGCGCTGTTCCACACAGATCCGGTTGGATGGCAGATCCAGCAGCGCTCCCACCATCTCCGTGATGCGTGCTGCCACGCGGACATCTCCCCCGCCGTCGCACAGCACGGCTACGCCGCGGATCTGCGGCTGATAGATCGTCTCTGCCAGGGCGGAGCCATCTTCCAGCAGAACATGCGTCTGCTGTTCCTGCATCTGCCCGGACTGCGTATCCAGTGCATAGATCGTTTCCTCCCCCGTTTCCAGTGTGAGCATCACCGTCGTCTTTCCCGCTCCGTCCATCTGAGCGATCAGTGTTTCAAGCCGGTTTTCCAGCTGGGTCTGATACGCGGCGATCTCCTGTGGGGCACTGCGGACAGCCGTTGGCTCCGTCCCGGTCGGCATCAACTCCGACAGCAGCAACAGCAGCATGGCCACACCGCCAATGAGCACCGCAAGTCTTGTGCGCCCCTGCGGGCCTTTGCATCCCTGAAGAACCGTTGTGATCGTTGCTTTTTTCATGGTTCCGCCTCTTCCGCTGCGGTGACAGCGTCGGTGCTAAGTTCTTTTTGCAGGAACTGCACAAGCTGTGTCTGCACCTGTGCCGGGCTGTCCGGCGGCATCCACAGGATCGCGCGAGCTGCGCGGATGCCGTCCGGCGTCTGTTCCAATTCCGTTTCCACCCGGACCGGGATGCCTGTCTGTGCCTCGCATTCCGCTGCCAACATCTCATTCAAGCGCTTCGCCGCCTCCGTGAGGATCGTGGTTTCCACGCCCTCGATGGAGGCAGATGCCTGCACCGGCTGAAGCCACTGTGCGGTCCGTGCAGGCAGTGCAGAAATTGCACGGAGCAGAACTGTTAGAATATATAGCCCCGCAACCACTTTTATGCATCGGCGCGCCCAGCCCGCTTCCACCAGCTGCACTAGCAGCTCCGCGCAGACACATGCAAGGCAGAATGCCGTTACGACCCGCATTTCACCCTCCGTTCATCATTGTCATCAACGCGACACCGACCATTGTCAGCGAAAAGAACAGTGCCGTGACCGCCGCCATGCACCGGACCGCCTCCGTCAGACAGTCAAACAGCGCCCGGCACCGGTCGATACCGGCAAAGCTGCACAGAAGCCTGCACCCGGACAGAACTGCCAGGTGGAACAACAGTCCCAGATACAGCGGAACAAATTCCGCGCCAAGGATCACCAGTGCCGCGATTCCAAGAGAGCTTTTGAGCAGCTGCAGCCCGGCCAATACGGTATCGGCCGCACCGCTCAATGCCTGCCCGATCACCGGGACACTGCCCGTCAGCATCTGGCCCAGACGGGATGTCGTGTGGTCCAATTGCAGTGTGATTACTCGCTGTAGGCCAAGCAGAAGCGCAAACAGTTTTCCGCCCGCCGAAATGCTTTTTCGCAGCAGCTGCCCGCTCATCCTGCAGGCTTCCGGGAGACCCGTCTGCGTGTGAATGCAGCAGGCCATGCTGATGGCCAGATAGCTTTGCAGCAGCGGCCGGATGCACAGCGCGATCCCCTGTGCCAGCAGAGCCAGCACGCTCAGCAGAAATCCGCTGGCCACAGCTCCGGCGTTTCCCTCTCCACCTGCCGTCAGGACTGCGCCGCACACCGGCAGAAATCCCGTGAGGAACAGCCGCCAACTGTCCATGCGTTCACCGATAGACTGTGCCAGTGTCAGCAGATCACCCCAGATGAGCACCCCGCAGCCACCGGCTGCCGCAAGGTCCAGCAAGGTACCGTCCGCTGCATCGCCAACGAGAAATGACAAAGCTGTGAGCAGCAGCAGAAACAGCAAAAGATCTGCGTAGCTGTGCAGGGTATCGACCAGAAGCTGCACGGGTGAACCCGGCAGCAGGCTCAGCAATGCCGACACCGGGTCCCGGGCAAAATCCGCTGCACCCTGCGCACTTTGGGTCAGGTAGGGCTGCCACAATTCCCGGCCGGGCAGGCTTTCCAGTGCGGAAGCCCGCACCGTTCCAAAAGGCATTGCGGCCAGAAACACCAACCCTGCCAGAAACCTCCGGTATTTTTTGCCGCTCATCCTGCCAGCCCCCAGATCCGTTGACACACTTCTTCCAGCAGTGGAAACACTGCCGCCAGCACCAGACAGCGGCCCGCAAGCCCTGCACACCAGCCAAGCGCCTCGGCTCCGCTCTCCTTGCAGAGGGTGCGGATATAGTCGGCAAGCAACAGGATGCCCGTGCTGCGCAGCAGGCATTGGAACGCCTGCTTGTCCGTTTGCTGTCCCAGCAGCGCAACACCCTCCAGAACACTGCGGAAGGTGCCGCCCAGCCGCACCAGCAGAAGGACGATTGCTCCCAGTGAGAGCAGGAGCGCATAGGCCGGAAGCTCCTTTTGCAAAAGTGCATGCATCGCTGCCAGCACTGCCACCAGCCCCAGCGTGACCCAGGCGGAACTCACAGCGAAAACAGCGCCTTGATGGTAACAAACAGGGTGCTGATCTGCTTGACCAGAATGGACAGGACCACCACAAGGCCGGCAAGGGTCGTCATCATGGCCTGATCCTCCCGCCCGGAGCGGATCAAGAGCTGATTGAGCACCGCCACAATGATGCCGATGGCTGCAATTTTGAACACCAGATCAATTTCCATCTGCGTTGTTTCCTCCAAGATTTCCGAATTCAGATGAGCAGCAGCGCCATTGCCATCCCGGCTGCAAGGCCCAGTTTGCGGGGCAGACCGGCCTGCCGCCGGGCAGCGTGTTCTGCCGTTTGCTGCAAAGCCTGCAGGCGGGCCCGGTAGTAGTCCAGCTGTTCGCACTCCTGCTGCGCTTCCGCACGGCCAAGGCCGGACATGCACGTCCGGAAGCACTGCTGTTCTTCCCGCGTCAGGCCCTCCGGCGGTGGGGCCTCCTGTAAGCAGCGGGCGCCGGATTCCAGTATGCCTTCCCGGCAGAGCTCTGCATAAAGCTGCTGCAGGTCTGCCCGGCGGAACGCGACCTCCTGCCGGATGCGTTCCAGAAGCGCAAGGCATTTCTGCAATGCAGCAAGGTGCTGTACCGCACGGGCCTGTATGGCATCCCCGGCCAGCCAGCCGCACAACGGCAACAGCAGAGCACCCAGAATGTGCAGCATCATAGCAGCGGAAGCTGCCGGATCTCCCGGATCCGGCCCGGTGCACAGCGTCCTTCCAGCAGGACAAGAAACCGCAGTGCTCCCTGCTGCTGTAAAACCCGCACCTGCGGCCTTTGCAGAGCGTCCTCCAGCGTGGCGGCATGGACGCTGGCCACAAACTCCACCCCGCTGAAAAAGCCCTGTTCCAGTGCGGTGACCTCGGTCAGGTCCCCCAGCTCGTCCAGCAGGATCACCTGCGGGGCCAGCGTCCGCAGCGCCATCTGGACCGCACGGCCTTTGGGCAGGCCGCTGATGCAGTCAAGGGCATCGCCATTCTGCCGCTCCGGCGGAAAAAGTTCCCCTCGCTCGTCGATCACAGCCACGGCCCGTTTCTGTGCAGCCAGTTCCCGGGCGATCTGCCGCAGAAGGGTGGTCTTGCCGCTGTCCGGTTCTCCCACCAGCAGTGCCCCGATGAAATGTCCCTGCAAAAGGGTGCACAGCTCTGCCGGAAGTTCCGTACAAATTGGACGCGCAATGCGGAAATTCAGCGACAAAAGACGCTGCAGCACAACATCCTCCGGGCCGCGCAATACGAACCGACCGCCCACCCCCACACGGCAGCCGGATGCCGTGGTCAGGTAGCCCTGCGCCAGTTCGGCCTGATGGGTATGTACTGAACCGCCGCAGAGCACATAAAGGATCTCGTCCATCTGCAGGGCATCCAGCGTCCTGCCGCGCAGGGTCTGCGGGCATTCCGGCAGCTCGTCCAACGTCGTCTGCTGCCCGGCAATGGACAGGCAAATTCCACAGCCTGTCCGCAGCCGCAGTTCGTGCACTTTTTCGGCGGTATTCTGCGGCAGCCGGGCCAGCGGCTGCGCCAGCCATGCAGGCAACAGACGGATCGCGCGGTAATACTCGTCCACAATGGGCACTTCCTTTCAACGAAACTTGTGTTACCAGTGTATGCAGCCCCTGCCCGCTTAGAACCGCACACAAACAAAAAGCCCCTGCGGCCCGAAACGCCGCAGAGGCTATGCAAAATTGTAATTATTCTTCTTTGAGCAGATCAAGGAATTCGGCTTCGGTCAGCACCGGAACGCCCAACGCCTGCGCTTTGGTCAGCTTAGAACCGGCTGCTGTACCGGCGACCACATAGGAAGTCTTTTTGGAGACCGAGCCGCTGGCCTTGCCGCCGTTTTTGACGATGAGGGCTTCTGCCTCGTTGCGGGAGAGTGTTTCCAGCGTACCGGTAACCACCAGCGTTTTACCGGCCAGCTTGTCGCCCTTGGGCTCGCCCTTCCACTGCATGTTGACCCCGGCATCTGCCAGACGGTGCACAAGGTCTGTGGTGCCTTCCTTCGCAAAGAATTCCACTACGCTCTGGGCCATCACACCGCCAAAGCCGTCGATCTCGCCGATGGCAGCGGCATCTGCTTCCCGGATGGCCTGCAACGAACCGAAATGTTCTGCCAGCAATGCCGCCGCCTTGTCGCCGATGTTGCGAATGCCAAAGCCAAACAGCAGCTTGTCCAGATTGTTCTCTTTTGAGCGCTGGATGGCGTTCAGCAGATTGTCCGCGCTTTTCTCCTTGAATTTGTCCAGCGTCAGCAGCTGTTCCCGGCTAAGCGCATAGATGTCTGCCGCCGAATGCACCATGCCTTTCTCCACCAGCTGCGTTGCCACAGCTGTGCCCAGACCGTCGATGTCCATGGCATCCCGGGACGCAAAATGAATGATGTTGCGCAAAGCCTGTGCCGGACACTCCGGGTTCACGCAGCGCAGCGCCGCCTCGTCCTCCAGATGCACCACCGGTGCGCCGCAGGACGGACAAACCGTCGGCATCTCGTAGGGCTGAGCGTCCTCGGCGCGGCGGGTGACCCCGATCACTTCCGGGATGATATCGCCGGCCTTGCGCACCTGAATAGTGTCACCGATGCACAGACCAAATTGCCGGATAAAGTCCTCATTATGGAGGGTGGCGCGCGCCACGGTCGTGCCGGCCAGAAAGACCGGATCAAAGCAGGCCGTGGGGGTCAGGACACCGGTGCGGCCCACGGCCACCTCGATGCTGCGCAGGGTGGTTTCCTTGACCTCCGGCGGGTACTTGAAGGCGATGGCCCAGCGCGGGAATTTGTTGGTGGAACCCATCTGTTCCCGCTGGGCAAAATCGTTTACCTTGATGACCGCACCGTCCATATCAAAATCCAGCTTGGAACGGTTCTGCCCGATCTGCTCGATCTCTGCAATGGCCTGCTCAATGTCGTGTACCACATGGTAGCGCGGCGAGACCGGCAGACCAAGGCTCTTGAGGTAGTCCAGACTGTCCGAATGGCGGGTCAGTTCCTTCCCGCGGATCTGCTGGACGTTGAACACAAAAATGGACAGGCCGCGGCTTCCGGTGATCTTTGCATCCTTTTGCCGCAGGGAACCTGCCGCCGCATTGCGCGGGTTCTTGAAGGGAGCGGCCCCCTGCAGTTCCTGCTCCGCGCACAGCTTCTGGAAAGCCTCGTGCGGCATATAGACCTCGCCGCGCACCTCCAGAAACTCCGGCGCATTTTTCAGCGTCTTGGGGATGCGTTTGATTGCCCGGACGTTCTGGGTCACATCCTCGCCTACCACGCCGTCGCCGCGGGTGGACGCCCGGACGAGTTCTCCGTTCTCATACTCCAGACTGCAGGAAAGGCCGTCGATCTTGATCTCGACCACATATTCCGGTTCGATGCCTGCATCCCGTACGCGGCGGTCAAAGTCGCGCAGCTCATCATACGAAAATGCATCCAACAAACTTTCCATCTTGACCGCATGGGTCACCTTGGTAAAGCGCCCGCTGGGAGTCCCGCCCACTTTCTGGGTCGGCGAAGTCGGCGTGATCAGCTGCGGGAACTGCGCTTCCAACGCTTTCAGTTCCCGGGTCAATGCATCGTATTCAAAATCCTCCAGCTCCGGGGCATCCTGGTCATAATAGAGCCGGTTGTTTTTTTCAATGACAGCGCGCAGCTCCTCCACACGCTTCTGGGCCTGTTCCAGTTCCAAACAAATCACTCTCCTGCCGGGTGACCTGTGTCGGGAGACTGCTCCCACAGGACACCGTTTTTGTACGGCTCTAGTATACCACACCAAGCGGCACTCTGCAAAGCAACGGGAAAAATACAAATCGTATTTTTCATGCATGAAATCGGTATCATATCATATTTGCGAGTTGATTTTAAATCAATCCCGAAAGATACTCTCTGTTTATGTCATTAAAATTTTATCGACTTGACGTTAATATCCGGATTGATTCTTGCCGCATTCAAAGAAATTTCAATGCAGACGCTACGGCCCTCCCGGCAAAGCCAAAAGAAAAAGAGCCTGCACTTTCCGTGTGCAAGCTCTTCTCTCTATGCCGGTCCGGCTGTTCTGCGCTCGGCTTTTACTTTAGCCGATCAGGGGTCTGATAGCGCCGTTCCAGCACCTCAAACTGTGCATCGTCCACAGGCACAGTCACGAGAAACTCCATCTTTCCCTTCTCGTTTTTCGCGCTGTGAACAGGAAGCGGACCGCGGATGCCTTCCGCATACAGCATCCGCAGGCACATCCCGAGTTGATGATCCGATTTTGCCAGCAGTTCATGAGCCATTCTGCTCACCTCCTTCATAATGGAAAACGAATTTTTCGCGTTCAGGTCACGGACATTGTTTAGTTCCTATTCTATCAGATGCCAATGGTCTTTGCAGCCATCGAAACGACGTGTGCAACCCCATTATAACCCAACAAAAAAGGAGCCGTCCTCTCAGCCTGGCCAAGAGAACAGCTCCAGAAATGCAATGCAGGAAATCAGATAGAAATGGTGTTGCAGACGTCGATCAGGACAGGGTCCAATGTCTTCGTCATTTCGAGCGCCTCATCCACCGGGTAGTCCACCAGCTTCTCGCCCTTCATGCCGACGATGCGGTTGTACTTGCCCTGCTCCAGCAGGCACACGGCCTGGTAGCCCATGGCAGATGCGTTCACGCGGTCACGCAGCGTGGGAGAGCCGCCGCGCTGGACATGGCCCAGAATGGTGGCACGGGAGTCGATGCCGGTGCGGGCCTGGATCTCGTTTGCGATCTCCTGTGCGTGGCCCACGCCCTCGGCAACGATGATGATGAAGTGACGCTTGCCGGTCTTCTGAGTCTCAGCGATCTTGTCCAGAATGTCGTGCTGCATGTCGAATTCCTTCTCCGGCAGCAGGACAGCCATAGCACCGGAGGCGATGGCAACGTTCAGGGCAATGTAACCGGCATTGCGGCCCATGACCTCGACCACACTGCAGCGGTCGTGGCTCTGGGTGGTGTCGCGCAGCTTGTCGATCATTTCCAGAGCGGTGTTCATGGCTGTATCATAGCCGATGGTGTACTC
>OGMD01001045.1_pt1 | contig 10348 bp, 7 predicted proteins | sample 1573041 | NCBI WGS metagenome assembly OGMD01 (sample SAMEA2582007, study PRJEB24529) | metagenome | biome: Human gut stool | place: China | collected 2011 | reverse complement strand
AACAAAATCAAACATTGCAATGAAGCAGCAACAAGAACAACTCACCGCCTATACATTGGCCGGTATTTTCACTCTTTCATTACGACTTATTGTTGGTTGGACTTATTTTTCAGCTTTTTGGCGGAGACTCATCCTAGAAAACAAACTTATCCCGGATTCTGCCGGATACATTGGAGAGAAGTTCAATCATTTCCTGCCCAACTCCATAGGAATCAAACCCATCATTGAATATCTCGTCAGCACCCCCGATTTACTTTGGTGGGCGATGATTATCTTTACCATCGTTGAAGGCGTTGTCGGATTACTCTATACGCTTGGTTTCTTTACCAGATTAATGAGTATCGGTGTATTCAGTCTTGCGTTCGGCATTCTATTGGGTTCCGGCTGGTTAGGAACAACTTGTCTTGATGAATGGCAAATAGGTATTTTAGGCGTATCCGCAGGATTCACCATCTTTCTTTCCGGTGGCGGAAAATATTCTTTGGATTATCTATTGCAACCCAAGCTACCCAAAAACAAATGGATGGTATGGATTACTTCCGGTGAGCTTCCATTATCAATGAAACGATTCAGTAAAGTGGCAATCAGTGGCACAATCGTATTATTCATACTTGCCTTATATACTAATCAGGTCTTTCATAATGGCGTATGGGGACCGTTACATAACAAATCCGTAAAACCCAAAATCGAACTATCAGGTGCAAAGGTTGACAATGGGACTCTCTCCTTTAAAGTATATCGTGTAGAAGGCGCCGACGTATATGGCTCATTCCTTATAGGTATTACGCTAAAAGATGCCAATGGCAAAGTAGTGATTCAAAAGGATGGAGAAGAACTGGCACAATTCCCGCTTACCGATATAAAAAATGATTATGTAGCCAAAGTGGCTCCGGGCAAACACAGCCTTGTCATCCCATTAGGCAGCAAAGCTACTCTAAACATCACGAACAAGGCACTGAAGGACCTGCCTGATGGCCAGTATGAACTAATTTTGACTGACATCAGTGGAATTGTATGGAAGCAAGATATGATTGTCAACTAAATTAAAACAAACGTTTTTAATAATAGAACGGCGCATATTAGATGAAAATAACAGACTAATATACGCCGTTATTCATTGTATGCACCTCCCTTCATACTCAATTTTCCACCTTCCCATAAATACGACTTCTGATACGACTTCTCACGTACCTACTCATTACCACTTTTCATAAAAAGATACTTATTTTTAGGTATTGTCCACTATTTTGCCTTCCCATACCTTTGCATCGATTTAAAATTATAAAAATTAAAGTAAATGAAAAGAAAGGTATTATTGTTTTCTTTATGCTTGGCAACTGCAATAACAAACGGATTTGCGATAAATATCACAGACACAAATACGGATGATGACGCAAAGAAAACAGAAGACGTTCCTAAGAAATCACGCCTGACCATAGGAGGTTACGGTGAAGCAGTAATGACACGCAATTTTTACAGTGATAACTATTTGCGCTACCGTGATGCGGAAAAATACAAAAACGCAAAAAGTCACGGTCGCTTTGACCTCCCCCATGTCGTACTTTTCATCGGTTATGACTTCGGCAAAGGTTGGAGCATGGGTAGTGAGATAGAATTTGAGCATGGCGGGACTGAAAGTGCTGTCGAGATAGAAGAAGAAGAAGGAGGAGAGTATGAATCCGAGGTAGAACGCGGTGGAGAAGTCGCTTTGGAACAATTTTGGATTCAAAAATCATTCTGTTCAGCACTCAATATAAGAATGGGACATATCATAATCCCCGTTGGTGGAACCAATCAACACCACATGCCTACCGAGTTTTTCGGAGTATATCGTCCGGAAGGGGAAAACACCATCATGCCATGTACCTGGCACGAGACCGGCATCAGCATCTGGGGACGTACAGGAAACTGGCGTTATGAGGCACTTTTCCTACCGGGATTAGATTCCGACCGTTTCGGAAGTAAAGGCTGGATTCATGATGGAGCCGGAAGTCCCTATGAGTTTAAAATTGCCAATGCTTATGCCGGAGCTTTCCGCGTTGACAATTTTTCGGTACCCGGACTTCGCATGTCTGTCAGCGGATATATAGGTAATACATTTAGCAATACCCTGAATACTAATGAAAGCAAAGCCTATAAAGATGTAAAAGGTACAGTCACTATCGGTGCCTTCGACTTTCATTATGATGCGCATAACTGGATTGTACGCGGAAACTTCGACTATGGACATTTAACCGACTCAGAACTCATTACCCAATACAACGTAGGTATGCCTAATGCATCACCCTCCCCCAAACAAGGGGTTGCTTCTGACGCGGTCGCCGCCGGAATAGAAGCCGGTTACAATATATTCTCACAATTCACCAAACAAAAAGACACTGGAAAAAAATTGTATATCTTCGGGCGCTATGATTACTATGATTCCATGTACAAGACCAAAGGTGTGAACAACTATGACTGGTGCGGACGTAACCGTATAGCAGCCGGGCTCAATTACTACCCAATAAAGGACATCGTAATTAAAGGCGAATATTCCATCGGATTATTAAAAAGCAAATACAATAACGAACCCTCTATTTCTTTAGGAGTGGCTTATGCCGGCTTTTTTACAAAATAAAATAGGTATTACTAATTAAAAAACAAAAAAACGAGAGACAATGAAAACTTTTATGAAATGGCCGATATGTATGGCTTTTGGTGCATTAATGATGACAAGCATGACTGCTTGCAGTGATAGTGAAGGAGATACTTCAGATCAGGAAACAAAGGAGTCCATATTAAAGACTGCTGTCAATCCTTATGTCAACAAGACTGTAATTCCCACTTATAAGGCTATGGCCGACGCCGCCATTGAGATGTATGATAAATGTGTAATTATGCAGGAAGCTTTTAAAGAAAGCAACTTGACCATAGATATGATAAAAGCAGCCGGAGAATCCTGGAATACATCACGCAAATATTGGGAATTGAGCGAAGCATTCCTGTTCGGTGCTGCTGCAGATTACAACATCGACCCGCATATCGACTCATGGCCTTTGGACAAGACAGCTATGGACAGAATGTTAAACAATCCCGGACAGATGGCTCAAATGAGTCCTGACTATGTAGCAAATAATCTGGGTTATGGTTTGCTTGGATTCCACGCAGTAGAATATATGTTATTCCAACTTGAAAACAATGAAACGACATCAGCTCCTCGTGCTATTAGTAAATTTACAACCCAGGAAATGATCTACCTGACATCTGTCGCAGGCGACTTACGCAACCAGTGTGTCCGTCTGGAAGCATCTTGGGCAGGTTTGGAGAACGTTAGCAGTGAAAAGCAGGAGATTCTGGCAGACATGGAACCCACTTTCAACTATGGCTCAAGTATGCTAAATTCCGGAAATGGAGGTAGCAGGTACAAAAACTATCAGGACGCAGCAGAAGACATTATCCAAGGCTGTATAGATATTGCCGATGAAGTTGGTAATACAAAAATCGGCAGACCTGTCAATGGTTCTTCAGAAGAAGACAAAAACTATATCGAATCTCCATATAGCCTAAACTCTATCGTTGACTTTACTGACAATATTATCAGTATCCAAAATGCATATCAGGGAAGTAATGCGGGCGATGCGTCCATCAGCGACTATATCAAACATATTGATCCGGCTTTGGATGAAGAGATGAGAGCAGCCATCAACAATGCGATTACTGCTATCAAGAAAATCCCCGAACCATTTGCCAAGACTGCTACGACAAACGCTGACGCCAAGGCAGCAGTAACAATCGTAGGTACTGATCTGGTAAAAGTTCTGGAAAAGGTTATGGCAGCTTTATCCAGATATTAAATTTAAAGAATTCACATCCCCCGGCGGATAGGCTGTATTATCAGCCTATCCGCTGTTGATGCATTATAACAAACTATTAATAAGCAAATCAAAGTATGAAAAAGATTCATTATTTTTTCGGTCTTTGTTTATTCACCGGACTGGTATCGTGTAGTGATGACAATAACGAACCGACACCCGAACCTACACCAAATGAGCTCCCCGAATGGTATTATACCGGTGGTGAATTGGGTACAGCTTATCTGTCTACATTCAATGCTTTTGAGCAACCGACTCCTGCCGTAGAAAACGCAGGGCTGTTTCAATCCTTTAAAAATGGAGAACAATTGTTCGAGAAGCCGTTTATGACGAATCATACAGGTGTACGTAAAGGGCTGGGACCGGTATATGTGCGCAACTCTTGTATGCATTGTCATCCGGGATATGGACACGGGAAGCGTATTTCCGCAGGTTCATTCAACACCAATGATATAGGCAATGGCTGCCTGCTGGTAGTGTACACACCGGATGACAATAATTATGTAAGTTGGTTGTCCGGCATGCCTCAAAGCCATGCGGTCGCTCCATTCAAGAATCCACTGAATGAAAGCATGATTAACATAGAATGGAAAAATCATACGGATGAATGGGCTAATAAATTCCCGGATGGTGAAACTTACGAGTTGCAATATCCGGAAGTAACCATGCCCAAAGAAGCTGTCTACGTCGCAAATCAAGGTTATCAGATTCCTAAAGACTATGTGGTAAAATTGGAATCGACGATTGGTATCTACGGTACAGGTTTGCTGGACGCTATCAGTGATGAAGACCTAAAAGCCCAATATACGAAAGAAGAAAATGACGGATACATGAAAAATGGACTGAACACAGCTTTCTTTAAAAATGGCGACTGGGTGAGCCAATATAGCAATACTGCACAGGGAGGTGACGGAACAAAATATCCCCGCCGATATACCTACGCACTAAGTCGTGGCCCATTGCAAGATGCCGCCGGAGCCAATGCCATCTGGAACATCACCAACGTAACCCGCAGCGACCGCCGTTTCCACTATCTGGATGGAGCTGGTACTTATGCTGAATACTCGGCAAAAGATCCGGACGTACAGGCTGGATTCGATGAATATATTACCCAGGTAGACCCTAATAAAGAACACCCGACATGGTGGAACGGCACTACGGAAGAAAGAATCAAAGCCTATCTTACAGCTAAAGACCTGCCGGTGGAAATGAGCGATGAAGAGTACATTGACCTCATGGTATGGCATAGAGGACTGGCAGTTCCGGCTGCCCGCAACGTCAATAACGAAGAGGTATTGAAAGGGAAAGAGTTATTTGAAGAAATAGGCTGTACCTATTGCCACCGCCCATCATGGACTACCGGGACTGATGATATCAGAGACCCGGCCAAATTCTTCACTGATAATTCAAAATTACCCAGATATCCGAACCAGAAGATATGGCCTTATACAGATATGATACAGCATAAACTACATATGGAGAGCGATATTCGTACCGGTTGGTGCCGCACAACTCCATTATGGGGACGAGGTTTGCATCAGAAATGTACAGGCTCGACTACTTCCGACCGTTTGCACGACTGCCGTGCACGTAACGTTATTGAAGCAATCATGTGGCATGGGAATACACAAAGCGATGCTCGTAAATCTATAGAAAAATTCCGTGAACTATCTAAAGCCGACCGCGACGCAGTGGTCAAATTCATAGACTCTATCTAACCCGGTTACAAAACATTGGGGCTGATCAAAAAGGTTCAAAAACTATTTTAGTCAGCCCTAATTATCTACTCCAATCCAATGACTACTAACAACCAACTACTAAAATATTTCTCTTTCGGACTGACAGGTGTACTTATACTTATATTAATCACCGCAACTATACTCGAAAAGACACACGATACCACCTTCGTAATCCGCTACATCTATAGTTCTCCGCTTTTTATCCTGTCATGGGGAGTTGTAGCCGTGACGTCTTTCATCTATCTGCTTAAGCGAAAGACACAAAAACAAACTATCACTTTCGGTCTGCACCTTTCATTTATTTTAATCCTGGCAGGTGCATTAACCACGCATCTATCCGGTATTCAAGGTGCAATACACCTGCGTCAGGATACCGCTCCTGCCACTACATTCATAACGCCTGACGGAGACATACCCAGTTTCCCATTTCAGGTTTCTCTCAAAGAATTTCATTTAGAATATTATCCGGGAACTTCTGCCCCAATGGACTTTATCAGTACCATCATCATTAATGACGAAACTGAAGGAAGCTATGAAGGCGAAGTTTCCATGAATCATATATATAGTTATCGCAATTATCGTTTTTATCAGTCCAAATATGATGAAGACCACAAAGGTGTTACCCTTGCAGTATCGCACGACCCCTATGGAATAACAATTACCTATATCGGATACATTCTTCTATTCTGTTGTATGATCTTTTTCTTCTTTCAGAAAAGAAGCTGCTACCGCAATCTTTTGCGCCATCCTCTACTGCATAAAACAGCGGTCGTATGTCTCCTGTTTTTCTGCTGTCCCGCCTATAGCATGAAAGCGGCAGAACGCCCGGAAACACTACCAAAGCAGATAGCCGGACAGTTCGGCGATTTATACATATATTATAACGACCGCATTTGCCCGTTACAGACACTTGCCAAAGACTTCACTATAAAATTATATGGTAAGCCAAACTATAAATCGCTTACAGCTGAGCAAGTACTAACCGGTTGGTTCTTTTATTACGATGATTGGAAAAAAGAACCGATTATCCACATCAAAAGTAAAGAAGTGCAGGCATTATTAGGCATAGACCGGGAATATGCCTGCCTGTCTGATTTTGTAGATGTAAACGGATACAAGCTGGAAGCTGCCATACAAGGCAACACCGGAATTAAAGATCGGTCAGGTATTGAAAGTGCCAATGAAAAGTTCAATCTCGTCAGTATGATCAGTACCGGAAGCCTATTGAAAATCTATCCACATTGCAAAGAAGAAGTTCAACAGGTGACATGGTATTCGTTAGCCGACAAATTGCCACAGGATATGCCGGAAGGGCAATGGATTTTCATCAGAAAAAGTATGAATTATGTAGCCGAAATGATTGCCGGAAAGAAATATGAGGAAGCAAACAGTCTATTGAAAAAGATGAAGGAATATCAACGTAAAGAAGCAGAAGCAATACTTCCCACTGATACTCGTTTCAATGCCGAAAAAATATATAATACTATAAACTATAACCGTCCGCTGGCTATGTTTTGCATCACGATTGGTTTATTAGCTTTTATTCTTTACTGTCGGCGGATGATTACACTAGAAAAAGGTAAAACACATACTGTTTTTTTATTAAATATCGTATTGGCAGTTATTTTCATTTACTTAAGTGCCATCATTGCTTTTCGTGGCTATATAAGTGGGCATCTTCCCCTCTCTAACGGATTTGAGACGATGCAATGCATGGCTTGGTGCGGCGTATTACTCACTTTCATCTTACAACGCAGATTCAGCATGGTGATTCCATTCGGATTTCTAATCTGCGGACTCACACTACTGGTTTCCATGCTTGGAGAAGCTAATCCACAAATTACCCAATTGATGCCGGTACTCTCTTCGCCATTATTAAGTATCCATGTAATGGTGATAATGGTTGCCTATTCACTATTGGCTTTCATTATGCTAAACGGGGTGACAGCCATACTATTATATTATTTCAGCAAAGACAACGAGAGTCAGATAAAACGTCTGCAAATCATTAGTGAGATTATCCTTTATCCCGCCGTATTCCTACTCACTGTTGGTATCTTCGTAGGAGCTATCTGGGCAAATGTTTCTTGGGGACGATATTGGGGATGGGATCCGAAAGAAGTATGGGCACTTATCACGATGTTAGTCTATGCCTTCTCACTGCATCCTTCTTCACTCCCTTTATTCCGTAAACCGATGTTTTTCCATATTTTCTCGGTCATTGCTTTCCTAACAGTATTGATAACCTATTTCGGGGTAAATTTTCTGTTGGGTGGAATGCATAGCTATGCAAATGGATGATTTCCTTTTAAACTTTACAATAAAACTCAATAGTATGATTTAGTCATAACTATCTGCACCTAAACCAGCCAAAGCCCTCTTTTTGAATTTTCATGCTATAATCCGCTTTCAGCCGTTCCAGTTTTATCCGCAAACGTTTTGCTGGAAGGAGATAGCGGCTGAAACCGGAAAATATCATCCCTTGCAGGAAAGTATTGTAGGCAAGGGGGAGTGCTTTCAGCGCATTCAGCTTTTCAGGCTCGCTAGTAGAGCTATATATAGATTCGCCACGTGGGCAAAAGTAAGGTGAAATGTGGGCTTATGGCTGCATGCACATGGGCTGGAACACGCCAGCACGTGGGCTGAACAAAACAGAGCCTGTATCCGGATAAAGCAGAGGCTCTGTTACAATGAAATGCAGGCTCCGTTTTGTTACAACAGAGCCTTTGTTGAAAGTAAATATGGCAAAAAGATCTGGAGTTAAACACTTTCGCTTTCAGGAGTGCCTTCAGCAAAAAACACCGATGAGAAGAGGCTTTTTTGAAGAGCTGAAGGCTGAAGGCGGTTTTCCTATTTTAATAGTTAGTAGGAGAATTGACTATAACAAGTACCACATTCAATGAAATGATGTAGAAGACTTGAGTAACCCAAGCACATGGTTCGGCTTGCTTCGGTACTAGGTCGAACTAATTCATACACATATAATTTTGTTCCTTATTGTACAAAATAAAAAGGATAATATAAAATCACCATCAAAAGATTTGTTACCTTTGCTCCCAACAAACACTAAACGCTTAAAGATATGAAAAACAAATATCTACTGAGTTTATTAGCAGTCTTAGGCTTTTCCGGATGTAGCACTAATGAAGATATTTTGGATATACCTTTATACTACGGTCCCGGTCCTGTTTGGCCGGCCAAAGACATTACATTACCCACCCAAGTACAAAACGAGGATAAAGAAACCATCAATGGAATCCGCGTAGTAGCAAGTTATATGAATCGAAGAGACTCATTAATTACAGATACTGTTTATACGAAGTCACAAGAAGTAAATGGTCTAACAGTAGACGGACTGGCTGTCAGTACACTTAAATTCAAAGAATATCCCCCAAAAGATGACGCGATTCTCCTTGAATATACAGATGTGGACGGTGAAAAGAATGGGGAATATAAAAAAAAGACAATTGAAGTAAATCAGCTTGAGAAAGGTGGGAAAGTTACTTTACTTCGTGAGAAAAAGGAAGATAAAGAATGAAACGCATCATTCCCTTGTCACCCCGACGATGGTTGGCCTTAGAAATATTCCGTCGGCTAAGACGTGAAAGAGTAGAAGAACATCCGCTCAGACAACTTTTCTGGGAATGCACATTGCGTTGTAATGTACACTGCCGTCATTGCGGCAGCGACTGCAAGTCCGCTCCCGCGACTCCGGATATGCCTCTGGAAGATTTCCTGAAAGTACTGGATAGCATAGCCACGCACACCGACCCACACAATGTATTTGTCATTATTTCCGGTGGAGAACCTACCGTACGTGAAGATTTGGAGATTTGCGGCAAAGAAATATCAAGCCGGGGGTATCCGTGGGGTATGGTATGCAACGGACTTTACCTCACACGTGAACGCCTCCACAATTTGATTCGTAGTGGAATGCGCAGCGTATCCATCAGTTTGGACGGACTCGAAGACGTACACAACTGGATGCGGCGACATCCCGAAAGTTTTGCTTGTGCAGTGAATGCCATACGTGAAATCACTGCCATCCCGGAATTGACTTTCGACGTCATAACCTGTGTCACCCGGCGCAGCCTACCGCAGTTAGCAGCTATGAAAGAGTTACTTATCAGTCTCGGAGTCAAACAATGGAGAGTATCTACCATATTTCCGGTAGGGCGTGCCGCTGAAGAACCGGAGTTTCGCCTGACCGGAGAAGAACTCAAACAAGTGCTCGACTTCATCCGTACCACCAGGAAAGAAGGAATTATCCGCGCCAGTTACGGATGCGAAGGGTTTCTGGGAAACTACGAAGGAGAAGTACGAAATACTCCTTTTCTATGCAGTGCCGGAATATCAGTCGGTTCAGTATTGATTGACGGTTCTATCAGTGCTTGTAGCAGTATCCGTTCCGACTACCATCAGGGAAACATCTATCAAGATGATTTTTGGGAAGTATGGCAAACGAAATTCCAACCTTACCGTGACCGTTCGTGGATGAAAAAAGATGAATGTGCCCGATGCAAATATTTCCGCTATTGCCAAGGCAATGGCATGCATTTACGAGACAATGAAGGAAACTTATTGGTATGCCATCTGAACAGACTAACGGGTACTTCCACTAAAAATTTGAAATAAAGAGATTCTCACCCTACATATAGCTACTAAGTCTTATAAGAATACCCACTTCTAGGGATTGCGGGAGCAGTGCAAAGTCCCTATCTTTGCAGTATCAGAATTAAATTAATTAGTCATAATTGT
>OGMD01001025.1_pt1 | contig 10494 bp, 11 predicted proteins | sample 1573041 | NCBI WGS metagenome assembly OGMD01 (sample SAMEA2582007, study PRJEB24529) | metagenome | biome: Human gut stool | place: China | collected 2011 | reverse complement strand
GATAATGAATTCTTATGGGAACTTATTTTACATGATTTATAATGCGTTTTCCCTGTTATTGCAAAGATACAACACAAAGGCTTGCTAACCTAATAATAAAGGCTTTATTTCATAAACGCAATTAGTTGTGGACAAACTTGCAATCGGCTTGCAAACCGCTATACCGAGACAGTATCTTTGGTGTACGAAAACATTAAAAAAACTACAAAAATATGATGGAAAAAGTAACCAAATTGCTCTCTATGCTGGTGAAGGGATGGAGAACTGAAATGAAAAATGAGACTGCTTTTACAGAAGCAAAACCGCCTATCTCGGAAGATATACTGCCGGAATGCTTGGAACTGTCGGAGTCATCGAATTTGCCACCATTGAAATCGGATAATAAAAAAAACGACTCTACCTGTCTGACAGATCAGGTAAATGCTTTTTTGCTTGCCCGATATGATTTCCGCTATAATCTCCTGACGGAAGAAACGGAATTCCGCTCGTTGGATGATTCAGGTACAGCAATCGGTATTTTCCAACCGGTGAGCAAACGTGATTTGAACACCTTTTGTATGGAAGCCCACACAAAAGGTGTTAATTGCTGGGATAAGGACGTGAGCCGCTATATTTACTCCACCTGTATTGCCGAATACCACCCTTTCCGGCTTTATATGGACGAATTGCCCGTTTGGGATGGAATCGACCGTGTCACCCCGTTAGCATTACGCGTTTCCGAGCTTCCTCTGTGGGTGCGTGGTTTTCATACCTGGCTTTTGGGAGTTGCCGCCCAATGGGCGGGAAAAACAGGAATTCATGCCAATAGTGTAGCTCCCATTCTCGTCAGTTCGGAACAGGGACGGCTGAAGTCCACCTTCTGCAAATCATTGATGCCTGTGGCTTTGCAGCATTACTATATGGATAATCTGAAACTGACTTCGGAAGGGAAGGCAGAGCGTCTTATGTCGGAGATGGGATTGATTAATCTTGATGAATTTGATAAATACGCTATGGGCAAGATGCCATTATTGAAAAACCTGCTGCAAATGTCGAGCCTGCATATTTGCAAGGCATATCAGAAAAACTATCGCGACTTGCCACGTATCGCTTCATTTATAGGCACTTCCAATCGAGCTGATTTATTGAATGATCCTACGGGTAGTCGCCGTTTTCTTTGTGTGGAAGTGAAGAAACCGATTGATTGTGAAGGCATCGAACACGGTCAACTCTTTGCCCAGCTCAAAGCTGAATTGGAACAGGGAATTCCTTATTGGTTCAATAAAGAACAGGAACGGGAACTACAACGCCACAATGCCTCTTTTTATCATGCTTGTCCGGCAGAAGACGTTTTTAACTGCTGCTTTCGTGCAGCTTTGCCGGAAGAGGAGTGCTTGCAGTTATCCGCAGCGGAGATATATAAGGAACTGAAGAAGATGAATGGAGCCGCATTGAGAAGTTTTAATCCGAACCAGTTTGCACAAGTGTTGGTGAAGATAGGGGTGGGGCGGAAGCATACGGAGTATGGGAATGTGTATTTGGTGATACGCCGCTGATTGACCGACTGGATTCGTAAGACTGAAACGGCTGAAAGCAATATCTTTTACTTTAAAGGTTTGCTTTCAGCCGGGATTCCGATGGATAAGTGGTTGCAAGGTGGCTGAAACGCTTGAAAGCAGAAGACTTTTTTGTTTGATGAAACGTCCTTTTCTACATGGACTTTATTACTTAACATGAAATGGTGTTTTATTAGATTGCTAATGGGATGCAGCTTGCTGCCGTTGGGTGACACAGGTGCTTGTTATCATTCTTTTTATTCTGGATAGTCATCCAAGAAGCCGTTTACGGTTGGATATTTAGTGAAAAAAGTCACATAATCACCTTTTATTTCAAGTCTAAATATTTTGGTATTATTATATTTTAATCTCAATTGATATTTTCTTATTTCATCTTCTATTTCATCTGCAATCACCATACTAAAAGAATCAACACATTCATAGAAGTCTTTGCATAAATCTATTAGTTCTTGAGGAAATGAGTTTTCTATCAATTTCGCCTCATAATAATACTCAATACCTTTATACTCACAAAGATTTTCAATATAAGCATAAATTGTATTTTCTTTTTGAGAAACAATTTTATCTACATTCCATTTCAAATTCATAATTATTTAAGATCTAATGAATGATAATGGGTTTCAGCTAACTGCATTTAGCAGTTTAGGTGATCGTTATCAGCCTTTTCTGTCAAGTATTGTTCGAATAAGATAAAGAACTTATCTAAAGCCTTGTTTTCATCGTTGGCGGACATAAAATATAAAAATTCACACCAACTACAAGTACGTCCACTGCTATTAAAGAACGAATCATCTATCCATAAACTAAAGTCACTCAATATTTTCATTTGAACATCTTCATCTATATTGCGAAAGTGCCAACCGTCTATAAAGGCTCTCAAACAGAATATGCTATGTCTGCCTATATACATTGCAGGTCTGTCTTTTATCATTCTTATTAGTTCAATTACATTCATATTCTTAACTTATTTCTGATAATGTTCGGCAGCGTTCCGCTTATTCAGTCGGTTTGCTGTTTGTTATCGACCTTCTTTTCTTGACTGTTACTTTTTAATCTTGAACTTTTTTATCTAACTTTCCACCACCAGTTAAAAATTGAAATTTAAACAAGTCTATTTGTTTGGATGAAAAAGCTGTAATCATCTTTTTTTCTGGTATTCTTTTTCTTCCAAAACCTCCAAGACAGATACCGAGTTTATAGAAATTTATAAATTTCCCATTACATGGAGTTGGTTCGTTGTCATATTGGGATAGTTTTGTAATAGTATCCTTGTCATTCAAAAGATCTATGCCTGCATAAGTAACGACAACTCCTTTATCTATTGGTATATCAACAGAGTATAATTCATTTTCCTTATAATGAAATATTGTGCCACTTCGTGGTTCGAAGATTTGGTTAATCAAATTGTTAACCTCAAATTTTGGAGGCTTTCCCAAGACTTTCTCAACATCAGTTTGAGACATTCCAAAATTAACCTCTTTACCATCAAGGATAAACCCTTCTAATGGATAAATAATAAGTTCTATCATATTTTATTCTTCTATCTGATGATAATGGGGTTCAGCTAACTGCGTTTAGCAGTTAAGGTGATTGTTAGCATCATATTCTACATTAATTTGAAATTCATTAAAATTTTCAACAAATAGTTCAAAGTCTAGACCCTTTTCTATTGAAACTTCATTTAATAAATGCTCTGCTATGTAACGAGAGCCAATATCCTTATCAACTATTTTTTTGCCATACTTATTAGACAAGAAATTACAGAAGTCTTTCCAAAAAAATGTATCTCGTTCTATTGGATTTATACTATTAGACGAATGAATTGTTTCTGACATATAGTAACCATCTATAAAACGAAATAGATTGTTGATAGTTGGATTTTCAAAATACATCTTTGGTCTTGAGAAAATCCCACTCAATATCTCTACAATATCATATAATTTTAATTTGTTCATTGTTTTATTTGATGCTAACGTGTTGTGAATAGCTGACCATTAAGGCAGTTCATTCGCTTGTTATCGGTCTATTTAATTACACCTAATATCTTTTCAAGTATTTCCTCTGATGTGAATTCTTTGTATTCTCCATTTACCTTTTGCCTATTGAATAGGCTTCCAATAGAAAACTTCTTAGGTAGTTTTAAATTCAACTCCAATAAGTCTATATAGTAATCGTTCAATCTCCACCATATCAACTCTTTTGGGAATGGAGCGTTTTCATCTATATCTTTCAAATCACCATGTTTGGGATTTCTTATTCTCTGAATAATCTCAAACAACTCGTCTTTCGATAAAGGGATAGAGAGAATTGCTGGCTCGGCAAGTGAGAAGCCAAAGGCTATCTGGTCGTCACCATCTACCTCCCAATGTTCAAACAAATCATCTTCTGTAATCTCTTTGCCAGTCAATTCAGATAATTGCCGGGCAACTGCTTCGCATTTATCATCATCTTCATTATCACAAGCATCATCATACTCATGTATCAGATTCAACACTTGCGGATATATTTCTTCCGCTTGAATAATTTTAGGTTCTATTTCTTCTCGTAGTTTCATAAACTTTTGCTTTTTATTATTTGACCGATAACGTTGTGCTAACAGCGGTCATTTAATGTTCCGCTGTTATTTTTTCTAAGTATATGCCCTTCTTTAGCTAAATATCGGCAAAGAGACTTTCAAATTAGGATATTTGTCACCCAATTGTTTCAAGAAGTCATTGCCAATGATAATATCCTGTATTGTTTCTTGTGGATCTGTCGGAATCTCCGGGATATTTGTAAATATCAGACAGGAGTAGATAATGAGTTCAACAGGTTTCTCGTCGGTTTGCAATGAAAGTTTGTATGCTTTCACGTTGTTTCCTCTGGCTTGTGCCTGTGCTTGTACTTGTCCCTCCATAGGAATTGCGATGAGACGGGAATTTTCAAGACGCGCCTGATTGAATACAAAATGATTGTCGATTTCTCCATCTGTGTCTGTATCGAATAGGTGCAGATTGTCTCCGCTCAATACCAGATATTTGGGAGTTTGTACGGTATTGAAACGTACAGTTCCTAAAGTGGCCATTCCTTTCAGCTTATCTTTCATTCCGTCTTTGAGTGCGGATGCTACACCATACTCATTGCTGGCATAGTTGAAAGCGTCAATTTTTTCTTCTCCCATAGCTTCTTTCAGGAAAGATAAATCAGAGTTTAAGCAGAGGTTTTTATACTGTTCTGCATTTGCAAATTCAGCTTTGAAATCGGTGTTGTTCACTACTTGTGCCTGTTGCGAGTTTTTGTTTTTCATGTAAAACCAGTATCCTAGATATAGAACAATGAAAATGACCGGAATAAAGGTGTAAATAGACATAGTTTGTACTTTTTAATGTTATTAATAATGGTTTGTTTTATACTTCCACGGGTTTCACTTCTTTCTTTTTTCCAGGAATACATCCCCAAATGATAAGGGCAATTATAAGAAGTCCGACAGCTTTACCGCCATAACGGGAATAGAAGCTGACCTTGTTCAACTTCTCTCCATCCAAATTATTTTCTTTTAGGATGGTAGCCAGTTGTTCTTCCGTCAGTTCATAGTAAGTGTCTTCCTTTTCGCAATAGCCGACCAGGCGAGGCTCTTTCTCTATGTATAGAGGGAGAAGGTAAGCGATGTTGAACTCCTGATGGAAAGTTGCCAGATCAATGTAGTTTCCATCGTCTGTTTGGTACTCTTCGGTATCAGGCAAATCTGCTACTTTGGTTAATACTTCGCGGTCGCCGAAAGGGATTTTTAAACCACGTGCGGATACTGTTTGGCAAGATAAGAAAAGAATGCCGCCAAGTGCAAATAGAAATTTAAGGTGCTTCATGCTTCTTGTGTTTAAGTGAATAATTTGTGTGATTTTTATTGATATTGTGGCAAAGATAGGAAAAAGAAGAATAAAAGCCGTATAATTGTTTGGAATTTGTAAGCTCTATTCTTTTTTATAAAAAGAGGAGATTTTTTTCCTGATTTAGAGGATTTGTATCCTGATTTATGTAATTGATGTAAAATTGCATTATTGGGATAATCCAAATAATTTAATAACAATTGATTGGAGCTATTAATAATTATCTATATTTGTGATATAGAACTCAAATCTGGAATATTATGGACGACTTTAATACCGTATATGCACTACTTGTTTTAGTTATGTTATTTATTTTATTGAGTAGGTTGGACAATCGCTTCGGAAAGATAGAGAAAGAGTTGAATGAGATAAAGAAACGGATGGAAGATTATCTCAAGGTTCAGCAAAATTCTGTTGCTGAAGCCTCCAAGCCGAAAGAGGAAATATCAGAAAAAGAAACAAAAGATATTCCTGTGATGCCTCAAGCGGCAGAGCATGTTACGGTAGTAAAGACCGGACAACGAGAAGAGGCTGTTCAGGAAAAACACGAACCGGTTGTTGAAGCAGTTGTCCGTGAGACATTGGAAAAGACGCCTGAAAAGACGCTTGAAACAAGAATGGAGGAAGTTTGTGTAGAGGCTGTTCGGAAGGAATCCGCTAAATCTTCGACTGTGCCAGTTGTATTGGTTACTCCGGCTACTCCGGTTGTTCCGGTTGCCCCGACTGTTCCGAAACAAAAGAAACAGGTGAACTATGAAAAATTCATCGGTGAGAATCTTTTCGGGAAGATTGGTATCCTTATATTTGTAATCGGTGTAGGTTTCTTTGTAAAGTATGCCATTGATAAAAACTGGATTAATGAAACCTTCCGTACCGTGCTTGGTTTCTTGACGGGAGCTGTATTGCTGGCTGTTGCCGAACGGTTGCAAAAGAAATACCGAACCTTCAGTTCGCTGCTTGCGGGTGGTGCTTTCGCTGTGTTCTATCTTACAGTTGCCATTGCTTTCCATTATTATCATATTTTCTCGCAGACTATGGCCTTTATCATTCTGATTGGTGTCACAGTGTTTATGTCTATTCTGTCTGTGGTATATAATCGGCGTGAGTTGGCTATCATTTCTCTTGTAGGAGGATTCCTTGCGCCATTCATAGTGAGTAGCGGGGAAGGAAGTTATTTGGTACTGTTCACTTACGTGAGCATATTAAACCTGGGTATGTTCGGACTTTCCATTTATAAAAAGTGGAGTGAACTTCCAATGATTTCATTTGTCTTTACTTGCCTGATAATGGGAATCTTTCTTTTGTTTAACTATACCTCTAGTTCTACGGTTATTTCGAGCCATCTGTTTTGGTTTGCTACTCTGTTCTATTTTATCTTTCTACTTCCGGTGTTCTCTATCCTTCGTGGAGAGAATATGCGGACGATGAGCCGGGGATTAGTATTCGTCATTATAACGAATAATTTTATCTATTTGCTTTCAGGAGCCTTATTCTTGCAGAATATGGGATTGTCTTTCAAAGCAAGCGGCTTGTTGAGCCTGTTTATCGCTCTTGTTAATTTAGGACTGGTTCTTTGGTTGTGGAAGAATAGGAAGGAATATAAATTCCTCGTGCATACCACGTTGGGGCTTGTGCTGACATTTGTCTCCATTACAGTTCCGATTCAACTGGACGGAAACTATATAACCTTGCTTTGGGCATCGGAAATGGTATTGCTGTTGTGGCTCTATGTTAAGTCGAAAATTAGAGTATATGAGTATGCGGCTAAAGTTCTGGTAGGACTCACTTTCGTTTCTTACTTGATGGATGTGTATAGTGTGATGTTTGAATATCATTCCTTAGATACAATTTTTCTGAATAGTTCATTTGCCACCTCTTTGTTTGTGGGATTAGCGACAGGAGCATTTGCTTTATTAATGGAATATTATCATTCCTTCTTCTCTACGGCACGCCGGTTGAAATACAGCTTCTGGAATCCTTTTATGCTTATCGTCTTCGTAATCATACTTTATTATACATTTATGATGGAATTCAATTTGTATTTTGAAGGGGCGACGAGAAGCGGAGCTATGTTCTTGTTTACAGCCATATCCATTTCGAGTGTTTGCTATGCTTTCAGAAAACGATTCCCGATAACGAAACATCTCACTTCTTATATCTTGACTATCGGGGCAAACGTACTTGTATATATTATAAATATATGGGGCGACCAGAGAATATGGACTTCCCCTCCTGTTGTACTACCATGGCTGACAGCTGTGTTCGTAATAGCGAATTTGTATTATGTAGCACGTATGTACTATACATCAATCGGCATAAAATCCCGTTTCACCGTATATCTGAATATTCTTGCCACGCTCCTTTGGCTGACAATGGTACGCTCTTTCCTTTGGCAAGTAGGAGTGGACGATTTCAGTGCCGGGCTGTCACTCTCATTAAGCATTGCCGGGTTCGTCCAAATGGGGTTGGGCATGCGCCTGCATCAGAAACTACTCCGCATGGTGAGCCTTGCGACTTTCGGATTAGTCCTGCTCAAACTCGTCTTTGATGATTTATGGGCTATGCCGACCATTGGCAAGATTATTGTATTTATCATTCTGGGATTGATATTGCTGATACTTTCATTCCTTTATCAGAAATTAAAGGATGTGTTGTTCAAGAATGACGAGGAAGAAACAAACTGAATCTTTGAAAAATATCCGATAAGAAAGGCTGCCTGTTCTACAAAAGAAGGGCAGCCTTTACCTTATAATTATGTTTATTCCCAGACGAAATCTTTTACTCTTGCGAGAAACGTTTCACCTGCTCTTCGATTAATTCCTTATCATCAAAATAATTAATCTTCATCGCCTTCTTCACGTCAGCCAAAGTCTCGGCAGCCGCAGCCCTTGCCACTTCGCAGCCTTGCTGAAGCATCTCGTAGATAGCAGGGATATCCTTGCTGAACTCCTTGCGACGATTGCGAATCGGTTCCAAAGTCTCCTGCATGATGGAATTTAGGAAACGTTTTACTTTCACGTCACCCAATCCGCCGCGTTGATAATGCGCTTTCAGTTCTGCCAGATTCGGATAATCCGGTAAATAACGTTCGAAATGTTCGGGGAGGCAGAAAGCATCTAGGTAAGTAAATACCGTATTACCTTCAATTTTTCCCGGATCTTGTACGCGGAGATGCCCCGGGTCGGTATACATACTCATGATTTTCTTTTGGATTTCTTCCGGTTCTTCCGAAAGGTAGATGCAGTTTCCGAGCGATTTACTCATTTTAGCTTTACCGTCAGTTCCCGGAAGACGCAGACAAGCTGCATTGTCCGGCAACAGGATTTCCGGTTCTACCAATGTTTCACCATATATATAGTTGAAACGGCGAACGATTTCGCGAGCCTGTTCGAGCATCGGTTCCTGGTCTTCACCCACAGGGACAGTCGTTGCGCGGAATGCTGTAATGTCCGCTGCCTGGCTGATAGGATAAGTGAAGAAACCTACGGGAATACTTGCTTCAAAGTTACGCATCTGGATTTCCGATTTCACAGTCGGGTTACGTTGCAGGCGGGATACGCTGACAAGGTCCATATAATAGAAACTAAGTTCGCATAGTTCCGGTATTTGCGACTGGATGAAAATCGTAGCTTTAGTCGGATCAATACCACAAGCCAGATAATCAAGAGCAACTTCGATTACATTCTGACGCACCTTTTCCGGATTGTCTATATTGTCTGTCAATGCCTGTGAATCGGCAATGAAGATAAACATCTTACTATAATCACCTGCGTTTTGCAGGTCAACTCTGCGTTTCAACGAACCTACATAGTGACCGATATGAAGTCTTCCGGTAGGGCGGTCGCCTGTCAATATGATTTTTTCTTTGCTCATAATGAATGTCTTATTTATAATCAATAGAACGCAAAGATAAGGATAAAAACTGAAAAATGAATAAAAACGAAGATACTTCATTTTCGAAATGCCCACTTCTGTCAGTGCTTGTGAAAAGATTAATGAAGGCTGTCGTGATAAATAAAGAGTTGAAATCATGATTCTTATGTTTTTTATATATCTTTGTGGCATACTAATCATATACTAACCATCGTTTCATAGCCTCATTAAAGAGTGGCTGAAAAATGAATGAAAAATGAAAAAGATTCTTTTAATATGTTTGTCATCTTTGTTAATAATGAATGATTTGGCAGCGCAACAACAAACTATAGATGTATGGCCGGGAGAAGTGCCGGGTGCAACTAAGGAAAAACAAGCCATGGTGAAGGACTTAACTACTGAACCGGGTGTGATACGTGTAACGGAAGTGACCAATCCGACACTGGAAATATACCAACCTGTAGGTGCGGGGAACGGAGCGGGAGTAATTGTATGTCCGGGAGGAGGATATGCACTTTTAGCCTATGACAAAGAGGGAACTGACATTGCAAAGTGGCTGGCGAAACAAGGCTTTACTGCCTATGTACTTGCCTATCAAGTACCCGGTAAGCAAGATGGGGCATTGCAGGACGTGCAGCGTTCCATCCGGCTGATGCGTCAGAAGAATAAGCAACTGGATAAAGTGGGAGTCATCGGATTCTCTGCTGGCGGCAGTCTTTCTGCAAGAGCGGCCACACGCTTTAATGAGAATACTTATCCGAAAGTAGATGCGGCGGATGAACTTAGTTGTCGTCCGGATTTTGCATTGCTGATTTATCCGGCCTATTTGGATCAGGGAAATGAACGGACTTTAACCCCGGAACTGACTATCACCGAACAGACACCTCCCATGTTTTTGTTTGCCACCAGTGATGATTTCCATGCCAATAGCGCTTTAGTGATGGCACAGGCATTGCGCGATCATAAAATACCCGTAGAACTTCACCTCACGGCAAAGGGAGGACACGGATATGGTATGCGTGGAGCTCCGGCAGGACTTTTATGGCCTTCGTGGGCCGAACAATGGTTGAAAGAATTTGTGAAAAAGTAGTAGTTTCTTTTTGCTATTTCCAAAATAAGTAGTTACTTTGCACAAATTTTGAAGATAACAATGAATCAACAGGAAATCAGAAGTAAGTATTATCTACATTCGGATGTTT
>OGMD01001022.1_pt1 | contig 10506 bp, 7 predicted proteins | sample 1573041 | NCBI WGS metagenome assembly OGMD01 (sample SAMEA2582007, study PRJEB24529) | metagenome | biome: Human gut stool | place: China | collected 2011 | reverse complement strand
AGTTGTATGCTACTAAATTCACGGCAAAAGTACAACTGCGAGGATACACAAAGATGACAAAATAAATACAGCTGAATTACAAATAAATTACAATAGCATTACACAATGCTACTTCTAAAAATGATAAGAGACTCCACCTTGCACGGACATCATCACATCTGCACCACTGATATTTTCATTAGGTAACAACTTACTGTTATAGAACCGAACTTTAGGCTCTAGATAAACACTCACTGCATCTCTCAAACGGTAAGAGCAATGAAGTCCCAGATTCCCTCCGACTACAAAACGGTTCTTTGTCCATTCGCTCGACAGATCCTCCGTGATAGTGGATGATTTTACGCGTATGGCTCCCATGAGTCCGGCAAGCAAATAACAATCGAACTTACGTTCGGGGACATAACCTGCCATGCAGTTAGACAGATTAAACAAATAATCTACGCCCACAGTTGCCAAGCCATAGTTCACAGTGCCATCGGGTATCTCAACTGAGAAAGGGTTATAATCCCCCGTCACACGTAAGGTGGAAAGCGGAGTAAAATGCCGTCCAACCGAAATTCCGGCAATATAGTCCAGTCTCCGTTGAAGTGTATAGCGTCTTAATTGCAAAGGGATGCTTCCACCCGCTCCCACCGAAACGAAATTGGAAGGATGAAAAAGTTCACGGTTCAATGAACGCTCTGCAAGATGAACAGCAGAAGCACGCCGTATCTCAAGTCCTACATTTAGATTAAACAAACAATCGCTATACTTTTCACGGGTTATTTTATTCTCACTCACCGTTTTATTAAGTGAATAAGAAATCAGGCTTGTATGCGGTTCTACAAAAAAGGCAAGATAATCTGTCAGTCTGAACTTGAACTGTGCACCTCCCGTAAAACCGTAATATCCACATTTTACGGGATATGCAGCATCTTCTTTCCGCATATGCCCAAACTCACCACCTGCCAGTAAATTGATGTCAAAAGGGGAATCTATTTGATGTCCGTTAAAGAAATAAGATAAGCGAAACATACCTTCCAATCGTCCTCCGACATAAGTACTCATCTCGTAATATGTTCTTGTTGCACTGCTTTCGTCCAAAACATCTATATCTTTTTTCTGCTCATGCCAAGTGTCTGCTGAAGAAAAGCCGGACAACCGGATACCAAAAGCAGGCATCAACCACTTACCTGCTGATAGCGAGAAGGCAGGCCCCACAGAACTCAATGTTCCGACATCTCTGGTAAGACCTGACAATTGCACCTGTCCCCCCGAAGCAAAACTGATAAACGTATTATCCGCCAAAGCATCTCCGTCGAGCGACTTTACTCCCGAAGTCAGCGGAGCTGCTTGGAAACGGTACGTCAAACCTGCCATAGCTCCAAAAGACAAATCATACTTATGCCAGTTGTACTGAATCATTCGGCTGATGCCATCCGTTTGTATCCTTACTCTAGGTTCCAGGTAGAAATCAAAACGAGGACTAGTATGGAGTCTCAACTGTACTCCAAGATGAAAGTCACCCACATGAGCACTATTCTTTTCGAGGAATGCCATCTGATAACCGATTCCAGTAACAGTAGAGAGTTCAACCAATCTGCCCGGATTGTAACCGGAAATAAAGGTAGAGGCATTAAACAAATAATCCAATTCGCCTCCCCACCGTATCAATCGGGCATGATTAAAATTCCGGGTATAGCTCCCACCGAAAAGATTTACACGAAACGTACTAACCCGTGAAACATTCTTTCCAAGAGAGACTCCAAATACAGGCCCTACTGCAAAGTCTGTTTCTTCCCTTGACAACATCTTATCAAATCCTCCGAAAGCTGAAACAAACATATTGGTCAGCCCTTTCTTAGGAACAAACAGAGCTTTATCTCCCGGGTGGAACCTTTTCTGTAGTGAATAATCCAGCGCATTGAAAGATGGCTTCACTGCGATCGTGTCTTGTTGTGCGATAACCTCTCCAAATGTACCACATACGAAGAGTAATAATATGTAGATTCTTAATCCTTTCATGAGTAGTTTGTATTACATTTCTTTAGACATTGAGTACATATCCATCGCGTATTCATACAAGTCTTTTCCTATATCTCCGTCTGAAGCAGCAACAGCAATATATTTTTCATCTATCTTAAAACAGTTTATCAAACAGTTCTTTGCTTCTTCAAAACCCAGTTCTCCTTTACGATTGTTGATAATCGCTTTCAGATACCAGCTTACAGCATTATCCGAAGGAAGTTTTAAAGCATCCTGCTCCGCCAGTACGTCATAGCCTTTTGATTCCATTGCCAAATCCATAACTACGGTATTGATGGGCGAAGAACTTTTGACGAGGTTAAAGACTTCCCGCGATTTCGCCCGGTCATCTGCCGTCTCCCCACCCCGAAAATAACCTCCAAGACACATTGCAAATGCCTTCATCATTTGGTTTTGAGGAGTATCAGGCAGAATTTGCGCCATCACACTCGCCTGTTCATAGTTGTTGGCACGAATATACATAGACAATTGGTTGGCTATAATCGGTTCCGGATTGATAATCTCTTTTGTTACTCCGTCAATACGCGTCCTGACCACATTGACACCTCTCGTCTTACGATCAATAAACGGTTCAAGGATGGAAATGTCAAATGTGTCACGCGCCAGATAAGATACCGCCAAATTATTAGCCGCCAATATCCAAGGCTGTTCATTCGCTTCTTTTGTTTCAAGATAAGCTCTTTTATAAAGTGCTTCCAACTCCTTAGGGTCTTTTATCATCTTAAATAAATGCCAGTATTCATACATAGCAAAGCTTTTCTTTCCGCTTCTGTAAGTTTCGTCATGCTGGTATTTATCCAAAATTTCTTCCGGTGTAAGTTCCCTATATAGTTCATGCTTATATTCATAATGCACGGTACGCAGTTTAGGAAAAATACTTTTTATAGTGGTCGAATAGTAAGGCAGACGGAGCACCTGCGCATACTGGGCGTCCTGGCTTGTAGGAAACCGATTAACAATCTCACGCACAGCGGCAGCTGCTTCGGGGAATGTGTCTTTCTCCAATAAATCTGCAACCGCACCCCAAGTTGCTACTTTCGCTTGCGGATTCTGATAGACCCGCGACAAGATTTTGGCTGGTAATACTGACGTGACCTGCGACTGCGCAAAATTAACACGCTGTTTTGCCAACGCCAGATTGGAAGCATAAGAACCTTCCGGTGACGAAATACCTGTAATATGAAACTCTTTCAATGTAGTACCCTCACCGTTGACGATCTCCAGCAAATCATTCTTCAATTGGTCCAACTGCTTTGTATTGGCAGGATCATCCGGGTCCAACATCGCCTTCCCTACCAGAAAGGAGAGTGAGATGTTGCCGGATGTATTTCTTTTCTCTCGTTTGGGACGTTCGCGATAGTCATCCGGATTCAGGTTCAGGTGATTGAAAGAGAATTCCAGAAATTTTAAAGGACGTTTGGTTTCACAGGTATTCACTAATACCTGTTTATCAAAATAGATATGTGTATAGTCTTCCAGCAGAATGGCGGCTGTCCCGTGATAATTTCGGGCAGGATCAGGAATCGGTACAGTATCTGCCCATTCAAGACTCATTCGTTCGCCCGTTAGCGGAGTTGGAGCAACAAATGCATGAAGGGGATCATTATTGGAGTTAAAGTTCATTCTTCTTTCCTGAGTCAAATCGAACTCCGGACCATCATAAATTAACGGACGGGTGTAGGCAACTGTATCATTCGTTTCACAATCCACCACATAAGGCTGAATGATAAGCCGGGCATTCGGCTTTCCAAATTGTGCCGGAATGGGAAACGTGCCATATAACAACAACTTATTTCCGATAATTGTCGGTGCTTTCGGGGCAGGCTTAATATCTTGTAATGTACCAATAATGGAAACGTCGTCCAGCATAATTCCGACATCGAGCGCAGTGTTTATCTCCAACCGATAATTCACTTTTTCCAGCACACAAGGAGCCATACCGATTTTGAAGATCAATGCTCCGTTTTCTGCTACCCGTATTTCATAATAGCCGTCATTCCCCACTATCTCCATAGCATCTGTAGCCAAGCCGAATGCTTGGTTTTCGTCAATATGCTTCTTTACGTCTTCTGCCGCTGCTACTGTATTAAACCCATATACAAAAACAGCCTCTTTGTCAAATGGCTTCTTTGTTTCCTTATTCAGTACACGCCCGGAAACCACTTTTATCTGTTGTGCCACCACCGGACACAGAGATGAGCAGGACAGAATAGCAATCAGTATTACTAGAAACTTAGAAGAAACAGTCATAACAGCAGTCTATTTACTTAATTATATATGAAAGAGAAACGCCCAGTTTGATTGGTAACAGCTTATAACCATCTGCGTTAGGACGATTTCCACTATTGCTGTCAAAGTCATCCAAATTATCATTTGCATAATACTGCTTCTGCCTGAAATAGACAGCACCAAATCCACCATAGAATTCGATATTAAACCTTTTCTTTATATTAAGAGAATATCCCATGGTCAGTCCTATGCCAGCTGCATCCCCATCATAAACACGTCCTTTCCAGGTGATGTCATAAGATACTCCCAATGCTGCAATACCAATATATTCACGTGTCATGGGGCGACCATTGAACCAATAACGATATTCGGGCTGAACACCTATCATCTTCATGTTTTTTCCGTAAGGCTTATAATTACCAAACACAGAAAGTTCCATACTAGAACGTTCACCTGTCACTAATTCACAACCAATATTCGGAGTCATCAAACCAAACATCAGTGCATTAGTCTTGACAGCTACTTGTTGTGCCTTGACAGGAAGAATGAAAAAGCAACTTATGACGATGCAATATAGTATTCTCTTCATTTCGTTATTCTGTTTTATGGTGCAACATTCTGATCTGAGACTGTAAATCCATCCAAGGATATACTCTCTTCCCAACCACTGATCGTTGCATTCGGAACGACTTCACGGGTATATTTAATAGTCATCTTAGTTATTTTCCCACGTTCTAACGGTATCTGTTTTTTCAACGGGTCGGTAGAACCTGGCACGTATTGATAGACAGTAAACTCTCGTTCTACCCCTTTTTCTGTCAAGATAACAAATACGATCTTAGAAATAAGACAGGAAGGGAATAATAAGTAGCTAGAACCCGTGAAACGATTCTGGTCTTCTGTTTTTTGTTCAATGACATAATCAAGTCCCGGATACACCAAAGGCAAAGGAGAGCCTGCGCTGGCAGGAGTCAAAGAACCAATCTTGGAAAGATCAAAAGTTGCCGAATATTTCTTATTCTGATAGACCATAACTTTCTTAAGCACCGGACTGCCAACCTCTCCGGCAGCAAAACCGAAGTCTGGGATATCAGTATACAAATGAAAATCAAGACGGGCTAATAAATGGTCGAAAGTTAATAATATCGGATCGACAGTAGCCTTTGAATAAGCTTTGGCATACATATAATCGGGAGTTTGAGACATGTCTCCCGAATTTAAAACGACATCAATCATAGGAGCATTTGGCGCTCCATAAGGATTATAGCTGACACTGCTTGTGTATGGATAATATGCATAGAATACTAGTGCAGGGTCTGGCGATGTAGAAGATTCTCTACGGGGAAATTTCGCGATTTCATCTTGTTCAAGCGTTTGTTTTCTCAGTCCGCCGTCATTGATGATATGAGTCGTTGCCGTATATTTGGCATTCGTCATGGCATCTTGTAAAACCGTGTTATAACTCCAACCTATAGTCGCCATATTATCCGCATTAGCCACCATACCATAAATTCCGATTTCAGACCCTTCATCAAATGTCGTATTGATAATGGGTGCTCTGCTGGATACTGATGCAGAAGATGTAATAACAGATACATTTCCACTAAACGAAACCTCCATCTCCTCTGCGGGTGGAGTAACATTCGGCTCATTATCATCAGAATTATGGCAGGCTACCAGTAATATTAACCATACACAAAGTGTCAGCTTTCTCATAAACAAAAATTATTCAAACATTAAATTTCTGTAGTTATTTCTTCACCCGTCTCCCAGTCTTTTAAGGTAGCAGTCATTACAACTTCCATCGGACCATTGATAGTCAGAGCAATATTATAGGCAAATCCCGGTAGGAAATTACCACTTTTAGGGTTTACAGTAAGAGTGGTAGGAGAGCCATTTATAGTTATAGACAACTGATATTTAGCCATATTTGCCGGTAACATGACAGCGCTATTCTCCACATCAATCCTTTTTACTTCGCCCTCCATTACAAGAGGAACCTGGTTTTTAAAAGCCGGAACATCTGTTATATTAGCTGCATCTGCCGGAACCGGATCTAACGCAACTGTACCATTAGTGACAGTCGTTCCTGTCCATGAGATAGTACCTTCAGAACTATTTACATTTGCACTGGCAATAGTAAGAGCACCTTTTTTAGGAACCGATGTTAATTTAATTTCTGTTACGCCACAATTATCAGTCTTATAATCTGCTCCCTTTACCAAAGAGAAAGTTAGCTTTGTCAGAAGATGAGAGAAAGCGATATTAGGACTAGCAGGCGCTGGTGATATCTTACGGAAAAAAGCCGCATTATAACCATCATACTGTTTTCCATCAGTTCCCGTTGCAGGAGTTGCAACAGCCCTTCCCCAAATAATATCTTCTTGCCCTGTAATCACATAGTTACAGGCAACTTGATCTGTAGTAATCAGCATGGCTTCGTTGTCAGGAGCGACATAAGGGTAATAGCCATAGAAAGAATAAGCTTTGTCGCTTACGCGTGGATAATAGAATGTTTTGTCCACAAAAGATATTCCTTGAGGAGTAGCTCCGGCTGTCGCATTATCCACAATCTTAGCTTTCACTCCATTCAATATACAATGAAGATTATCCGTCGCACCATTACTGATACTATTATCCGTCCAATTGGCATTTGGCAGTTTGTTCAATCCAAAGATACCAACGTCTGTACCTATCCAGTCAGCAGGAGCTATAGCCGCCCTGGAAACAGCAGCACTCACCAGCCCACCATTACCTAATCTGATTTCCATCTGTTCGTTGTCATTCCCATTTGTGTTTTCCGGATTCGTAGGAGACGTAGGGTCCGTCACTTCATCCAAGCCAGAAGAACAGCTTGCCAACAGTCCTGCTGCCAACATTGCCAATAATAAGTTTTTCTTCATAATACAATAAATTTATAATTAATAAGTAGTTATTTCATTCAAAATTTACTCCCATGGAGTTAGGTTTATGTCATCTCCTTGTTTCCATGGAGCCAACTCGGCAGTAATGTTTATTTCTTCCAATCCATACATTGTAAGTTTCACACGATAAGAGTAGCCTGTAACAAAAGTGTCCGAAATAAGATCACCGGTTTCTTTGTCCTTGACAACCGGAGCTTTAATCTGCGTTTCAAAAGGGAACTCGTTTTCCACGGCTCCGGTACTATCGTTTATCTTAGTAATAAGCACTCCATCTTTGATTTGCCGCATTTTTATTTTCACCTTAAATGCTGTCTGTCCCGGCATAGGCATGATACTTTCTCCCATAGGCACAAAATCTACAGCGCTGGTTGGCTTAACCCCATCGAATGTAAAGTCACCTATATTTACCTGATTTTTAATACCCAATGATAAATTGACAAGATTGTCCGAACTTGCCGGAATAATTTCCAATTCCTGCTTAGCAGCAGAAATGTGTATATTACCTTTATTCTCAACCCCTATTAGTTCAATAGAAGTGATATAGACACCATCCAAACCATCAGAAAGAATCTTATTCTCCCCTGCCTTCACCTCAAAAGTCAGTCGGGATAATAAATGCTTGAACAGCATATTGGGCTGTACCCCCCGACGTGCAGTATATGAACTGTAAGCCTTGGCATATTCAATTTCCTTCTCTTCATCAGTTGTCAGACTTCCGTCCAACAGTGCTTTTTGAGCATCTGTCAGTTCTGCTTTAGCTACCATCAAATCTTGAGTCCCATCAATCTGTACAGGAACAACAATCTTACCCGGAGTATCCTCCGTATCAGGAATAATAGTAGCACTATTGTCGGCTATATCATCTATATAGTAACCATAGAAATCGTACGCATTTTGAATGGGATAATACAAGGTTATATCATTAGCCCACATCAATCCGCTAGAAGCTGCGTTTTCTCTTGTTGTAGCTATGATTCCTCCCGATCCTATCTCTGTTATATCGGCAGCTTCGTTAGAGATTTTCCCTTTACGAAATGCCAAAATTCTCAACTTCTGACCATTCCATTTGCCATCCGTACCACCTACGCTTCCTAGACCTCGCACATTGACCTCTGGTTTCGGCATACCCAATGACATCACAATCCGCATTCTGCCGTCATCTGGTACATCCTGTTCGTCCGCACTCTTACTGCATCCTGTCAATATCAGAGCAATCAGTACATTAAACAATACAACTTTCTTCATAAGAATCTATTCATGTTTTATTATTGTTATTTTATATATTCCTGCTTTGTCCAATCATCCGGACTTATTTCAATGCTTTCTCCCTCACGCCATCCATCTACAACCACATTTACATCTGCATCTTCCAGTCCATATACCGCTACACGCACAGTGTATTGCATCCCCGCCTGAAAGCGTCCATTGACCTTTAGATCATAAAATAAATCATACCATTTTGATGATTGATCAGGAAATATCTGTTTCAAACGAAGCTTCATCTTATACACATCCATATCCGGTGCCAGTAAAAGGCTCTCTCCAACCTCTACACCCGTACGTTCGTATATATCCTTATTGGCCTCTTCGGGTATCCAAGGTACTCTATAATAGTCCTGTTTCAGCGATTCTCCACCTAATTCACAAAGAAGCAGTGGCTTTACAATAGTAGAATTTGTAAAATCCAATCCGATGGATTTAGCATCTTTTGCAACTACAGTAAACACTCCATCCGTTTTTGAGTCTACCGACACACTTTCTACATATATATTGTCAGAGGCTTCACTAGCAGGAAATATCTTAAATTTGACTCTAGCCAACCGATGATGGAAAGCTAACACAGGGTGCACCCCCTGACGAGCTGCATAGGCACTATACAAACTATTCATTATCAATTCTTTATTATCCGATTTACGAATAGCATCTTTCTGTTCATCCGTCAGTGTTGCCACAGTGGACATAATATCTTGTGTTCCATCTATCTGTACTTTTATCTTTATAGCATCCGATGTACGTTCTATATCAGATTCCTTTACACTTAAATCATCTATGTAAAAGCCAAAAAAGCGGTAAGGTCTTGTCTGATTCTCACTATCATAAAAGATCTCGGACGAATCAATCCATGAGAGATAACTTGCCCGATCCCCATTCAGTCTTGCTCTTTTTCCCATTTTAGTCCCATTCGTATCCATGCTACCATCAACAAGACAATGCTCATTATTATCCCTGCTCAACAAACGAAAATCTACGTCATCCTCTATTTTAAAGGCGTAGATATAGAAGACAGCCTTTTTCCACATTTCAATCGCATTGCTCAGCTCACTGTCAAAAGCACCACTTCCACGAGTCAACATCGAATACACAGGATCACCAATAGCCAGCATCACCGGAATATTTTCATCCAGAGGTTCAAGGCCTGTGTTTCTACTATTTTCATCGCCCGTATACGTTTTTCCACACCCTGTCAAAAGCAACAAGACCGTACTATATATGATGATTTCTATTCTGACTCTATTTACCATATTCTACTTTTTCTTTTATGCTTCCACATCAATATTCTGACTATCGAACCATACATCAAAGCCTTCTTCTTCTTCCCACTCAATAATCTTTTGGGCATTAATAACCAGTTCTTTCTCCACCTTCAACACCCCTTCTGGTTTAGCAGCAACGATATATTCGGTATTTCCATCTTTTACAGTTTTTGTCAAACCGGCTTCATTAATTGCATTTTTAAGATTGATGCCACCATGAAAAATCTTGTTTTTCCCTTCGGCTTCCACATAAATTGCCAATTGTACAATACCCGGTCCGGTGACATTCTTCTGGCTCTTACTACCTATCACTCCCAATGTCTCAAAAGCGCCATGATAGATCAGTATATCGGACTGCGTACTTTTCAATTCAGGAAAAAATATAATACGTCCCGTGCGCTCAGCATCCAAAGCATTATTGAACAGTTCTACACGACTTACCACACCAGACAACTCCGCTATTATTTTAGTAACCCTCACATCTCCTTCCAGTTTAATTTTGAAATCAATCGAAACTTTCTGAGTGATGGGCAACAGTACAGAGCTAATATTAGCCTCTGTATCGGTGTAAAGTGATATATCGTGTTGCTGGTCTTTGAATATAGGACCTTTATATGCAATGAATGGTTGTCCGGGATTAAAGTCTACCCAGTCAACGCCTTGCAGCTCGGGGATATCCGCTTTGGGTACTTTCTTAACGACCAAAGACAGGTCGCGCATACTATAACTATAATCATTTATATAAGATTCCAGTTTTTCTATTTCGACGCTTTCATTCAGACCGACAAAAAAGA
>OGMD01001021.1_pt1 | contig 10514 bp, 9 predicted proteins | sample 1573041 | NCBI WGS metagenome assembly OGMD01 (sample SAMEA2582007, study PRJEB24529) | metagenome | biome: Human gut stool | place: China | collected 2011 | reverse complement strand
GATATTTGTCGGTGCTGCATTTCCTGCACAGGTGAAAGAAGCGAAAGTGGTTCTTCTTCCTGAAAAGGAAAAGAAAGAACGTGGCGGGGCCGACGGTCATGTTTTGGCTATCAGCGAATATGAGCCGGGTTCTGAATATACTTATTACTGGGGTTCTGCTTGGGATAAAGCTGCTATCAAAACTGCTGATGTATGGAATAAATATATGGCTGAATATGCACAAAAGTTGCGAACTCCGCTGGCTGTGACATATTAATAAATCCTGAGTGAGATGTAAAGCATACTGACTCCCCTGATTAGGGAGGTGATTATTTGGTAGAATATGGGTAGTACATGAAAAGAGATAATACTGAAAATATATGTGCATAAGTATTGTGAAAGTAAACAATATGGTAGCAAGAAAGTATATCAGATTACTCTTGTCCGCTCTTTGACCACTATTCAATCTCCTCCCTCCGTTTCAATTCCCATTCTTGGAACTGTTGCATAACGACCCGGTGTAACTTTGTTTTCTGAATCAACTGCTGTGCACGGGGAGCGGACGCATATTCCTTTTGTTTGATTCACAGTCTTTTACCATAGAGACTGTGTGCTCTTTTTTTTGTTCTTTGTGTGGGAGTATTTCAACTGTTGGATTATGAGCCACTTCGGGATGAAGTTGCAGGTCGTATGTAAAAAGAAACAGCCGTTTTGTCACAAAACGACTGTTCCGAAATAATTAATGTAAAGCTAAATCTTCCTTAAGGGATTATATGATTTAACTTGTTTAAGCTCGCTTGCTTTATACTATTCAAAACGTGTTATTTCAAAGACTTTTGCATCGTGAAAACAGGGAAAAGGATCGGGTGACCCTGATAACTGCTGCCACGGAAGAATCCGATTACAAAGAAAAGACCTGTATCGTCATAAGACAGAGTAACAGCTCCATTTTTGATGGAGGGAACAAGAGCGATATCTGCACTTAAATATAAACCTCCATCCTGATCTGCAGCGATGACGTATCCGCTCAGTCCGCTTACACTTATAGGTTGGGCAAGAGGAGTGCTAACTACAAATTCACCTTTGTCATAAACGGCAGTCAACTTCATTTTTATACCCTCTGCAAGCATATCCAGCGGAACAGTAATCAGATATTCATCTTCCGTCTTGCTCTTCTCGATTGTTGTGCCGGTTAATGAGAACAAACCGGAGATTCCGAAGTCTTCCCCTTCGACTTGTGCTTTTCCGCTCCATGTACCTACGTAATCGGCAACACTGCATTGTATGACTGTGTATTCCACTTCACGGTTGTTCATCTTGGCCTTGAAAGAGGCAGTGCGACGATTACCTGTCGTATTTTCCTGCACGGATAGCTTGAATCCGGTATCCGTCAATTCTCCTGCTATCCATTGCTTGGCATCTGCAGGAATATCGAGTTCAATAGGGAACGTTCCGGATGTTTCCACAAACACGTCACCCGCAATGTCTCTTACAAATAGCTTTGTTTCGTTCTGATCGTAGATCCACACGGCGCCTTGTTGCAAAATGGCTACCTTCCGGCTTGTTTGGCCATCTGACAATATGATAGCAGCGGTACGGCTCGGATATCCGGCATTCACATCCACCGTCACTGTCACTTTCTTATCCGTAATCTCCTTTATTCGGCACCACTTAGCATCTACACTGGCTTGTATTTCCGCACCTTCGGATATAAATTCGATGGCTGCTTCACCCCCCTTGGCCGACAAATCGATGTTGGTGGACTGGGTGATCTCAAACTTCGGCGTAGGAATCAGATGATCATTCTCTCCATCGGAGCATGCAGCCGCTATCGCTAAGCCGCACAACGCCAAGCATAATATATATATATTCTTTATTCTCATAACCTTTTATTGTTTAACCATTTTTTTTACGTAAGGGATTTGGAAAATACTTTGGTGTGTCTTCAAGTCATAGGCGATGAATGAATCTGTATTGCCCCATACTCCGTTATCTTTAAAGTTGATGACACCATTATTGTCATTGATGCCAACCATTCCGGCTCCGGACAGATTGGTCAGGTTTCCGCCAGCGGCAAGCCCCCAGACACACAAATAAACACTACCATATAGAGGCTGTGTTTGAAGAGTTATTCTGCCGTAAGCAGCATCATAAGTCATCAGAATATCGTTGGGAAATCCTGTCATGATATAAAGCGTGTTGAAAGGATCGTTTTCTACACGACTAAGAGTTACTTCTTTTGTCTCGTTGTAATAAAACAGATACGTTCCCAAGTATTCATCGTATGGCTTATATCCTTCCGGAATGAAGGCTTCCATGGCTATATTTCCGTTAACGTAGGCTTTTCTTTCTTTATCCCAAGTCAATGACTGCATCTGCGCATTACCCAAATCTATCGGTTCGTAGAATTTGATTCCATCTGTGGTGTAGACAAACGGAAGATCCTCTTGTGTGCCGTCTTCGTGGGTTAGCACAAATTTGTGGTACAGTTGTTCCACATCATATTTCTTTTCAGTTCCTACTTTTACATCATACAGGGCAGGAGACGCCTCTTTGGACACTGCCTTGACTTCGTCCAGATACTCTTTCCATGTTTTGTTTTCGGGCAGTGGAGTCATCAACATCTTTGTCCCAGTCTTTTTACCTTTAAGTATTACTTTCTCTGGAGTACACTCCAATATGAGGAATTCATAATCACCCTCCATTCCTTTACCCGAATTACCGATACCAAAGTTGTTGAGAGGCTCGGAGAACAGATGGAATATCTCATTGTACGTATCGAAAGTCAACGTCGGACCTGTACTCTGCTTTACGTCATACAGGCTGGTTACTTTTTTGTCGCTGGCAAAGAGGTCGCACGACACCGTTGCATTCTTCTTATCACCGAAGGAAGTCAGAATGGTGTATCCTCCATACATTTTTGTAGGAGACGGGTAATATTCAATCACCCATCCGTTTTTGGCACTTTGCAATATGTTTAAATCTTCTTTGATGGCTTTATCGATGCGCTCGGATGCTGTCTCGTTAAACAAGTCATCCACTTCGGGAGAGCATGCCGCAAAGATAAAGACGGCTAGCAGAAGGCTGATGTTGTATAAATGTTTCATATAGTTCATGCTTTTAATCCTTTAGGTTTACCAAATCCAAGTTTGTAATTTCCGAAGAACGTCTTTGAACGATGTCTCGCAGACTGTCTAAATCGATGTTCCACGTTTCTGCCATATAGGTACGTGCTAGTTCAAGCTTTTGCTCAATGTAGGCGGCTCCGTCACCGGCAATCTCAATCTGTTCGTTCCACCAAGCCTCATCGTGAGTGACAAAGTTGGATATCGTTTCAGCAAAATCTTCATGCACTTCGTTGCTGGCATAAGCCGTGATGAATCCTCTTCTCAAAGCTTCTTCATCTGTGTAGTTCACCCAGCTACCTCCCGTATATTTACCGGTGGATATTTCGTAAAACTCCTGTGGAAACTCTATTGTCTGGTGCAATATATGCGCAAATTCATGGTGCATGGTCTTGAAATACCAGAAGTTGAGCACTTCTATATTCAGGTCGTCCGGGTTGAGAGCATTAACGTTGTATAACGTGACTTTCAATCCACCTTCGGCCGTACCCAGTACAATTTGTCCTTCTTCATAAGCCGGTGAACCGACAAGATGGATCTGTTTCGGGCCGTATGTGCAGATAAATTCCCGATCGTTGTTCATTACTTCGATGTAAGCATCGATCCATAGAAACTTTACCAACTTCGCTATGGCTACAGATTTGCGAAATTCAGCCGGCACTAAGTTGTATTTTTGGTCGGATTCATGGTCTTCCAGCCGGTATTTGAAGTCTACGTTATAGGGATATACGTAGTTGTTCAGTAGCCAGTTGTCAAATTCAGCTCTTTGGATAGCAGTACCTTCAAAGATACTCCGATCGTCCAGGTTGTCTTCACTGCAAGCGCTTAGCCCGCAAATGGCAAACAGGATTAAAGTTATGTATTTAAAATAGTTCATACGTATTCTCTTTTTTAATTGTTTCTAGGATTAGGTTGCATTCCCGCATTGATAACGTCTTGAGGCAATTGGATGGCACGCCGTGGGTCGTCTTTCTCCAATACAGTGGCTGTGGTTGTGGCGTGGTTGTGAGAAAATTCAATGCCATAACGTTTCAGGTCATACCAGCGTATTCCCTCTTGAATTCCACCCAGGCGGCGCAACTGGAGAATCAGTTGGATCAGGTTCTCTTCCGTTCCGGCTGCCACGGTGAATCCTTCAGGATTCAGTTTCTTCTTCACGCTCCGTTGCTCGCGTGAATCAATTTTTGCAGGAGCATACGGAAGCGCATCGTAATATGTGTTCAGGGCAGACACCGTGAGGTCGGTTCCTGTATCCTCACTCATATTGCTGTTGTATACAATCCACTGGTTGATATCGGCCAATGCTTGTGCATAGTTGTGTTTTCCCAATGCATAAGCCTCTGCGCGACAAAGGAGTGTTTCGTCACCGGTGAACGTCGTATTTACTGCATGGTTGAATCCGATGTCGTTTGCCTTGTCCGTATATTCAAAATAGGTTATCAGTTTCGGGAACGGATTCTTTTGTTGGTTGGCGCCGATGAAGTACAGCAACCCCGATCCGCCTCTCCAACTCCAGGGACCTTGGGTGCCAATCGTTTCCGTATTGTAGATCTCTATCCCGTGGGCATAGCGTTCGTATACGCTATATGGACCGGCTATGTAAGCCCATTCCGAATAAACCGGGGATATCAACAAGTTAGCAGCCACTTTCTCCGAAATATATTTGGATGCGATGTCTTCCACTTGGCTCAACTCTCCGAAGTCTTCCGTCCAGTGTCGCAGAGAGGTGACGGGATTGTTTCCCAAGACGGCATCGGCATGTTCTATCACTTTGTCCCATTTCTGATAAAAGAGGTAGAACCGTGCGGCGAATGCATTGGCTGCTTTTTTGTTGAAATGGTATTTGGGAACGCTATAGATGGCATCCCTGATTAAGGGTAATCCTTTGGTGATATCTTGTTCTATTTGTTCATACGTCTGTGCCAATGTGCCTCGTTCATACTCGGTGAATACCTCCTTTTCAGGTATTTTGCAGTAAGGTATTCCCAGTTCCTTGTCCGCTGTCTGTGGGTTGTAGGCCATGCAGAAAATGTTTGCCAGTACGAAATGTGCATACGCCCGGCATACCAGCGCTTCTCCTTTCTGGGCGGACAAGTTGTCGGGGTCTCCCAATTCTTCAATGCTTTTCAGTGCTTGGTTGGCCGAAGCAATGGCTTTGTAGCATGATTCCCACAGGTCGTAAGGGCAATCGCTGGATTCCCTGTCTGTGGGGTCTTCCCATAAGTATGTCTCTTCCTGTAATTTCATGTCATCAAACCGGGCACCGTTGTCCATCACATTGTCAGACGACATTTCTGCTATAAAAAACGGTGACCTGTCCGGATAGGCGGATACCAATAGGCTGGTGATCTTGTCGCCTTTGTCAATTTCCGTGCGGCTGTCGGGAACCGTGTCAAGAAAATCGCTGCATGACGACACGAGTACCGATATTGAAGCAACCAGCAGGATATAAAGTATATTCTTTTTCATAATGTATTTTCTCCTGTTAAATTCCTAATCTTAAAGTCAAAGTAAATTGTTTAGCCATAGGTACAGCTACACCACCTGTATTGAAGAACTCCGGATCTTGCCCGTTGAGTTTGTCGTCCGAGTAAATCAGGAATAGATTAGTACCCTGAAGTTTCAGTGAAGCCGTAGACAACCCTACCCGATTCGCCCATGCCTTGGGGAAATCATACGACAATGAGATTTCTTTCATACGGATGAAGTCTCCTTTTGCTATCCGTTCGGTAGAATAGTTGTATGCATTGTAAGCGCGGCTTAGTCGGGTATCTTGCGTGTTCATTCGTTTGTCGGCAATGGAAGGAATGTTGGTGGTTTTTTCGTCTCCGGAAGTCATCCACCGGTTCTTGAATTCCTTGGGTGTAGCGTCCAAATCCGAATATTTATTGTGGAAAGCCGGGTCTAGGCGTATCACATTGCCGAAAGAATATGTGATGAACACATTTAGTTTGATCCCTTTGTAGGAGAACACGTTGCCGAAGCTACCGGTGATAGTGGGATCGGTAGATCCTTCGTATATCAAATGGGCTTTGTGGTCACGGTCCTGAAAGTTAACATCGCTTGTCGTCAGTTTGCCGGATTCATTGATAAACATGGGTACACCTTCTTCGTTTAGTCCTTGAAAATCCATTGAGAAAAGACTGCGTACCGGATAACCTTCTAAAGCGAATCCGCTGCCACTAATCATCTCCATAACGGTAGAATTGGATTTGAGATCGGTGACTTTATTTTTTGCTTTAGAGAAGATGAAATCCGTGCTCCATTTGAAATCCTTTGTCACTATGTTTTGAGTCGACAAGGTAAATTCCACTCCATGCGACCGCATACTGGCCATATTGGCATACTTGGAAATTTGTCCTCCTACACCGACAGTATTTACGATACCTATCAGGTCATAGTTATTACGGCGGTACCAGTCGAAGGCTACATTGATTCGGTTGTTGATGAAACCTATGTCCGCACCGATGTTTAGTTCATGCTTTTTCTCATAAGTCAGTTCGCTGTTTTCCAGCTCTTTAATTTGCAAGCCTGACTCTTGGACATTTGAGCTGGGGCGCCACGGGTTATAGCTGTTGATAATTGCTAGCGAGTTACTAACATTAGCCGGTCCTCTGTCTGCCGTCAGAGAGTAAGAGGCTTTCAGTGTGGCATTGGAGAGTGTGGGGCGCAGACTCTCAAACCATTTTTCTTCATGCATGTTCCATGCGCCGGATACGTTCCACGTAGGAAGCCAGCGTGCAGCCCGGCTTTTTCCCAGTTTATTAGACCCTTCATAGCGAAGCGTTCCGTTGATGGTATATTTGCCTTTGTATGAGTAGGTAGCTGTTCCGAAGAAGGCCACTTCCCGCGAACGGGTTTCATCCACAGTGTAATAATTAGAATTCTCCTCGTTCGCTTGTTTGAAATAGAGATAGTCGTAAGCCGGCAATAGTCCCATGCCATATTGCATACCTACTCCATTGAACCAAGTTTTGTTGCGGTTGGTGGAGTTCACTTCCATACCTGCAAAGGTATTCAGGATGTGATTTTCGTTGAAGACATCGTTGTAGCTTACGGTACCACGGAAGTCGAAACTGTTCATGGCATATTTTGTTTCGCGATAAAATCCACCGACGGGCATCACGCTTTCCGGAAGTGTGTTCACCTTGTCAGGGTCTGTATATAGCCACGGATTGGCTTTCTGCATTGTGGCATCATCCATAGCGCGGTATGCCCAAGCCTGATTGGAGTAATCTTTCACGTAATGGTCTTGGGTTGTAGTGGAATATTTGTAAGCACCCAAAGCAGACAGCTCTACTTTATGAATAGGTTTCCATTTCAGCTCTGCCTGAAACTTCATATCTACTACATGGAGGTCCATATAATTATTTTCCAATTCATTAAAGATATTGAACGGGGCATAATTACGTACATAATATTCATTGGGGTCCATTGTGCGTGAAGTATTCAGCGCAAACGAATAGGGATTGATGTCAAAATCGCGTTTCACTTCTCCGTTTACGGGGTCCGACTGCGAGCCTAAAGTTCCCGGTGCTTCCTGTTTACGGTAAGAAGCATTACCAATCAGATTCAATGATACTTGTTTCGAAATATTGTAGAGTGCATTGACATTGGCCGTGTAGCGTGAGACCTTGCTCTTCTTTGACCATCCCGGATCTATCATGGCACTAAGTGAGGTATAATAGGACGCCTTTTCCGTACCGGTGGACATACTGACGGCATGGTTCTGGGATATATTGTTGCTGAACAACAGATCAAACCAATCTGTGTTGTTATACTCCGCCTGTTCGAGGAAGGCAATGCGTGCTTCCGGTGTATTTTCCAATCCGTAAGTCCCGTTTGTAGCATTATACTGATTGATGAGGTGATACATTTTGCCATATACTCCACTGTTAGAAGCACGGTACGAATCGGAGAAGTTCAAGTAGCCGGCTGCTTCCAAGTCTCTATATACGCTCATTTGCTCTTGAGAATCCATGATATTGAAGTTCCGGTACTGAGGCTTCAGGCGCATTGTAAATTCACCAGTATAATTGATTTTGTTTGTTCCGGCTTTTCCTTTTTTGGTAGTGACTACGATGACGCCTGCCATGGCCCGTGCACCGTAAATAGAAGTAGCCGATCCGTCTTTCAATATCTGAAAACTTTCGATGTCGTCGGCGTTCAAACCTGCAATGGCCGAGCTGATCAATGTTTCCGCATTACCGGAGGATAAATCATCAGCTCCTACTTCCGTCACATCTTCCATGATGACACCGTCTACTACCCATAGAGGCTTTGAACTACCATAAATAGAGGTAGCGCCACGAACACGAATCTTCGGTGCTGTACCGAATGTTCCTGACACATTTTGAACAGATACGCCGGCTGCCCGTCCTTCCAGGGCACGGCTGACATCTGCGAGACCATCTAACTTGGCATTTTCGGCTGAAATCTTTGTTGTCGCTCCCGTAAACAATCGCTTATCCATTTTCTGCATACCGGTGACGACAACCTCTTGCAATACTTCCGCATCAGGCTTCATTACTATTTTCATCGTCCCTGGTTTGATGGAAACTTCCTCCGTCTTCATACCGATGTAGCTGATTTTCAAAGTTCTTGTAGAACTTGGTACATTACTAATAGTAAACTTTCCATCCATGTTGGTGGTAGTCCCTATAGACGTGCCTTTTACTAGTACGGATGCCCCTACAACAGGCAGGTTGTCCTCTTCCGAAATGACAATGCCTGTGATTGTTTTAGGTGTTTGGGCAATCGCTAGACTGATTCCTGCCAATAAGCAGGCCAATAACAACACAAATCTTTTTTTCATACGCTCCCTAAATATTTGGTTAATATAATAGTTGTTTATTTGCTTGTATGCTTTTTGCAAAAATAAGCACATTTTATTAAAAACAAAACAAAAACAATAAAATTTCTCCAATTTTCTTGCAAGATAATTTGAAAGTCTATTTTCAAATGTTGCATCCCAAAGAAAGTTTATTGTCTGTTTATAACAGCATATTGCTATTATTAATTAAGTCTAACGTTTTCTTTGTGGAAATTGAAAAGAAGCAATTGCCATTAAATAGAAGTTTAATTATACAGAAAATTAGCATTGGTGTTTTTTAATGAAATTAAGATTTAAAAGATTACTAAAACAATAAATAAGGATGAAAAATACCGACTTAAGACATTGAATACGTTTCCTGAAATATAAAAATAAGCAATGGAAATTAGAAGAGAACGAAATGATAGTAAAAAAAGGACATCTCTATCATTGCGTGACGTAAATGCAATTATGGAAAACATCTGTTTTTCTATAAATATCCGATATAAAAAAAATGTCAGGACACATACGTTTGAAGTATTGCATTGAAAATTTGCATTTACTTTTCACATATTAAACGGATTTCTTTGTTCCTATTAATACAATAATAGAAATTTAATATACATCATACATTTCCCTATTCCTAAACTTTTGTGCTTTTATTTGATATTACATACTTACAAAGAACGGAATGTAAATATCATTTTGATAGTTCAATGTTCAGGGGATTGCATTGACTATTATTCCCGAATACATAAAATAATATTAAGTTCTACAAGAACTGTGTAAATCAGTTGGGATCGGTATGGGAACACAAAAAGTTTTCATCAAATAGAAGATGTTGAAAGATTTTATGAAGCTGAACGTTTGGGTAAATGGACTTGTAGTTGTGAGTATGACAAGAATGGATAAACATTTTTATCGGTGTAATCGACTGTTTGGCTGCAGCAAGTGGTAAAACTAGATGGCCTACCTAATATTAGTTATGGATTGAAAGGAAAATCTATCGGAGTATCTATTAAAATCTACCTGGTACTTTTGGTATAGATTGTGAGCTAGGTGGATTAGCGCAGAAAAAAGATCCAATATGACCAATTGTATATTAAATCGCCCTATTTTTAAAATACGTAACCTTTTGCAATCGGGACAGGGAAAACCGCAGCGTGAGGATAATGGAAAGCTTTTGGAGAATGCTGTTTTTCTTTATCTGGGGAGAAATTTACGGATTCAGGAAGAGTTACGTTATTATAAGGGTAAGAAATAATGTGATTTTGTGGTTGTGGAATATGACAAAGTGACCCGATTGATTCAGGTTAGTTATCAAATGAACGACGAGGAAACTCGTAGGCGGGGAGTAGGTGGATTGCTGGAAGCTGCTCAAGCAACAGGCTGCCGGGAACTTACTATTATAACGATGGATATGGATACTGAATGGCAAGAACAGGGTATGGTTATCCGCGTGCTTCCTGCTTGGCGATGGATGCTGGATAAGGGGACGAATTGACGTCCCCCTCTTTTTCTTTGTGTTATAAGGGCTTTAAGTTATCTTGTAAAAGCGTGTTGTTCGTAATATTCGTATGTCGTTCCGTCTTCTTTCT
>OGMD01001017.1_pt1 | contig 10560 bp, 10 predicted proteins | sample 1573041 | NCBI WGS metagenome assembly OGMD01 (sample SAMEA2582007, study PRJEB24529) | metagenome | biome: Human gut stool | place: China | collected 2011 | reverse complement strand
CCGTTATCCGGCTCTGGCGGGTGTACCATTCGCCCTGATCGGATTTACTTTATTCTTGATTTTCTATAAGAAATACCAAGCCAGATATACTTAGAATCAACGATATCCCTAACGTCTTCAACCGACTATCCGGCTTTGCATTATTCTTTATTTGTTAAAAGACATATCAGACTTAATACTAAAAAAAGTACTAGTTTTGTACCATCAGTCTAATAGAATAAAAAACGATGGAAAAAGTTTCCATACTTGTCATTGAAGACGACAGCCGCATGGCAGAACTTATCTGCCGGGGACTGGAAGAGAACGGCTTTACAGTTACCCTGCGAACTAACGGTACACAGGGACTTTCTACCGCTTTCCGGCAACGTTTCAACCTCATCATCACCGATATCATCCTCCCCGGCCTCAATGGTCTGGAACTCTGCAAACAGTTGAAGCAAGCAGATGAAACGTATCCCATCATCATGCTCACCGCCCTCGGAACTACAGACGACAAAGTAGACGGTTTCGACGCCGGAGCTGATGACTACATGGTAAAGCCTTTTGAAATGCGCGAACTCATCGCCCGCATCAACGCCCTGCTGAAACGGAGCAAAGCCGCTCGTGCCGACAATCAACTCCTTCGCTTTGCCGACTTGCAGTTGAACCTGCAAACCAAAACCGTGAAACGCGGAGAAACGGAACTGAACCTTACACCCAAGGAATTTAACTTACTGGCTTATATGATGGCCAATCATGACCGGGTACTTTCCAAAGCCGAGATAGCCGAGAAAGTATGGGATATGAATTTCGATTCGGGAACCAACTTTATCGAAGTCTACATCAGCTATCTTCGCCGAAAGGTAGATAAGGGATTCGACCGTAAACTCATTCACACCAAATCCGGTATGGGATTCATACTGAAGGAAGAACATGAAAATCCAGAATAGACTGACATTGCTCTTTTCGTTCCTCTTCGGTGTCATTCTATTTGCCTTTATCGTAGGGGTTTACCAGTTTTACAGCAACCGTTGCAAGGAGGATTATTTTGAACGGCTGCACTTGCGGGGTGTCCTGAAAGTAGACCTTATTGACGGAGAAACCGTTGCCCCTGATGTTCTCCATGCCCTATATGAAAACACTCCGCCCAATTATGAACCACAAGTGACCATCTTCAACAAAGACGGTAAACTCATCTACCGGGACAAAAAAAATACGCTTCCCGAACAGGATTATCAGAACCTTATCCGACAAATCCACTCTTCCGGAAGTTGCTGCATCTGGAACGACAACAAACAAACCTACGGATTTGCTATCGAAGGTGACAAAACGAACTATGTTGTCTTTGCCACCGGACAAGATATGCATGGAGAATCCCAACTCCGAATGTTGAGAACGGTACTTGGCGTTGCGTATCTAATCACCATGTTATTCATTGTGCTGACTGTACGGCTTTTCACCAAACAAGCTTTCAGTCCTGTTTCCAAAATGTTAGACAAGGCAAAAGACATCACCCTTTCCAGCCAACTGGATATTCGTCTGGACGAGGGAAACCGGAAAGATGAACTGGCGAAACTCGCCATCACCTTCAACCAAATGCTTTCACAACTCGAAAAGGCTTTCAACGCCCAAAAACAGTTTGTCTACAACATCTCACACGAACTCCGCACTCCTCTTTCTGCCATCATCACGGAACTGGAGCTCTCCAGAAACAAACCTGGCAACCGAAAAGAGGACTATGAAGCAATGATCGATCTTGTACTGAAAGATTCTCACCGACTTGTCAAACTCTCCAACAACCTGTTAGACATGGCAAAAGCAAACTATTCTCCATCAGAAATCGCTATGCACGAGATTCGCCTGGACGAGTTATTGCTCAATGTATGCTATAAAGTCCAAAAGTCCTCCCCCAGCTACACTGTTCAACTGATTTTCGACAAGGAAGATATTGAAGACGATCGTCTCATCTCCGTCAATGGTAACGAATATCTGCTTAACGTAGCATTTGGCAACCTGATAGACAACGGATGCAAATTCTCGCCGGATAAGACTTGCGAAGTGCATATTTCGTATGAAGCCCAAGAGATCATTCTCCAAATGATCGACCACGGCATCGGAATTACGCCCGAAGATATGAAGTCTATCTTCACTCCTTTCTTTCGTGGAAGTAACAGGAATTTTGCCGAAGGAAACGGCATCGGGCTTTCACTGACTCACAAGATTATAGAGATACACGCAGGAGAGATTCTGGTGCAATCTTGTCCCGGACAAACTGTATTCACGGTGAAACTAAAAAATCTTTGTTGAACTATTACCAATAAGTACATCATCAATGAGTATACCTCTAAAGAAAACAGTCCTATAAATCTCCCGGATACAGAGAGAAGGTTCTAATGATTTTCTAATTTTTTTATAAGGGATTTCTAACTGCAACGGAAACCAAACCACCGTATCTTTGTCATGTCCAAAAGAAATAAAGGACACAACAGAACGTATAATCTATTAAAATTAAACAAGTATGAAAAAGATTGTATTAAGCGCAGCCCTCGTTGCTGCTATGGTTTTGGGAACAGCTAACATCTATGCTCAAACTCCGACTAAAAAAGTAGCAAAAACAGAACAGACTACTCCGGCCAAGAAGAAAACAACAACCGATAAGAAAGAATGTAAAAAGGAGTGTACTTCAAAAACAAAAAGCACAACTCCGGCAACTACTACTCCAGCAACTAAGGTTGAAAAGAAGGCAACAAAGAAATAACTTAGTATCAGTCAACCCAAAACAAGCAGTACAGAAAGGTGTATCAAAAGCCGGATCTATCTTCATTCTCCTCTTACGAAAAGAGTGGAAGCAAAGATAGTGCCGGACTTCTGATACACTTTTTCTTTTAAAATCCACCATGCCTGTTGTTGGTATGGCTACATCAATTCCCCTACGCAACGCTCTCATTTCTTTCTCACGGTGTGCAGCAGATTGTCCCATTTTCCAAGTACCTTCCCCAAGGCGGAGACCTGAATTCTATTGTAAAAAGCGACTTTATGCTCCATATTATTCTACATAATTTTCAGGATACTCACAGGCTCAATGAAAATCACTCCCACATGACAGTAGACAATGTAAGAGTGAACTTTGATACTAACTGTTATGCGTTATACCCTGCATTGTTTTCTTGCACTACTGTTTAATGTCTTCATTTGCGATACCTATGGTTTGTCCACCATCGACAACAAGGGGATGCCCAATCATAAAGCCGGCTCCTTCTGAACACAACCACAATACAGCTGATACAACCTCGCCCACTTTACCCAGCCGACCTATAGGCTCTTGAGCAACCATTGCCTTGTAACCTTCGGGCGTGCCTCCGGAGAATCGGCGGATCATTTCGGTGTCGATTACCCCCGGACAAACAGCATTAATACGAACACCGGATGAAGCATAATCCAAAGCGGCCGATTTGGTAAGCCCTACAACACCAAACTTTGCCGATACATACGTTGAACCTCCTCTGAAACCTACAACTCCGGAGCTCGATGAGGTGTTTACAATTGTTCCACCACCATTTTTCAACATAAGTGGGATTTCGTATTTCATTGACTTAAATACACCGATCAGGTCAATGCTGAGTAAACGCTCAAATTCTTCTTCCTCAATTTCATGCAATGGCTGTATTTTGTATTCGATACCCGCGTTATTGAAAGCGATATCAAGTTTGCCAAAAGTCTCGATTGTTTTGTCGAGCGCAGTTTTGATGTCTTCTGATTTGGTTACGTTCACTGTAACAGCCAATACGTCACCGCCTATCTCTTCAATCATTTTTGCAGTTTCTAGGTTGGCTCTTTCCGATAGGTCGGTTACGACCACCTTTGCTCCTTCTTTGGCAAATGCGATTGCTACTCCACGACCAAGTCCGCCACCTGCTCCGGTAATAAAAACTACTTTACCATCGAATCTTCCGTTTCCTTTAATTTCCATTTATCTTTTCTTTTTTTTATTATTGTTGTATATCTACTTTTTATTGCTGACTGATAATACTATTAAGGAATCAGTACGATTGTACCATTTCTCTTATTTGACTCCAACAGTTGATGAGCTTTGGGAGCTTCTACCAATGGCAGTTGAATAGGGGCATCAATTTTAATAGATCCATCTATTATTGCATTAAAATAGTCTTTTGCCATTGAAAGTAACTTGTCGTAATCATTCACATGGTGTTTTAAGTCTCCGAATGTGGCATACAAAGAGCCATGAACTGCTAAATCCCACAAATCAAGATTTACGGAACCGGTAACCATACCATAATTGACGTAGTAGCCGAAGTTACGCAATGATTTGAGCGACGCTTCCACTACCGCTTTTCCAAGACCATCAAAAACAACATGACTTCTTTTCCCTTCAGTAAATTCATTCACTTTAGCGGCGATGTCCTCCGTCAATGTATTTATCACCAAGTCGGCACCAAGTTCTTTGGCCCTCTCTTTTTTATCATCCGAATCAACGGTTGCGATTACGGTTGCTCCTTTGCTTTTTATCCACTGGGTAAGGATGGAGCCAACTCCACCGGTTGCTGCATGCACAATGGCGATCTCACCGTTGCGGATCGGATAGGTATAATGCATTAAGAAATGGGCTGTCAATCCTCTTAAGGTATTGCTCGCTGCTATTTCAAAACTTAATTCACCCGGTAAGGGTAGTGCCAATCCTGCCTCTACGATGTGGTTCTCGCCATAAGCTCCTAACGACTGAACATAAACCACCCGATCACCCGGCTTGAAGGTTTTTACATTTTCGCCTACTTCAAGCACGATACCGGCTCCTTCTTTGCCGGGAGTGAACGGTTCGATAGCTTGCCCCTTACTTCGTAAATAGGTTTCATTTCCCTGCCTTGTGTAAACGTCCGTATAGTTAACGCCAATGGCATGATTGCGAACTTTTATTTCGTTTGGTCCGGGATTACCCAGTTCAACTTCTTCTATTTTCATGACCTCTGGAGCGCCATATTCCCGTGCTACAATTCGTTTCATTTTTGAGTCTGATTATTCTATTATTTGATAAGATTGTTTTTTCTAAGCCAAGTCGTTATTTCTTCTTTTGATTGCGCTACACGACTTTCAGATATCGGCAAACCCTCAGTTACATTTGCTTTAGGGGCCAGATGTTTCATATCCTCTACACTTCGTCCCATTCGGTTGCCACCATGTGTCATAAACGGCACAACTGTTTTTCCCGATAACTCTGCCTTAGCCATAAAAGTGGCCACAGGAGGAGCAATTGTAGTAAACCAACAGGGTGAACCAACATAGATTACATCATATTGAGCCAAATTCTGGGGCATCTCCTTCAAGGGAGGCTGGTATCCCTCACGCACTTCGCGCTTTGCCACTTCTTCTATTTCATCCCGATCACGTGTATAAGGGATAGCCGGAAGAAGTTCGAACACTTCGGCATTCGTTATTTCACCCATATTCTTTGCTACCGTGCGAGTGTTTCCGCCCCACGAAAAATAAACAACCAATGCCTTTTCGGGTGGATTCCCCGTCATTCCGCCTTGATTACCAGCCTGTGTAGCCGATGAATTGCAACTACTTAGTCCCATGATATAAAGTGCTATAAAAACTAATTTTAATTTCATACAAATCGATTATTTTAGATTGTTATTAAAAAAGGAAACTAATTTGTCGAACGGAATCAGTTCCATGCGGTCGTACAGATCTACATGGCTGGCGCCGGGGATAATCAGTAATTCTTTATTATCGCCTGTCAGCCGCTTGAATGTATCCTCACTAAAATAACGTGAATGTGCTTTTTCGCCATGAATCAGTAGAACCGCACTGCGAATTTCTCCTGCATAAGACAACAACGGCATGTTCATGAAAGATAGTGACGAGGTTGCATTCCACGCTCCGTTAGAGTTGATGGAACGAGGGTGGAAACCTCTTGGAGTTTTGTAATAATCGAAGTAATCTTTCACAAACTGAGGTTCATCGCCTTTAATCGAATTAGGCAGACCTCCAGTAGAAGGAATGATATTGCCTGTCTGTGCATCATGGGTACGAATTGCGTTCAACTGCTTGCGATTCTCATAACGGGCGTCGACATCCACTGAGTCGAAATAGCCGTTTGCATTTACCCGACTCATGTCGTACATCGTTGAAGCCACCGTAGCTTTGATACGTGTGTCCATCGCTGCCGCATTCAGCCCCATGCCACCGAAACCGCAGATACCAATAATACCAATACACTCCGTATCTACATTATCGAGCGTAGTAAGAAAATCTACCGCTGCGCTGAAATCTTCAGTGTTGATGTCCGGCGAAGCTACGCTACGCGGTTCACCACTGCTTTCACCCGTAAAAGAGGCATCAAAAGCCAATGTCAGAAATCCTCTCTCCGCCATCGTTTGGGCATACAATCCCGATGCTTGCTCTTTCACTGCACCAAACGGACCAGCTACTACAATTGCAGCCAATTTCCCATCAGTGTCTTTGGGCGTATAAAGGTCGCCTACAAGCGTGATACCGTAACGGTTTTTGAACGTCACCTTGCGGTGGTTTACCTTTTCACTTTGCGGGAACTTCTTATCCCACTCTGCAATTAGTTTCAATGTTTCCATTTCCTGATTTACTTTTTGATTAATATTGTTTTCTGCATAGCTCGTTAGAGCTATCATTCCTGTTAAAGCTATAATAGCTCCTGACTTCAGATTCATTATTTTCATACGTTTTATAAGGTGATTATTCGCTGTTATTTACAGAAGCAAAGGTAGGGCGAAAGCCAAAAGGAGAGGTTATTGAAAAGCTCAAAGATGATTTCTCTAAAGCTCATCTACAAGGAAAGACTTTCCCAAAGCCACAAAATCACACAAATTGGTTTTAACCAAATAATTTACTCTTTCTATTGTCCACAAGAGCGGTACGAATGGTTAGTCGAGGCAAAAATAAAGCGAAAGCCCCACAGCAGTTATGCTGTGGGGCTCAAAGATAATTTCTCAAAAGCTCAATATATCTTCTGCTATGAGATTAACCTAAAAGGGCTGTTGGCGGAATACCATATTGTTTTTTAAAGGCTGTCGAGAAATGGGACGGATTCTTAAATCCAACCTCGACGTAGACATCTACGACCTTTTTGCCGCCCTCTTTCATCTTGATATAAGCTATTTCAAGGCGTTTGCGGATCAACCATTTTTCGGGAGTGAGCTCACTTATCTTTCTAAAATCTCGCTTAAACGTGGCAAGGCTACGCCCTGTATAATGTGCCAATTCATCCAATGTGAACTCATACATATAGTTCTTATCCATAAAATCAAGGATGTCAATCTTCCACGGCTCATTGAAATCAAAAAGTGTAGGGACAAATCGTTTGTCTATATGTAGCAGAGCAAGCAATCCCTCTTGTAATTTTAGACTCATCAAATCATCTTTCGGCTTCACATCTATATTAAAATAGGGTGTCATTGAAGCAAAGAGACTTAAAAGCTCAATAGTCTTTGGCAACTTAATTACACCACTTTCGACTTTTGATGTTGTGGCAGGAACCTTGTATTGTTTCAATTTACCATACATTTCTCGGAGGAAATTACGAGTAAAACTCAAAAAAATGCCACAATACCGTTCTCCGTCATAAGTCTTTTTATACATCGTAATATTATGGTCACGGGGGATAAATACACACTCACCTTTTCCTACATGAATCTGTTCTTTACCATTATCAAGAATCATTTCTCCTGAGTAGACATAATTTATGGCATATTCACGTGAACGGTGTATGCACCCGCTTTCATCGTCATAGAAAAAACTAAAGAATACATTATTATAGTTGAAAATAACCTTCATAGGTCCTGATTCTTCTTTATACTCTTCTTTCATATTAATAGAATGGTATCATTTGAGATGTCCAATTGCAAATTTAGATATAAATTGCGATTTCTATCTAAATTTGTACTCTAAAGAAACTATCTTAAAATCTCAACTCAATAAAGAAAATCCTATTCCAGCTACTCTTTACCTGTTTTTTGTGCTTTTAGCTTCATGAGTTCCAGCAAGGATAATAAAGAAGACTTTCCATCAGTGGCAGATACTGATATCCGGTCCTGACGGGTGTACCATTTGCCCTGATCGGATTCATGCTGTTCCTGATTTTTTATAAGAAATATCAGGCAAAATACTAAAGAGAATATTACCTGATTGAAAATATTGCCATACAAAGGAACTATTGGAATATATTCATTACATTTGTACACATTCATTATAAACGATATTGCATTGTCTAAACAAACAAGTATTCTAATAGAAAAACGATTATGGCCTCAAATTCTGAATCACCCAAATACAATAAAAAAATAGAAAGTAAACAACTCGGTTATGGCTTCACTTTTGTATTAATCGGCCTACTCGCATTAGTAACTGGAATTATTATACTGTCGATAGAAGTAATAATTGGTGCAATAGTTGGAATTATTATTGGCTTCATAATAATGTCTACAAGCAAAATAACAATTACCCCAAATAATACTTTGGAAAAGCAGCCCATACAAACAACCGCTACATTCAATGGAATCGATCAACCTTATTTTAATATTGTTCAAGACCATGGAGATAGGCTATTTCTGTTTATTCAGAAACTAAACGATGATCCACGTCTAAAAGAAGAGGTTGACAATGCGATACATTTCCATTCTACCGGCAAACCCGCTGAAATACCATTTCCAGACCTGATCAATATGTTGATAACCGCAGATTTATTAAAGGTTTATCAGCAGCTAGGCTATAGATTTGGAATAGATAGAAAGGAGAGCTTTGCCATCATCTATCTGTTTGCCCGTATATATGGCTTACAGAAAATCACATTCTCTGAATTGCCTGTTGCCTATAACCGTATTTCTAATAGTATTGCCGATTACCTGCCTCTCATTGAAAAAATAAATGCAGACAATATCAAATCGGACACTTTATTCATATTAGGTGCAATCATCAACAATATGGATAATGAAATAGGAAAGCAATACCATTTACTTTTATATCGTTATGCATCTATTATTGCCAAAGCAGATGGAACCATTACAACAAAAGAAGCCGATTTCCTGAAAAGCATCATGTCTCCCTGGAATAATGAAATCAGTAAAAGTGAGCTAGAATCTAATACGGCTACATACGTCAGCACACCCGAAAAGCAAGGAGGAATGGAGCAGCTAACTCAATTGACCGGACTTGAACTGGTAAAAAATGATGTGGCTACATTAGTCAATTTTATCAAAATTCAGAAGGTACGTGCATCAAAAGGAATGAAAGCCCCCTCACTTTCATATCATTGTGTATTTATAGGGAATCCTGGAACAGGAAAGACTACCGTTGCACGAATTTTAGCCTGCATTTATAAAGAACTGGGTATCTTGGAGAAAGGACATTTAGTTGAAACCGATCGTTCTGGCCTGGTCGCAGAATATGTAGGACAAACCGCTGTCAAAACAAATAAAATCATAGACTCTGCCATGGATGGAGTACTGTTTATTGATGAAGCTTATTCTTTGGTTACAAATTCAAGCAATGATTATGGAAAAGAAGCAATAGCAACACTGCTAAAGCGAATGGAAGATGACAGAGAACGCCTGGTTGTTATTCTTGCCGGTTACACGCAGGAGATGAAAGAATTCATAGACTCAAATCCCGGACTACAATCGCGCTTCAACCGCTACATTGAGTTTAAGGACTATTCAGAAGAAGAACTATTACAGATATACCTTGGTAATCTGAAAAAGTATGAATATGTAATCACCGATGGAGCCATAGAGAAAATGAAACGGGTGATCAATAAAGCTATTATCCATAAAGACCACAATTTTGGAAATGCCCGTTGGGTTCGCAACATTTTTGAAAAAACATTGGAAATTCAAGCGAACCGTTTAGCGACGGACGGAAATATATCAAATGAATCATTGACTACTATTACAGAAGATGATATAATTGAAAACAATTGAGACTTTTCACTAAGCCCAAAAATCGAAAGCGGACACTTGATTCTTTATCACATAAAAGAATCACCCTAATATAAATTTATTTTCAGTCGACTTCATAACAAAGCAAAACAGTTGACGCAATAGATATCGGAAGAAATGAACCAGCCCTATTTCTTTTTCTTTCGATGCCTCAAAGGTATTATATCACAAGAGATTGAAATGACGTACTTTGTCTCAGATTAGCTTACTTTGTCTTACTTTCATCTAAAATGTATTTACTTTTATCTAGAATGATTTTACTTATGCACCGGACGATTTATCGTATATTTGGAATACGATAAGTATCTCAATGAACCATGAGTCTCTTGATGGCAAGTTCTGATTAGCTATTATGAAAATAAAATTAGCTATAATGAAATCGGGATTAGCTATAATGAAATCGGGATTAGCTATAATGAAATTGAGATTAGCTATAATGAAAATAAAAGCAGCTATAGCGGGATTCTGTGCTATACATAGCATATGGAAGATAAACAGGCGGTGAGTTTTCTTTTTAATAGTGTACACGTTCGCAGACGCGAAAGAATATTCTTTTTATATGAAAAAAAGCGTGTAATTGAGGTGGAGGGGGACC
>OGMD01001015.1_pt1 | contig 10563 bp, 11 predicted proteins | sample 1573041 | NCBI WGS metagenome assembly OGMD01 (sample SAMEA2582007, study PRJEB24529) | metagenome | biome: Human gut stool | place: China | collected 2011 | reverse complement strand
TGGAAAAACCGTCAGCATCGGTAAGGTTGCCATTGCCACCTTCCAGAATCCGGAGGGCTTAAGCAAAAAGGGTTCTTTTTACTATGGGGCAGCAGAAAGCGATAACAGTGGTAATGCTTCCGCTACGATCCCAGGAGGAAGCACCTCTTCTTTAATGACCGGATATCTGGAGGCTTCCAATGTGGATCTTGCAAAGGAATTTTCTGATATGATCACAACACAGAGAGGCTTTCAGGCCAATTCAAAGATCATCACAGTCAGTGATGAGATCCTGTCTGATCTGATCAACATGAAGCGGTAAGGAATATGATCTGTGTAGAACGACTTAACGGAGAGATTTTATATCTGAACTGGCTTCAGGTTGAATTGATCGAACAGATTCCGGAAACAAAGATCCGTATGATGAATGGAGATTACTATCTGGTAAAAGACAGTGTAGAAAGCATCAAAGATCAGGTGACCGGGTTCTTTCAAAGGTGTGTCAGCATAAAAAAAGAGATGCAGATTTAGGAGGAAAAGCAGGTGGATCCTACAACATTACTAGGTATAATCCTGGGTTTTGCTTTAATTGTAAACGGAATCGGTTTTGCCAAGATTGGTAACTTTATTGATATCCCCAGTATGGTCATTGTAATTGGTGGGGCTCTGTCAGCAACTTTGTCTAGCTATCCATTAGGGATATTAAAGGATATCCCAAAGCATTTTGCAGTACTTATAAGGGGAAACCGCTATAATATCCCCAAATTGATCGAACAGCTTGTAGATCTGGGAACCATAGCAAGGCAGAGCGGCCTTCTGGCGTTGGAGGATAAAGCGGCGGAGATCAAGGATACTTTCTTTAAGCAGAGTGTCCTGATGATCGTAGATGCAAACGATCCGGACAAAGTAAGGCTGGTTCTGGAAAGAGAACTGGATAATATGATGATCCGTCACGACCAGGCGGCAGGTCTTTATGAAAAAGCTGCATCTTATGCACCGTCCTTTGGTATGATAGGTACCCTGATCGGTTTGATCAACATGCTGAAGGGAATGAATATGGATGCAGGCGGTTCATCTACTATCGGCAGTGACATGTCAGTAGCATTGATCACAACCTTTTACGGCTGTATTCTTGCAAATGTTATTTTTAATCCGATCGCAAAGAAACTGAGGATCCGTCAGGATGAGGAAGAACTGTATTGTTCTACTATCATTGAAGGGATCATTGCCATACAGGCAGGAGAAAATCCAAAATACCTGAGGGAACATCTTCTTGCATCGATTAAACAGTCACAGCAGCGGAAGATCCTTGCAAAAGCAGAAGCTGGAGATTTTCAGGGGAAGGAACAGGAAGATAAATGAGTAAGAAAAATCGCCCCACAGACAGCGGCGGCAACTGGATGGATACTTATGGAGACATGGTAACATTGCTGCTTACATTTTTTATCATGCTGTATTCCATGTCTAACCTGGACGCACAGAAATGGACTATTTTTGTGAAAAGCATCCCAAGCATACAGAACCAGGGATCAGAGAATATTACCATTAATTCCCAGATGTCAGATACCCCAGAGGTGGATAGCAAAGGCCAGGAGATCGGCCAGGAGATTGCCCAGGAAGCTCTTCAGGCAGAAGATGTAAATGAGCTGTATCTTACGATCGCTGAAAGCCTGAATCAGGCGGGTGTAAAGGAGGCTACGGTCATCAGGGGAGATGATTATACTTATGTTTCTTTTGCAAATAATGTGTTTTTCGGTGCAGACAGCTCCGTGCTTACACGGGAAGGACAGGCAGTCCTCAATACATTTGCAAAAGCCATAGCTCCTGCAGCAGGTGGGATTGAACAGGTTAATATCATGTCCCACACTGCGAAAGTAACAGATAATTCACAGATCAATCCACAGATTATACGAAAAGACCGTATCCTTTCGGCGATGAGATCTGCAGAAGTATGTATTTATCTTCAGCAGCAGAATGTAATAAAGCCGGAGAAGCTGGTGGATATAAGTTATGGTGAATATCGCCCTATAGCAGATAATTCCACAGAAGAAGGAAGGATAAAAAACCGCAGGATTGAATTTTTGCTTTTAGATAATGGGGCAAAAGAAAGAGACCTGAATGAGTATTATAAAGAGTTTAAGAGCGGTGAATATGCGAATACTACAGTAGTAACAGTAGGAGAGTCACAAAGCTCTTCCCAGGGTGGTGAAACCGTACCGGCAGATACAGAGGCACCGGTAGATACCGGTGCAGAAGATGCAGGTGCAGAAGATGCAGGTGCAGAAGATGCAGGTGCAGAAGATGCAGGGTCTGTGGAGAAAATGCAAAATACCAGTGAATAAGAGAGGTCAGGAAGAATGGCAGATGTTTTATCACAAAGCCAGATAGATGCACTTTTAAAATCCATGAGTGCGGATGCACCAGCACAGGAAAAGAAAACAGAATCTGTACAGCCTCTGTCACCAGAAGAAAAGAACTATATTAAATACGACTTTTTCAGCCCGAGGAAATTCACAAAAGAAAAAATGAAGATCCTCAGGAGTGTATTTGAGAATTATGCACGTATTCTTACTTCCCAGATCAACGGTATTTTCCGCGTGATGACGGACATAACGGTGCTGGATGTACAGGAAAGAAGGTATTACGAATACGTAAATGCCCTTCACGAAAACGACTGCATGACAATGATAGACGCATCAATAGCAGGAGAAGAAAAAATGAGTGTTCCACTGATGCTGTTTGTAACTCCGGGTATGGTGATTACACTGATCAACCATATGCTGGGGGGCGAAGATGTTGTAGCAGTAGAGGATGATTACCGGTATTCCGACGTGGAACGTGCTTTGTACAAGCGGATTGTAGAATATATGACAGGTACCTTAAAGGATGGATTTTCGAATTATGTGAGCATTGTTTTTTCCGTAGAACATGTAGAAGAAAATCCAACCATGGTCCAGGATGTAGGTCTGGATGAAACAGTAGCCATTATCATTTTAAATGTGGACATATCTGGACAGGCACAGGAAAAAGTAAAGATCTGCCTTCCGGGCAATCTTCTTACGGTGATCTTTCACAGTATTGACAACCGCAAGCACCTGGCAAGAGGATTTTCTTATCAGGATAATAAAGAGAAGATCATGGATAATATCCGTTACTCCAAACTGCCTATTACAGGACAGCTTGGCACGGTACAGCTGGATCTGAAAGGACTTTATCAGATCCAGGTAGGAGATGTGATCGATCTTGGAAAGCCAAAAGACAGTCCGGTCAGACTTTTTGTAGGACGTCAGCCTTGGTTTACAGGACAAATGGGATGTTATAAGAAAAATGTGGCTGTGAAGATTGAAAAATGCATTGCGTCACAAATAGAAGAAAAGAAAACGGATATAATGCCGCAGAAGGAAGAAGATCCTGATAACAGTGACGGATCTGTAAAAGAACAAGGATAAATACGCTCCGGAATACGGGAGTATAAATAAGAATGAAGGAAGAAGAGGAATAAGAAATGGCTAAGATAATGCTGGTAGACGATGCTGCTTTTATGAGGATGATGATCAAGAAAGCTCTCAGTTCAAGTGGATATAACGATTTTATCGAGGCACAGGATGGGGCAGAAGCAGTAAAAAAATACAGTGAGGAAAAACCGGACATGGTAATTATGGATATCACCATGCCAAATATGGACGGGCTTCAGGCTTTGAAAAAAATTCGTGAAGGTGATCCAAATGCCAAAGTTGTTATGTGTACAGCAATGGGACAGGAAAGCATGGTTGTAGATGCGATCAAATCAGGTGCCCGTGATTTTGTGGTGAAGCCTTTTGATGCACAGAGAATTGTAAAAACTGTAAATGACATTTTAGGAAAATGATCCATAAGGAGGGAACTGTTATGGCATTTTTAGGTTCATTCGATATAAGCGCTTCTGGAATGAGCGCACAGCGTGTCAGGATGGATATTGCGGCAGAAAACATAGCAAATATGGACACAACGCGGACAGAGTCAGGTGGTCCATACCGAAGGAAAAATGTACTTCTTGAAAGCTATTCAGATACGTCTTTTGCCCAGGCAATGGAAAATGCAGCACGGGGAAAAGGAATAACCAGCCGTCATGCAGGAGTAAGAGTTTCTGGCATTGTGGAAGATGACAGAGAAGCTAAGAAAGTTTACAATCCGGATCATCCGGATGCGGATGCAGACGGCTATGTGACTATGCCAAATGTGGATGTGCTGAAGGAAACGGTAGACAGCATGTCAGCGACCCGGTCTTATGAAGCAAATGTAACAGCGTTAAACGCAATTAAGCTGATGGCTCAGAAAGCACTGGAAATCGGTAAGTAGAAAACAGGAGGAAAATAAGAATGGGTGCACTCAGCTTTAATGAGATGGAAATAGATGCTCTTGGGGAGATGATGAATATCAGCCTCGGAGCATCAGCGACAGCAATGTCTACCCTTTTAGGATCTACCGTTCACATTACGACTCCAAAGGTAAAGATCCTTACAAGGGATCAGTTTGAGTTTAAAAAGCTGGAACCGGCAGTAGGAGTAGAGATCGCTTATGTAGAGGGACTGGAAGGAAGCAATATTATGATGTTCAGCAGAAATGACGTGCGCATCATAGTAGGAACCCTTCTGGGCGAAGAGGTACCAGATGATAAATTTGAACTGGATGAGATCAACAGAAGTGCTATTTGTGAGGTAATGAACCAGATGATGGGTGCTTCAGCAACGGCACTTTCAGAATTTTTGAAATTTACAGTTAATATATCCACACCAGTTTCTTTTGAGATCACAGACGCAGAAAGCTTTAAAAACAAGTATTTTCCGGAAGCAATTCCTATGGTGGTCATTTCCTTTACCCTTGAGATCGAAGGAAAGCTGAAAAGTGAGTTTTTAAATATTATGCCGGAAAAGCTTGCCAAAAGGCTTTTGGAACCATTTGAGATATCCCTGGAAGAAGCAGCAGAGGTTCAGACAGAAGATAAGGAGTCAGGATCAAAGGCAGCAGAAGAAACTGCAGAGAAGGTAATAGAAGAGGCAGCAGAGAAAGAAAAAACGCAGCCTGATCCAGAACCAGCACCTACACCGCAGCCAGCACCGGCCCCGCAGCCAGCACCGGCCCCGCAGCCAGCACCGGCCCCGCAGCCAGCACCGGTCCCACAGCCAGCATCTACACCGCAGCCAGCACCTACATCGCAGCCGGTATATTCCCAGATTCCAGCTGGTATTTCTGCAGATATGAATCCGGCTATTTTACAGCTTTTGAATCAGATGCAGCAGTCACAGGTGCAGATGATGCAGCTGATGCAGGATATGGAAAAACGGGAACAGGAAGGGAAAAAGGAATCCAGGGAACCTGCCCTGATCCGGCCGGCCAATGCGCCTGGTCTTGAATCTTCTGGAAGTGAAAATGGAGAAGAAAGCGCCAACCAGGAAATGCTCATGAAGGTGCCGTTGGAGATATCAGTGGAAATAGGACGCACTAAGAAATTGGTAAAGGATATTCTGGAGTTTACCCAGGGATCTCTTGTAGTCCTGGACAAAATGGCAGGAGAACAGGCAGACCTGTATGTAAATGGACAGTGTGTTGCCAGGGGAGATATTGTAGTAGTAGAGGATAATTTTGGTATCCGTATTACCGATATTGTAACCAGGGATATCAATCCGGAGAGCCCTTAATATGATAACAGATATTGTTTCTACAACAGGTATGCTGCTTGCTTTTGTAGTCATTTTGTTTTTGGCATGGCAGGCAAGCCGGTACCTGGGGAAAAACGCCCCTTATGGAAATAAGGGGGGAAAGATGCGGATACTGGAACAACTAAAAGTAGGAAATGATCAGTACATTATTCTTCTTAAACTGGATGAAAACCAATATCTGCTTGGGACTAGTCAGACGGGGATCCAGGTTCTGGAACGGTTTAAGGAGGAGAAAACGAATGAATGAGCTGATTACAGGCTTAAATGGAGGAAATGTTCCTGCGCTGGATATTATCATGCTGCTTACCTTTGCAGCATTGCTTCCTTCCATTGTGGTTATGATGAGTTCCTTTATGCGTATTATAATCATACTTTCTTTTACGAGAAATGCAATGGGAGTCCAGCAGACACCGCCTAATATGGTATTAACAGGCATGGCACTTTTTTTGTCGCTGTATATTATGAGTCCGGTTATAGGCCAGATCAATACGGTTGCCTACGAGCCCTATAAAAATGGGGAGATCACACAGCAGGAGGCAGTAAGCCGCATGGCAGATCCACTGAAGCAATTCATGCTTCGCAATACAGAGAAGGATACGCTGGATCATTTTGTACAGATGTCAAAACAGGAAGTTAAGAAAGATGTGAAAGAATATCCTCTTACTGTTGTTGTACCAGCTTTTATGACCAGCGAATTAAAAAAAGGGTTTCTTGCAGGATTTCTGATTTATCTTCCATTTCTGCTTATAGATATAGTGGTGTCTACCACCCTTATGTCCATGGGTATGGTAATGCTTCCGCCAACTATGGTCTCTCTTCCCTTTAAGTTACTTTTATTTATTACAGTAAATGGCTGGGAACTTTTATTTTCCAGTCTGGTACAAAGCTTCCGGTAGGAAAGAGGTGGGAATATGACAGAAGTGCAGATCCTGGATATCATGTATGAAGCATTCCAGCTGGCAATGAAGCTGTCGCTGCCATTTCTGTTGATCAGTATGATCGTAGGTGTGGTCATTGCTGTTTTTCAGGCGGCCACACAGATCAATGAACAGACAATGACATTTGTCCCCAAGCTGCTGGCTATTATGGTGCTTTTAGGTTTTTTAGGAAGTTCTATGCTGGTCATGCTTCAGGAATTTTTTCAATACATAGTGGAATTGATCGCAAAGGGGTAAAGAAGATCTATGTTTATCACATTTTCAATGGCAGTGATGCGTATGAGCGGAGCCATCGGATTCAATCCCCTTTTTGGAAAAAGTAATTTTCCTGTAAAAATAAGGGCATATTTTATTTTTGCCCTGTCACTGCTCCTGTATCTGTCTGCAGACCAGACCCAGATGGCATATCCGGGATCAATGGCAGAATACATCCTGATGCTTGCGGGAGAGCTTTTTCTTGGGGCAGTGTTAGCCTTTGCAATGGAACTGGCATTCCTTACGATCCGGTTTGCTTCTTCCATTATGGATTATTCAATGGGACTTAGCATGGCTCAGGTTTATGATCCCCAGTATGGAACCCAGTCAACGGTCAGTTCCGGTATTTATTATGCATTTATGGTACTGATCTTTTTTGCCAGCAACAGTCATTTGCGGCTGTTAGCATTGTTTTACCAGTCGGTACAGCTGATCCCTTTTGGAAAAGTGACATTTAATCCCATGCTGGTCCATGTGATCACAGCTGGATTCTGCCAGGGGATCCTTACTGGTATGCAGTTTGCATTTCCAATGATAGCAATTGAGCTTGTATCAGAACTGGCAATGGGGATTCTGATGCGTATCATTCCCCAGATCAATGTTTTTACGGTAAATTTCCAGGTAAAGATCATAATGGGGCTTTTGATGATGCTGCTACTGTTTTCGCCAATGGCAGATTATATAGATACCATCTTTACATATATGTATCAGATGATGTGGAAGCTTTTAAGCAATATGAAACCAGTCTGAAAGGAGTGTCATAGAAGATGGGACAGAGTGGCCAGGAGAAAACCGAACAGCCTACCGCCAAAAAGCGGCGGGATGCCAGAAAAGAAGGAAATATCTTCCAAAGCAGGGATGTAGCTACCGTAGTGATCCTGGCTGGCATATTTTTCGGGATCCGCATATGGCTTCCTTTTATATATGGACAGATGAAAAATTATATGACCTGGGTCATAGATGGAGCAGCCCGGTCCTCAGAAGATATGCTTTCAGCCAGCCTTGTTTTTGTTACACTGTCTGTGTTTTTAAAATGTGCGCTTCCTCTGTTGCTTTTAGCCCTTTTACTTGGAATTGTGGCGCATGGAGTACAAACACGTTTTAATGTATCCTTTAAATCCATCCGGCCAAAATGGAACAGGCTTAATCCCCTTTCAGGCATAAAACGTCTGTTTTCCATGAAAAATGCAGTAGAGTTGGTGAAAAACTCCATCAAGATAACACTGCTGCTGGTATTGCTTTACAACATACTGAAGCAGGATCTGCAGCCCATGGCATCAATGATCGATATGAGTCCTGCAGCATCTGCGGCTTATATGATGAAAATGATCTTTGATCTGCTGATACGTGTATGTATTGCCTTTATGGTCATTGCCTTTGGCGATTATCTGTATCAGCGCTGGGAATATGAAAAAGAGCTTCGCATGACAAAGCAGGAAGTAAAAGATGAGTATAAACAGACAGAAGGTAATCCTGAGATTAAAAACAGGATCAAAAGCCTGCAGCGTCAGATGGCATCCAGCAGGATGATGCAGAAGGTTCCCCAGGCAGATGTGATCATACGAAATCCTACCCATGTGGCCATTGCTTTAAAATATGATCCTGATCATGACAATGCTCCGGTAGTACTTGCCAAGGGATTAGATGAACTGGCGTTAAGAATCGTAAAGGTGGGGGAAGAAAACAATGTTTATACCATTGAAAATAAACCACTTGCACGGGCTATGTACAATTCCTGTGAACTGGACAGGCCGATCCCCTCAGAATTTTATACGGCAGTAGCAGAAATCCTGGTATATCTGTATAAACAGGATAACGGGAAAAATAAAGATAAAAAATAATAGTTGGAGATTAATGGACGAATGAAACGGTTATTGAGTTACTCAGTGGTTATGTTTGTGATCACGATCATATTGCTTTTGATCATTCCCCTTCCGGCGGGACTGGTGGATGTGGCGATCATATTGAATATGTCCCTTTCCATGATGATCCTGGTAATAACCATGACCATTCGGGAGCCATTGGAATTCTCCATATTCCCCTCTCTTTTGCTTATTACCACGCTGTTCCGTCTGGGTATCAATGTTTCAACCACGAGAAATATCCTTTCTCAGGGAGGTTCATCAGGCCGTGTCATTGCTGCCTTTGGTGATTTCGTTTTAAGAGGAAACGTAGTAGTAGGTCTGATCATCTTCCTGATCATCGTGTTGATGCAGTTTATTGTTATCACAAAAGGTGCAGAACGAGTGGCAGAGGTGGCAGCCAGATTTAATCTGGATGCCATGCCGGGAAAACAGATGGCTATTGATGCAGACCTTAGTTCTGGCCTGATCAATGAAACACAGGCAAAGGAACGGCGTGCCAAGGTTCAGAGAGAAGCAGATTTTTATGGCGCAATGGATGGTGCGACTAAGATCGTAAAGGGTGATGCAGTTATGTCACTTATCACAACTGCCATCAATCTGATCGGCGGCAGCATCATCGGTATTGTACAGTCCGGCAGCAGCATCTCAGCCGTGCTGAGTACCTATTCCATTGCGACAGTAGGTGATGGTCTGGTATCCCAGATACCGGCTCTTCTTATTTCTACTGCAACAGGAATGATCGTTACAAGAGCTGTTTCAGAAGGCAGCTTAAATGAAGATGTATCAAAGCAGTTTCTGGCCCAGCCTCATGCTATGATCGTTAGTGGTGCAGCAGTGGCGGTCATGGCTGTGATACCTGGAATGCCGGCAGTAAGGACTCTGGTTGTGGCTGCATGTCTTATGGGAAGCGGATTTTATCTTTCCGGAAAGATAAAAAAAGAGCCACAGGCATTGTCACAAATGGCAATGGCTCCTTCTACCCAGCTTCAGGATTCCCCACAGGCTCAGGCAGCTGCTGCAAAAGAGGAAGTAAGTGAGGAAGAATATTTTAAAGATGTAAATAATGTATACAGCCTTCTTACACTGGAGCCAGTGGAGATCGAGTTTGGTTATAGTCTGATCCCTCTGGCAGATGAGTCAGTAGGCGGAAGGCTGATCAGCAGGATCGTTATATTCCGCCGCCAATATGCCCAGGATATGGGATTTGTGATCCCATCCATCCGGCTCCGGGACAGTTCTTCCCTGGGACCAAGTCAGTATAGTATTCGGATAAAAGGAGAAGAAATTGCAGGAGGAGAGATCCTGATTGATTATTTCCTTGCTCTGGAACCAGAGGAGGTGGAAGAAGAAATTGAAGGTATTGAGGCCATTGAACCGGCATACGGTATACCCAGCAGGTGGATCAAGCCTGAAAACAGAGATCGGGCTGAATTATATGGTTATACGGTCATTGATCCTCTGTCTGTATTGCTCATGCATCTTTCAGAAGTCATCCGGCAGCATTCATACGAACTGCTTACAAGACAGGAAGTGGTAAGGCTTACGGAAAATCTGAAAAAAACAGCTCCTGAGCTGGTGGAAGAGGCAATACCACAGATGATCAGCTACAGTTATTTCCAGAGAGTTCTTACAAACCTTCTAAAAGAAGGAATTCCGGTCCGTGACCTGGAGACCATTGTAGAGAATCTGATGCAGACAGCCTCAGAAACAGGTCTTCCTCCAAGAGAGCTGGACCAGACAGTAGAAAAGATCAGGACAGCTCTTAAACGTACCATTACCCGCATGTACTGTACAGATGGATGCATGAAAGTCATCACACTGGATGCC
>OGMD01001013.1_pt1 | contig 10592 bp, 11 predicted proteins | sample 1573041 | NCBI WGS metagenome assembly OGMD01 (sample SAMEA2582007, study PRJEB24529) | metagenome | biome: Human gut stool | place: China | collected 2011 | reverse complement strand
TGCGCCAATTTTGCATAAATTCGCTGTTTAAAGTTCATTTTCTTCCAACTGTTCTTCACCATATGAAGAGCATACGTATTTTCTGTTTGCTTCGAGGGGTGAGTAAAGTACTCATCTGGGAAAAGATGCATGTCCTCTTTCAGCGTCTGAAACTCATTCACATACCTAAAGCCATACTTTTCTGCTTCTAGAGCCATGATTACTGGTACAATTATCTTATCATAATATGTTCCATCTGGTAAAACAAAGTGTTTCCCTATATAATAATCTAAACAATCTTTTATAAAGGGATGCTTCTTCTCTGCTGCAAATATGCTCGACTCTATACATATATCAATAATCACATCTTCTTTATTCTTTTTGTATCCCATAGAAGTGAGTTTTTCTTCTACATGATTAATCCGTACATTATCTCCATGATACTCCATAGCAGTAAAGAAACGATAGTTCAAGAACTCATCAAAGCGTTTCAAAACTTGAATATCAGTATCCATATAGATACCACCATATTGATACATTGCCCACATACGTACATAATCAGCTACAAAAGCATACTTTTTTACTTGGTATGCCTCCTGTACAAAAGGCAGTGAAGTAGAAATGTCAAATGTGGTCTCGTTCCAATATTTTATTTCAAACTCAGGGAACATCTTCTTCCAGCCATCTATATATGTTAATAGTTCATCTGGAAGTGGATTCCCTCCAAACCAACAATAATGAATAATCTTAGGTATCATACTCGTTTTTGCTTAAAAAATAAAGGTTCTAAATGATTGATTGAAATCCATCCCATTCTCAAACTATAGACAATTCCTTGCGTTAAAAAAAAATAGACTGTAAACTGGCAACCTACAGTGGTGATATAACCTTCACCAAGAGAATTGATACAGAAAAAAGTAAGCAATGCTCCCAATAAACAATGCACAAAACGCCCATCTTTTCTAGATAAAAGATATCTGAAATTCTTATAAGTAAGCATTATAAAAGGAATAGTTCCTAATAAACCAAGTTGAGATAATAGCCCGCCCCAGCCAGTCGTAGTTTCCACCATTCCTGTCATTAATGAAAATTCTGTAGGATTCGATATAGAAGCAAAACCAATTCCATATATGGGACTTGATGTGAACTCATCCCATCTTGTCAACCAAGTACTTTCTCTTGATTTCATGTTAAATGATTCCGTACTCCCGCCCTGTTTGTCGAGTATACCTACAGTATAGTCCTCCCATATCGGAAATGTCAAAACAGCCAATACTGCTAAAATAAAAAATAATGTAACAGTACTTCCTAGTTTTCCTTTTTTCTGAATGTAAATCATTATTAAAGCAGAACCAATAATACCAACAATTGAGTTACGCGATGATGATAATAATAGACATAACAATAATCCCAACAACAGCCCTGTAAATACAAGTACATATATTTTTTTTATATTTTTCCTATACAACAACAATGAGCCAGCATATAATATACCCATACTACACAACATACCAAGATAATTAGTCCCTATAGTGCCTGCATACACTCTATTACCCTCCATAATAGAAAGACCTCCTGTTCTGTATAGATAGTAATTTAGAAACCCCACAAAAACAAGCAATAGACAAGTGTATTGAAGGAATTTAAAACACATCACTGCTTTTTCCCTATTAAAAAGTATAGGAGTAATGCCAAATAATAAAATAGTATAAGCTGTAAATCTGAAAGGGGTTTTAAATACAGGTAATATTTCGTTAAGTAAAATACTCAGCAAACAAGCTAATAGAAACCATCCAAACACAGAATTCAAATTATTTTTCTGTGTTTTTCTATTGTAATATAAACAAATAAATAGTAGCATAGGATAGTATAATATATATCCTATACCTCCTGTAAAAGTGGATATAAACATTGATGCTACAATCAAAGCAAAATAGAATGGTGGTTCTTTAAAAGCACGGAAAGTGAAATCTTTCATTCAAATAATGTTCTAGTATTAAAGTAATGTAGAATTATCTAATAGCCTAGGTTGCTTTTTTATAATATATAGCTATCATCAAAAAGAAATACCAATCCATAAGCTTAAAGTGCTGCCCCTTCATAAACAGCTTATAACCTAAGCGAACCAATACATTAGCTCCCTGACTATATTTGCAAATGATTTGCCTTACTTCAGGCGCTATATTCTTATAAAAATTCACACGTTCCCCTCTCGATAGTTCTTTTTTGATATACATACTGTTTCGCACTCGTGCAAAAAGCATTGAAAGAATAGAGGCGGATGAAGATAACTGTATCAAATTCATGTCGGCTATCGTAGAAAGTACTTTCATCTGTGCAATGTACTCACAGAAACATCTACACTCTATTTCATAAGCAAAGATCTTCCCGCTAGCACTACCACTATGCAGGTAGTAGATGTAATCTGCATATGGTATATATTTAGCCTTAGGGCTTACCGCTAAATATTGCATCACAAAAATCAAATCTTCGGAGAACTTTATTTCTTCGGGAAAACGCATTGATAATCCATGTGTGGCCGAGTTCATAGGCCAGCTACGATAACATTTAGCCCATGCATACCCATGGGCACTCAGTTCGTTATCCGAAAAGATTTCAGGCAACGAAAGAATACCATAGTTTTTATAGGACAACCGCTCACGGCTACCATCTTCATGTACAAATACGGCTTCGGATATTATCACATCTACCCCTTCTTCCATAGCATCTACAAAGTGCTCTATATAGTGTGGAGTTACCTCATCATCTGCGTCAGCAAAACACACCCACTCTCCTTTCATTACGTCAAGGGCGTGATTCCTTGCTCGCGACACTCCGCCATTTTGAAGATGTAGCACTCGTACACGACTATCTCGTTGAGCATATTCATCACACAATGTACCACTCCGATCCTCGCTTCCATCATCCACCAAAAGAATCTCTATATGTGTATAGGTTTGTGCCAGTAATGCATCAACACATGCAGTGAGATATTTTTCAGCATTGTAGATGGGTACAATAACACTTACTAGTGTTTTATCCTTCAAATTCTCCATGTTTATTCTTTGTAGTTTTTCATTGCACTATACATCTTATCCACTACTTTTTCCCAACGAAAGGTATTTTTCACATATTGCTGCCCTAACTCCCCCATCATTTTGAGACGTACCTTATCGCTCACTGCATCTACAATGATATCAGCCAGTTGGTGAGCATCTTCCTTTTCACAGAGAAAACTCCATTTGCCATTACCTGAGAACTCGGGGGTAGCAAAGCGCTTCAATGCCACAAAGGGTGTCTTGTTACACAAGGCTTCGAGGTAAGTCATTCCATTAGGTTCGTTGCGCGAAGGCATCACATAAAGGGTCGCTTTCTGAAAGAGTTCTATAGTCTTCTCACGTGGCGTATCCACATAGCAATCCACGCCATCTACCCCTTTGTACTGTTCATTACCGACTATAGCCAAACGCACATTGGGACATCGTTTTCTCACTATGGACAATGCCTCTACAAGCAGATCTAATCCTTTTACTTTAGCGTTGTACTGCCGAAGTACAATAAGCAGTAAATCATTATCATATAACTTTTCACCTTCATAAGTTTTAAGATTGATACCAAATCCCACATTTATTATCTTCTCCGGAGCCAAGCCAAACTTTCTCATTAACGATTGCCGAGTCCACTCATTCTGTGTGAATATAAGATTCTGACATCGATAAGCTATTCCAGCTTTTCGGTGATAATAATTCAAGTAAAAGTTAAATAAAGGTTTTGTACGATTTATATCAGTTTTCATCACTTCCTCAAAATCAGCGTCCACATAGGTACAAAATTTCTTATCGTGAGGAAATTCATCTGTGATAGTTTTGGCAATAATCCACTCGGCATCCATCAGCTTGACTTCTTTCAATGTTTTTCGTTTGAAAAGTAGGTACATCTGTAACTCGAAAGGATTACCATCTTTAAAATAGAAGAATCGGCAATAAGCAGTAAGTAGTTTTTGATACCATTTGGGTATATTGGGAAATGTAGAAGCCCACTCTATGCTCTCTATCTCAGAAAGCTTACCAAAGTAAGTATCGAAAGCATCCCACGTACCGCTCCATAACCCCTCACGTTCACGACCACAATATGTTATTCCAAGTTTCATGGGATTTCTCTATATTCACGTTCGTTCATACTGATGCAAAGTTCCTCTTCTATAGTTTCAAAAATTCGTTCATAACCCTCAGCTACCACTTTGGCAGGACAACCAGCCAAAGTTAGGTACGTTTTGCCATCTTTTGCATAATCTTTATTAGTAAGACTACCAGCTGCTACAATGGTAAAATTTGGAAGTTGTGTCCCTTTGTTAACTGTCACTCGATTGCCGATCCAACAATTATTGCCTATCACTATTTCTTTATTGATATACGAAATCTTTCCCGTAGTCACATTTCTCATATAGTGAAAATTTGAATCAAACATCTGGCCTTCCCAGCTAATACGAATATGATTACCTATTTTAGCTCCTTTTTTTAATATAATCCGATAATGTGGTGCAATCAAAATATCTTCACCAGTCTCCAATATAGCATATTCTCCAATTTCTACAGTCGAACCAGTTCCCAAATTGAAAGGAAAGCCATTAAACCTCCATATTCCTTTAATTGATATTATCATCTTTGATGAAGGGAATATTTCATGTTCACACCTACCAAACTGAAAACATCCACGCTGAATATTTGACGGTATTTCTATCTTTCCAGACAGATTTTCAAAATGAACAGGTCCATAAAAATCGAAAGGAAATTTGATGGCTTGCTTAATAGGTAACATTTTAAAATTAAAATAAAACATTGCCCGCCAATTGCGGCGAAATAAATTAGATATCTGCATAACAAATTAGATATATCAATAATTTCTTTTAAAATCTTCTTTTGTCCCCCAATCTTGATACTCCTTTACCATCTGGGGACGAAAATGAACCTGCTGCAGCAACAACGAATAAACAATATGCGATAAATGAAGTTGAGGTAATGTAGAAAGTTTTTCATACTCCAACACAAAATCCTGCACATCCTCAATACCATAACCACCCGCACAGAAGAAACGGCTCACAATCTTCTTCTCAATGATATTAGTGATATAGTACATATCATCAATCGTTACATAGCTCTTATTTTGCGGATTCACCATCTGCAATCCATCTAATGGAAAGACATAAAGCATATTCTCGGGATACACCTCGGTAGTGAAATAACTATCAGCATCCTTAAAGAGCACAGCATCGGTGATATGATTTTCCACAACCGTGCGATAAAGTGTTTCTGGTTGCGAAGATGTAGACTTTTCAAGCTCATAAATGTGCGTTTTGTGAGAAATGCCTAGTCGGTCAAACTGAATCTGCATCATTTCTATTAGTCTATATCGCAAGTTATGTTTTCGTAGAATTGTGAAGTAGATGTCGCTAAAAGCCTCTAATGGTAAGCCCATGATAGATTTTACGCAATACATCAAGCCATTGCTATCTAGCCCAAATAAATAGGGCATTTCGGTACTCATCCTATCAGTATCAACAGCTATGGGAATAATCAGTGTATATTTACTCATAATTTAATATGCTTGAGATAGTTTTCTTGAGATAAACCACGACTTTCTCCTCTTTAGCATACTGTAGAATACGAAGAAAGTTCATCAACTGTAAAGCATGATAGAAGGTACGATACCATACATATTGTTTGAAATACTCATCAAGTTGGCGATCAATTGTATCCGACACTATATGAAAGCGCGTCTCGTCAAACTCACTTTCATACATTAGCGTACTCCAGCGGTAGCACGTGTCTTGACGTATCTTCACCATATCAAGTAGTGGCGACTCTATAAAAGAATCTAAGAAATCTATCAGATAATAGTTATTACCATTAAAAAGAATATTTGAGAAGGTGAGATCACCGTGACAACAACCTACAGGTATTTCTAACACTTCGGGTAGACCTTTGAAGTAATCTTCAGATTGTTGTATCAGATATCTTACCTCTTCATCCGCACATAAGAACATATTTTGATTTACTTTACTCTTCACATCTTCAAACTTCTCGATAATCATTGAGCGTTGTACATCTGTTATAGTAGATTGCTCTATTTCCCGCTTTAAGAACAAACACATAGCCTTTACAAAATAATTCACTTGTTCAAATCCAGCCGCCTCAAAATGATCTATAAAGTTATGTGAATATACATATTCCATCTTCATCACCATAGTATCCGATTGCCGCTCTATATCCACAATTTGTGGCACACGAATGTACTGATATTCCTGTTCACCAGCCCTCTGTTGCTTCAATGCCTGTTGATAAAGTCGCTCCACATACTTGGAATCACAAGTACCTTTAAGGATAAACAATTCCTTACCTTCGCGTATTATATCGATGGAACAACCACTATGACCTTTTACTTCAATCTCCATAAAATGCATGATTTATTTTTATACACTGTGCTCCTGAAGCCTCGGCAGCCTCAAAGCCTACTTCTGAGTCTTCAAAAATTAAAGTCTGCCTAGCAGATACTTCCATCCTTTCCATCGCTTTTAGATAAATCTCTGGATTAGGCTTGCCGTGAATCACATCTTCACCTGCTAAAACACAATCAAAGAACTCTGTTAAATGTAAATATTGTAATGCATTGACCAAATTCAACCGACGTGCAGTAGAGGCAATTGCAGTTTTCCCTCCATTTCTATGAAATGCACGAATGAAATTGATTAGTGGTTCGTTAGATTGTAAGTGATCGAAGTAAAAAGGATATACCTCACCCTTTATTTTCCTAATGCGTTGCTGTATATCAACATCGTTAACGCCTGCAATATGCATAAAATCATCATATCTATAGCCAAAACAGCGCCTATAAAGATCATAAGTCAATATCTGACCACATTGTGCAAAAGCTTCAGCATAAGCCAAATAATTAGTTTCAAAGGTATTTACCAATGTGCCATCAAAGTCAGTTATAATTAGTTTTAGATTCATTAGTTAGGAATGTTGAAATAATCTACCCTTCACCAAGATATACAATTGAGAGGTGTATAGTGATAATACAAAAGCAATAATAGGTGTACAATAATCTTGAATAAAAATTACTCCCGTAAATCGAGCAAAGAAGCTGAGCAGATCAATAAATATCCAATGTACGATATAAATATGAAGACTATTTTTACAACCTATCTTTGCTAGATAATTCCATACCAAAGAGTTCTTTATTTCTGGTAGTTTTGCAAATAGTGACATAAGACCTATGGCTAAGAAATAAGTGCTAGTTAAATAGGCATATTTCGCAATATATTGTCGCAAATCATAAATATACTCTATAACAAATAAAGCAGAACCCATGAACAATATCATTATTGTAAATAGACTAAACCACGTTTTATCCTTCAAATACCGTATACTTTTTCCCATCAGAAAAAAACCTATTGCTATAAAAAATACCCTTCTAATTCCTAAACCTGGTTCAATTATATTGTAAGAAGAAAGCATCCCTGCATATAGCATCATACAACTTATTAATAAACAAATGCTCAATTTGTTTAAATTCAATTTCAAACTCGTGAGTAGATATAAAACAAGCAAAGCATAGATATAGCAATGTAGATACCATAGATGAGCTCCAAAAGTATTTTCACAGGTAAGCAAATCTCTCCATGAAGCTTCGAAAGGCAAGTTAGTGAACATATAATAGGCATTCTCCAAACTAAATATAATACAGTAGCCTGAAAATAGATGATTACAATACTTTTTAGTACATTCCTAAGTTTTGCACCTTGCTCTTCTAAATTTCTTGGTTGAAAAAACCAACCTGATAACATAAAAAACACAGGTACAGCTATGTCTATAATAGGGGTTACCTCAGTTTTAAATGGAAATACAGAGTGTATGCAGACCACAAAGAAAGCCATAATTATGCGCAATACATCAAGATTTATATTTCGCTTTGTAGCATCTATATTACCATTACTCATGATCTTCAGTTTGTTTATATCGATTCAATTCTTCGGGCGTTCCATAAGAATAATACTCCTCCATTTTAGCAAGTTTCACAATTTCACCTTGCTGCAGCAAATAATTATAAAGTAAACTCACATAATACTCCGGCTTTGAGAAATTTTCTTTATGCATCAAACAGTCAGCTGCATAAAGAAATGAACGTGCAGATGAAAAGAAGTAAGCACCGCAAAGAGCATGATGACTTATCACCTCTTTTTCTGCTGTACGTACCACAATACCATCTGAATTTACTTCAGCATAGCTGTATCTAGGTTCATTTGAATTGAAACTTACCAATACACCACCGTTTACTTCTTCCACAGGTTTTGAAAGGATTCCTTTTATTAATGAATTGAACCTCTGACTACGGAACTCCAAATCACAATCCATCACTAATACAGCGTCCTTCTCATTAATAACCTCACGGGCCATCAAGCAGGTCTCCACTGCACCACGCGTCGTTTTTTGCACAGTAAAGATATTAGCATATGGTAAGACAGCTTTTATACCTTTATCAATACTATATTTATCAACATGTTCCTGTCGCACTATGAAACTATATTTCATTTCTACATGAGGAATTTCTACACTATCAATAGCACGCAGAAAAAGTTCTCTGCCATTCAGTTTAATCAAAGGTTTAGGCGTAGTCCATCCCTCTTTTGTAAAACGAGAACCTTCACCAGCCATAGGCATAATAATGTGTAATGATCGCATAATTCTATTTTATAATATATTTTTCTTATTTCAGATAGGCCATTTTCTGAATCATCTTATCAAACCATATTCTGTACCAAATAACAAATAATAAGAGCTAGCCTCATTTTTAGATAGTTCAAAATTGTATAGTCTTAAGCCTACTAAATGCTAGAGAGCACTTAGAAGGTCTTGTGTTGAATCACTATATAACCAAAAGAATATGATAGTTATGGCTTACTTACAGTGCTAACAACTGTTTTTTCAATCATTTATTTCTAATCTTAAATAATACCTCTTTTACCTTATTTCGAATATAAGCTCTCTCATTCGACTCCATACCTATACTATAGCCCGAGATAGCGACCATGATAACAGCTGTTAATATAACAAGAGCAGCAGCCCACAGCGTGTTAGGTAAATGATACTTCACCAACATCGGTAAAGGTAAACTAATTAAAGCTACTATCATTACGCGCCCCAAAACCTCAACCACAAAATTTCTGATAGGAAATTGAATCATCGTACGTACTATGAATAAGCGGACAACGAAAGCTATGCAACATATCATCAGGTGTACAAAGAAAACAGATTCTGGTATACTTCCATACTTCAGAAACATATAACTAATAGGTACAATAGTCAAAAGTATCCCTCCTAAGATAGATTGATAACGTCGAACCCTTCCTGTTGCAGCAGCAGCCTGCATAATGGGTTGAGCCATAGAATCAATCATCACAGTGACAAGTATGATACAAAGGAATGGTACAGTATGTGGAGGTACAAGCTTCAACCATGTTTCAAGTATCATTGGTGCTTCTAACATCACTGGTAATGATAAAATAAACAACAACAAGAAAGTAAATCGAGAGCTGCGAAAAATTAATTTATACATTGCATGCATATCACCTTGCGCATATGTTTTCGTAATCTGAGGATTCAAAGCCATCTGGAAGTTTCCAGAAAATTGCTGAATAGCGCCCTGTACTTGCACAGCAATACCTCGAGCTGCATTTACAGAAGGTCCAAAGAACATGTTTAATAGTATATTTAAACCATTAGTAGAAAGAACTGCTGCTGAATTTCCCAGAAGATTCCAGCCAGCAAACCCCAACATTTCCTTAAAAAGACTTTTATCAAATATTTTCTTAAACTTAGTTTCCGCAAAGAACTTACCACAATAGCGAATATAAACCCAATAAATAAACAATTGAATACAGAGTATCAAAACAGCATAAAGCTTCAGTTTATCTATATCACATATCACTAAGAGATAAACAATCAGTAACTTAAGTACAATCTCCAACACTGAAATGTATGCAAAAGCAGACATTTTCTCATGAGCTATTATAGATGCATTATAAGGCACACTTAATATCATCACTATAGTAGAGATAACTGAGCATTGATAGACCCAAAGTGCAGCATTCATGCGTGATTCAGCTATGACCATTTTCTCATATAGAAACCAAAGCCCAATCGTTTCACCCAAAATAAAGATAAGAATTGCAATCAGCACATGAATTTGCACAGAGGTGGAAAATACACGTTGCTGTCCTTCAAAACCACCCTTACCCAACTCAAAAGTTAAGTATCGCTGGGTAGAGGTCGACATGGCTGCATTCAAGAAGCCAAACATGGTTACAACACCACCCACTACATTATAAATACCATAATCCTCTACTCCTAATGTATTCAACACCACTCGACTTGTAAAAAGTGATACAAACATCATGAAGAACATACGAAAGTAGAGCAGTAAAGTATTCTTTGCTATTCGCTTATTATTTAAAGATGTATTAGTCATAAAAATTATCTAAAACAAATTCTCATTATTTATCATACAACTTATTTTGTCAATAACATAAATTAATAGCTATAATATAGGTTCTC
>OGMD01001010.1_pt1 | contig 10600 bp, 10 predicted proteins | sample 1573041 | NCBI WGS metagenome assembly OGMD01 (sample SAMEA2582007, study PRJEB24529) | metagenome | biome: Human gut stool | place: China | collected 2011 | reverse complement strand
GTATTGGTGATGAAACCTTGGCTTCTTGGCGGGAGGATATTTATCAGAAATATAACCCTCTGCTCGATTCGTTGCGGGCATCTGATACCCCTGACAAAGAAGACCCGATTGTGGCTGCCCGTTGTTTACTTGATACCATCAGGAAAGAGAAATTCTTTTTCACTACTGCAACCCCTGCTGATCTACCTCATGTAGGACCGAAAATAACACAGTTGAAAACAGGGAGTTGCCGTGAAATATCAGATTTTATTGTATATGTTTGCCGTGCGTTAGGAATTCCGTGTGCTATAGACTTTATACAGATTCGTGGCAATGAGAATGATGGGCATCAATGGGTATCGTTTATCGACAAGTATGGAACACTTTATTATCAGGAATTTCCTGATGCTCTGAAAGAAGTCCGAAAAGGTACTATCTGTGGAATACCCAAGATTAAGGTTTATCGTAATACATTCAGTTTAAATCGTGAGATGCAGGAGGAAATGCAACGATTGGATACTGTTCTTGTTCCTTTTTTTGAAGACCCACATATTATTGACGTTACTTCTTTATATACAAAGAATATCAAGAAGGAATTAGAAATACCAAATTCGATTCTCTATAAAGGTAAACCACAATCACGCATAGCTTATCTTTGCGCCAGTAGACGTATGGATTGGGAACCGGTAGCATGGACAGAATTCGATGAACATCATCTTGTGTTCAATAATATCCAAAAAGGTTCTGTAATGCGTATTGCTACATACGAGAGAGGACGCCTCCGCTTTTGGAGTGACCCGTTTGAAATAGATATTTCTAATGAATTTCACTTTTTCACCCCATCGGATAGTGCCCAAGATGTCACTTTATTCGCTAAATACACCTTACGGTCAGAAGAGGAATTTCAGAAACGAATGGTAGGAGGAACCTTTGAAGGTAGTAATGAACCTGATTTTCGTCATAAGGATGTATTGTATAGCATAAATAAAAGGCCGGAACGATTACAAACTGTTGTCAAACTTCATTCTTCAAAAGCTTATCGATATGTCAGATATATAGGACCGAAAAATTCGCATTGTAATATTGCAGAAGTTGCTTTTTATATGTCAGGTGATACTGTCCCTCTAAAAGGTAAAGTAATAGGTACTCCCGGATGTTTACAAAAGGATGGTTCGCATGAATATACAAATGTATTTGATGGTGATCTTGGGACTTCTTTTGATTATATGGAACCTTCTAATGGTTGGGCAGGAATTGATTTTGGTATTCCTAAACAGATAGGGAAGATTGTTTATACACCTCGGAGTTATAATAATTATATTAGGCCATATAATACTTATGAATTATTCTACTGTACCAGAAAAGGTAAATGGGAGTCTTTAGGAGTGCAAATATCAATGGCGGATTCTTTATTATATAAAAATGTGCCATGTGATGCCTTGCTTTTATTATGTAATTATACACAAGGAACGCAAGAGAGAATTTTTCAATATGAAGGTAGAAAACAAAATTGGAGATAATATCCACTCTGTTTTTAATATCAGTTAGCTGTGATTATGAAACTAAAAAGAAAAAATATTATAACTAAAAAAATGAATTATGAAAATTAAAATTTGTAAGGCACTGTTTATTCTGGTGAGTGTTTTTTTCTTAATGCAGAGTTGTAGTTCCGAGGTCCCCGTTCCGAATGATTTATTTAGCATAGCTATTATGACTAATTCGGATGAATTGAAGATGCCTGAAATATCCAAAGCAGATAGTATATTAATTGACTCTATTGCAGGATTGAGCGAATCCCAAGAGTATGCTAAGGCTCTTAAGCGTTTGGAGAAGAAAATGCTTCCTTTTATGAATTCGTGGAATAAAGACGTTCCAAATAAGGCTCATAATAAGAAAGATTCAATAGAGGCCTTTATCTTAAAACTTAGTAAGCAAAAAGAAATAAGGGATGAATGGAATGCATATATAACAAGCTATAAATCATTCTACAAATTGATAGAAAATCTTGAGCTGACTAAATCTGTTAAAACAGCTTTAGTTATGAAAGTAATGACTAGTTTGGATAACTAGCAGAAAGTGATTATAGAACAAAAAATGAATCGATTTACTTTATAAATAACATAGAAATGGAAAATAAAAAAACAGGCCTGTATTTTAGTTCTTTAGTTTTGATAACGTCTATATCTTTCATTGTTTACAGTTGCAGCTTAGATGAATATGACATAATAAATAACGAGGTGAAATCTGATTTGAATATGGAGACAGTACAAACATTGGATGGACAAAGTTGCCGAGTTCTTTTAATAGATTCAATTGGAGAATCTGATGTTTTTTTGGATTATATAATGAGCATTCGAGCTTTCTCTAAAAAATTCGACATTTATTATTCGACATTAAATGATGAAGAAAAAAAACAGTTTTCAAGTAGTATAAACAACGATGATTGTGTGGAAAATATTATAAATGAGCTAGAGGTTAAAGATGAAATAGAACAAATAGTAAAAACAAAAGAAAAACTCTCAAATAATACTTCTTATTCAACTCTGAGTGAATCAGAAAAATCAGTGCTCTTTAATAACTATTCTAATCTATTAGGAAATACAATTATAAAAACACGAGGAGAAGGCGGAGATACTAGCCATTGTGAAGAAGCAAGAAAACGGGCACGTGATGCGGCTGGTGCTAAGCTACTTTCTGATCAAGAAGACTGCAACGACTATTTCGAAGCTTGGACAACAGCACATGCAGCTTGTTTACTCAACGCAAAGTTAACACATAGTGATGCATTGTCAAAAGCAGATGATGCTTATAAGAAGTGTGTTAAAGAATCTAAGAACTAATATTTGTGGGTCTGGAAACTCGCAGATGGTGGAGGCGTTACAAAAGCAGAATGTAGACGAAGGCTTAACGAAGATTACTCCTATGCCTCTGCCATTTATTTAGCAGCAATGGTTGGTTGTTCTTGCGCAACTGGAGGGGTTGGCATATGTCTTTGTGCTATTGCGGCTTCTGCAGCTTATGATTATGCAATAACTTTAGCTGATCGTAGTTACTATGATTGTATGTCAAATGCTGTAGACGCATAAGTATGAAGTATATTTATAATATTTTTATTATACTAGCTGTACTCTCCATATTGCTTATAACAATTAATGGTTTCAGTAATTATTCCATCAGTGATTGGTATATTTCGGGTGTTTATATTTCAATGTGGATTTTCCTTTTTGTATACACAATAAGTAAGATACCTAGCAAGAATAGAGAACTGAAAAATTACATTCCAAGCATCCTTGTTTTTCTCATAATCTTGATGAATATATTTGATGTTATTAGACATAATATTGGTCATTAGCTTTTTTTATTATGTAATTAAAAGCAAGAAGCACAAGAGTCTCTTTTCAATATAAAGATAGAAGACAAATAATATCCACGCTATTTAATGTCACTTATCTATGATTACAAAAATAGAGAGGCAAAGTACTCTAACTAAATAAAATGAATTATGAAAATTAAAATTTGTAAGGCACTGTTTATTCTAGCGAATGTTTTTTCCTAATGCAGAGTTGTAGCTCCGAGACCTCCGTTCCGGATGATTTATTTAGTATAGCTATTATGGCTAAATCGGATGAATTGAAGATACCTGAAATATCCAAAGCAGATAGTATATTAATTGGCTCTATTGCAGGATTGAGTGAATCCCAAGAGTATGCTAAGGCTCTTAAGTGTTTGGAGAAGAAAATACTTCCTTTAATGAATTCGTGGAATAAAGACGCTTCAGATGAAGCTCATAATAAGAAGTCAATAGAGACCTTTATCTTAAAACCTAGTAAGCAAAAAGAAATAAAGAATGAATGGAATGCCTATATACCAAGTTATAAATCATTCATTAAATTGATAGAGAATTTTGAGCTGACTAATTCTGTTAAAACAGCCTTAGTTGCGAAGGTAATGACTAGTAGATCGTGATTATCAAACGAAAAAATGAAAACGATATGTTTTTTTGCATAAGAAAGTACATGGACTGTACGGACACTAGTTATGGTGATCCAAATACAGGAGGGAGTGGAGGTACACAATGTGCCAACGATGTCTTGACTATTGCGTGGCACAAGGGGCTGGAGTTATCCTCGTCCAATATAACAAAAATAGTAGGTTATGATAGGGTTTGAAATATATATTAACGATGAGAAGCCTATAATAATGGCTTCAGATCGTATTGTATCTATGATACTCGGGTATGGTTATCCTTTGGGGTCTACTATTAGTTTGATCGGTCGTGATTGTTCTAACGATCTTATTTGGCTTAAAGGTAAGCCGGAGATTGGTGATAAGATAATAATAAAAGTTATTGAGACAGATGAGGTGTCGCCATGTAAAAAGACAAAAAGCGACAGAGAGTGGATGATGCAACAGTATGAACGACTCAAAATTAAACTTCAAGAGAAAGGACTCATATAGGATGAAAGGACTTATTGTAAAATACAAAGATAAAGTATGCAAGGCCGGTGTTCCTCACAGTGGGGTACTTTTCACCGCTGATATTACTTGGCATAGTGGTGCACATTGGAGTGTTGGAGGTTTGAAAATGCCTGAAGAAGTACACCTCATATGGAATGGCAGCATATTAGAGGTGGGAGATATAATAGAAGTGAAAGTAGCCGAATTTGATGAGGCTTCAACACCTGTTGCAGAAGAAAAGCACAGTTCTCTGATAGAAAAGATGTCGGAGAGAGTAGAGGATTATTCAAAAGATTTAGAACTTTATTATCAGTTAAAAAAAATATTGGAGGATGAGAATTTGATTTAATACCAAAATAGAAATGATAAGACTCTTCCATATTTTGTTTGCTGTAGGATGTATAGGTAGTATATTTGTATATTCCCACCAATTTACAGACGCGTATATTGTACCCAAATGGTGCTGGACTTTGTTTGTACTATCAGGAATATTGCTATGTGCTGCGATTCTGGCATTGCAGCGTAAATCCGTATCGGTAGACATGTCAATATGGGGGAGTATTATTGTTTTTAGTTGTTTATTGCAGGCTATTTATGGAATATTACAATATGTAGGTTTATATTCTTCTAATGCGACCTTTCGCATGACTGGTAGTTTTGATAATCCAGCAGGATTTGCAGCTTGCCTTTGTGCCGGATTGCCTTTTGTTGGGTGTCTGTTGTCAAACCATTGTAAATATATTCGTCATGTCGGATGGCTAGTAGGAATTATGATAGCAATACCCGTAATTCTTTCGTATTCAAGGACAGGCATTGTATGTATTGCCGTGTTATGCTGTTTGTCTGTATATGAAAGATTGAAACGAAGAAAAGTTCTGAAATCTGTCATATTGATCGGCTTGATATTGCTGTTGTTTGGTGGCTACTGGATAAAGAAAAACTCGGCAGATGGAAGAATACTGATTTGGAAATGTGGTTTGGAAATGGTGAAAGATGCTCCTTGGCTTGGGCATGGTATAGGAAGTTTCGAAGCCCATTATATGGATTATCAAGCTGATTATTTTAGACACCAAGGCTTACAGCATCGCTATGCGATGCTGGCAGACAATGTAAAACAACCCTTTAATGAGTACCTAGGGATACTTATTAATTGGGGAATTGTTGGATTATTGTTACTGTCGGGCATCATAAGTACACTCATATATTGTTATAAACTAAATCCAACACTAGAGAAAAAAGTAGCTTTTTATTGTTTAATATCAATAGCTATATTTTCTTGTTTTTCATATCCGTTTACATACCCTTTCACTTGGATTGTGCTGTTTCTAGCTGTGATTATATTGATTGGTGAATATCTAAAACAGATAAAGATTACGAAACGAAACAGGACTATAATATCCATATTAGTAATGATATGTAGCTTTATAGGAATAATCAAGGTGACAGAACGTATTAGAATAGAGCGAGATTGGTATAAAACATCAGGATTTGGACTTTGCCATTCTTATGATAAGGCACTTCCACTGTATGCAAACCTGGAATGTAAGTTTGATAACAATCCTTATTTTCTTTATAACTATGCTGCTGTTCTTTCAGAAGACAAGCATTATGAGGAAAGTTTAAAGATAGCATTAAAATGTCGACAATATTGGGCAGACTATGATTTGGAGCTTATGATCGGAGAAAACTATCAAAACCTGGACAATCTTGAATTAGCAGAAAAATATTATAACAATGCGGCTATGATGTGCCCATCTCGATTCCTGCCTCTTTACAAATTATTTCATTTATATAAAGAGAGCAATAATCACAACCAAGCACAAAAGCTCGCTGAAATTATTATTAACAAACCGATGAAGATCAAAACTCCCACAATACTTATGATGAAGAGAGAGATGAAGAGAGAAATTGCAACATTGAATGAATTCACAAAAAAGTTATAGCAAAAATGAAAAAGTATCTATTTTTTTTATCCATTTTCTTTCTGATATCATGTACGAATACACCATATTCAGAGGTAACTATAAAAAATGATCTTCGGGCACCTGCCTATCCATTGTTAACCTTGCATCCGCATGTTACCGTGTGGTCGGCAGCAAACAAACTCATGAATAAAGATGTAACCTTTGCAAATGGCAATCCATTACCCTTTGTCGGTTTTTTGCGAGTTGATGGGGCAATGTACTGTTTCATGGGTGAAAAGGAACTTTCCATGCAGGCTGTTGCTCCAATTGCATTTGATAATGAAAAATGGGAGGCTAAGTTTACTTTTCTAACCCCTGATGAAGGTTGGGAACAACCAGTATTTGATGATAAATATTGGCAAATTGGTGAAGGTGCTTTTGGTATTCCGAAACAACGGGGAGTGAATACAGGATGGCTCTCGTCGGATATATGGGTACGGAGAGAAGCAAATATCGATCCTTATTTATTGGAACATAAAAAGATGTATTTACGCTATTCTTACGATGGTGCTTTACAATTATATATAAACGGGAAACAGCTGATAAATGGCAAAAGGAAAAAGAGAGGTAAGAATATCAAGATAGAAGTGCCAGATTCAATTTTGAATACAATGAAGGAGGGAAAAATCTTGATTGCTGCCCATGGCGAAAACAAAAAAGGAGGAGCATTAGTCGATTTTGGACTTTTCGCAGAAGATCCTATTATCCCTGTGGAGACTGTTGCACCCATCTCTTATGAAGGAGCATGGGTAGGAAAATATGTATTGGAAGAACCGAAAGGGGATTGGAAGGTTGAGACTTTTGACGATACAGGATGGATGGAAGGACAAGCCGCCTTCGGCACGAAAGATAAAAGAAACATTCATACCCCATGGACTACAAAAAATATTTGGGTAAGACGTGCTTTCACTTTCGACCCTTCTTTAGCGACAAATAAAAAGTTATATTTACGATATTCCCACGACGATGTTTTCCAACTTTATATTAACGGAAAACGATTACTTGATACAGGATATGAATGGAAAGGAAATGCGCGGATAGAAATACCTGATTCCATTATCGAAACGATGAAAAATGGGAAAGCTTTGATTGCAGCTCATTGTGAAAACCGTGAGAAAGGTGGTATGGTTGATTTCGGTTTGTATGCAGCTTTAAAAGAAGCACAACAAACCGCAGTAGATGTGCAACCTACACAAACGCATTACACATTCTTGTGTGGTGATGTAGAATTAAAATTGAGTTTTACTTCTCCTTATTTATTGAACAATCTGGAGGTATTTAGCCGTCCTATCAACTATATTTCTTATAAAGCAAAAGCTCTTGATGGTAAAAATCATGATGTATCTATCTACTTTGAACTGGATCCTCATAAAGCTTTTCAGGCTGGACAGTCCACACAGATATATGAAAAATCAGGATTCGTGTTGATGAAAACTGGTAAAGAGAGCCAAAAATTATGGGTAAATAAAGACAAAGATAAAGATTTTCCGGCATGGGGAAAATTCTATTTGGGAGCGAAAGATAGTCTCACTTATGCACAAGGAGATGCTGCAGAGATGCGAACAAATTTCATGAAAGATGGTGACTTGAAGAACGTGCGATTATCTAATGAACGAGGGTATTCCGCATTAACCCAACGACTGGATGTAAATAGTGAACGTCCGAAACATCTGATTGCTGGATTTGACGGACTGTATACGATGGCTTATTTTGGTGAGGATTTACGGCCCTATTGGAACAAGAATAAGACAACCTCTATTGAGGATATATATAAAAGTGCTGATGATGATTACGAAGACGTGATGGCAGAATGTTATGCTTTTGATCGTCAGTTAATGGTGGATGCTTATCAGTTTGGTGGCAAAGAATATGCGGAGCTGTGTGCATTAGCTTATCGCCAGACCATATCAGCTTTCCAGTTATCCGAATCATCGGAAGGCGATTTACTCTGTTTCAATACGAGAGTTGGTCCGGTAGATATGTATTATTCGGCCTCTCCATTATTCCTTTGTTATAATCCCGAGTTACTAAAAGCGATGCTTAACCCATTCTTTTACTATAGCGAGAGTGGCAAATGGAACAAGCCATTTCCTGCTCGTGATTTAGGTGGTTATCCGATTGTAAATGGTCAAACTCAAGGACATGATATGCCTGTTGAAGAGGCTGGAAATATGCTGATTATGACAGCGGCTATTGCCAGGGTGGAGAAGGATGCTGCGTATGCTAAAAAGCATTGGGAAACATTATCAAAATGGGCAAACTACTTATTGGATGTAGGACTAGATACTAAAAAACAGTTAAGTGCAGATCATTTAACAGGTAAATGTCCTCATAATACCAACTTATCTATTAAGTCAATTATTGGCTTGGCTTCATTTGCTCAATTAGCAGAAATGTCAGGTGAAAAAGAAGAATCAAAGAAATATATGGAGGCTGCAAAGAAGATGGCAACTGAATGGGAAAAGGAAGCTTATGACGGGGATCATTATCGATTGGCTTTCGACACACCGGATAGTTGGAGTCAAAAGTATAATTTGATATGGGACAGGCTACTTGATCTGAATGTCTTCTCGGATGATGTTATTCAAAAGGAAATCACCTTTTATGCTAGTAAAATGAATACATTTGGTTGCCCGTTGGACAGCAGACATTCTTATGCCAAAACAAATTGGACTATATGGGCTGCTTCTTTGAATCAGGATCGTAAAATGTTTCGCAAGTTTATTTTACCTCTATATCAATTTATGAATACAACAAAGGAACGCGCACCAATGGAAAATTGGATTTATACAAAAAGTCCGAATATTGTGAATTATTCGGGGCGTCCGCTCGTCGGAGCTTATTTTATAGGATTATTGGAAAACAAGATGAGAAACAGGGAACATTAGACAATAAAGATTGACATATAGTATGCTTTTATCAACAATATCAATTAGCAGTTAAACTCTTTTCTTTATTGAATATAAAAAAACAGTACCTCCAGAGGTGCTGTTTTTTTATATTCTTATTCTTTTTCTGACATGCTCACTCTTCTTCCTGCATGAAAATCCTTACCTGATTCCAATTATTCTTCGTATCATTCAATACCCTCTCACCGGGCGTAGAACGACCATCCTCTACGTATTTCCTCATAGTGCATTTCATTTCTTTCACTTCGTTTTCATAACGTTTATCACCGATAATGTTTTCTTTTTCTGACGGATCTTTCACGATATCAAACAATTGCATTGGAGGGAATTTTGCCACATCCGCCGATTTTACTGGGTATGTCCAACCACCGGAACCTCCATAAAACACCAATTTTAGTTGGGAAGTACGCAAGGACAGATATCCCTCTCCCGCTTCGTGCACCAAGTCTTTACGCGCAGAAGCACCTTTCTTACTCAATATCGGCCACATACTGTAACTGTCAACGGCTTCTTCTGTCTCCAAATTGTGGTTGAGCATTTGAGCAAAGGTGGCATAAAAGTCTATCAATGAAACTAAAGAGTTGTTTCTCTCTTTACCATATTTTCCTTTCCAGGAGACAATAAGAGGAATTCTGTGGCCGCCTTCATAAATATCGCTCTTATAGCCTTTGTAGATATAACTAGGGAAATGTCCCTGCTTTTCCATATCCTTCACACCTATATAGGCAGCACAGCCGTTATCCGAGGCAAATACGATGATGGTATTATCCAGTTGTTTGTTCTTCTTCAACGTTTCTACGATTTGACGCACCATGTCATCTATCATCACCACGAAGTCGCCATAAGGACCGATGCTGGTTTTACCCTGAAACTCTTTTGATGGCAATATAGGTGTGTGGGGAGCAGTAATAGGCAAATATAAAAAGAACGGTTTCTTGCTGCTTTTCTGCTCATTGATATAGTTCAGGCTATGGCGAATGATATTGGGGAAACATTCTTCCGGCTTGAAGTCGGCTCCTGCCATTCCTCCGTGCATCAATAAAGCCAGGTTCTTTTTCTGGGGTTCTATTACATGATCGGGGATAGAGGTTGCTCTATCATTTTCCACATAAACATAGGGGGAAATATCCAATGATGCCGGTATGCCGAAGTAGTAATCAAATCCCCTGTCAGTAGGTCCGTTCTTGATCGGAAGCGAGAAATCTATATCTTTCATGTTTCTGCCATTGTTCGTATATCCCCAATCCCAGCCTAAGTGCCATTTACCGATACAAGCGGTATTATAGCCAT
>OGMD01000993.1_pt1 | contig 10744 bp, 9 predicted proteins | sample 1573041 | NCBI WGS metagenome assembly OGMD01 (sample SAMEA2582007, study PRJEB24529) | metagenome | biome: Human gut stool | place: China | collected 2011 | reverse complement strand
ATAACGCAGCGTTGCGAAGAAAAAACAATAATATGTAAATAATATTCTTGTAAAAGAGATAGAAGGATCGAGAATTTACCAGGAAAAATACAGAGAGAAGTTCACGAAAAGGAGAACTGATCTCTGTATTTATAAGAAAAAGGAACATTTACTGAATATCCCTAATTACGTGAGTTCGGGATAATAAAGCATCTTTAAAAGTTGGTAATCACCGGATTATTTTGTATCTTTAAGTCTGACAAACAAATAATTACAAAATTAATAACAATGATTACCAAGGATAAAGTTACGGAAATTTTCTGTATTATTGATGAGTTTGATAAGAATTTTGATCTTGAATTGAAGAAAAATCTTCTTCCGGTCACTGATGGAAGGCAACATCGTAATCGAAAAGCTTCGCTGTCGGATAGTGAAATAATGACTATTCTTCTTCTTTTCCATTTCGGGACTTATCGTAACTTCAAACACTATTACATCTATTGTATTTGTGGACACATGAAACCTGATTTCCCTAATGCTGTATCATATAACAGATTTGTAGAACTGGAACAACGCGTATTCTTCAAGCTTGTTTTCTTCCTCAAACTTTTTGCGTTCGGAAGATGTACGGGGATAAGTTTTGTTGATAGCACTATGATACCGGTATGCCACAATCTGAGACGTTATGCCAACAAAGTATTCAAAGGGGTGGCTGCCGATGGCAAAGGCACAATGGGATGGTGTCACGGATTCAAGCTTCATCTGCTGTGTAATGATAGAGGAGAAATTATAACATTCTGCCTTACAGGAGCGAATGTTGACGACAGGAATCCAAAAGTATGGAAAGTACTGGCCAAAGACTTGTATGGAAAGGTCTTTGCAGACAGAGGCTACGTCTCTCCCAAACTGTTTGATTCCTTATTTGACGACGGTATTCAGCTGGTACATGGAATTAAGATGAACATGAAGAACAGGCTTATGTCCTTTTATGATAAAATGATGCTCAGAAAGAGGTATATCATTGAGACGATTAATGATCTGCTCAAAAACAAAGCACAACTCGTGCATTCCAGACATCGTTCGATAACGAATTTCCTAGTAAATCTGGTGGCTGTACTGGGTGCTTATTGTTTCTTTGAAAGCAAACGGAATGCATTGCAAGGATACTATATTGAGGACTCAAAACAACTGTCCTTATTCTAAACTTATCCCGAACTCAGGTAGTAATTCATTTTTCATTTGTATTTCTATAAAGGTTAATAAAAAAAGGAACTCCCGAAGGCGGAAGCAGTTCGTTCCGTTCGGTTATGACAAAAATAGAGGGAAATACCCCGATAAAAAATAGCAAAGGGAATATAAGTGGAAATACATAATCCACTCAAAGAAATAACTATTTGATAATAAACATATTAATACTTAACAAGCTCACATTAAAAGGTAGATTCGGCACAGATTTTATTAACGGATTTTTGCCACCAAATCTTCAAAATCATCTCGTGAGACACGTGCTTTGGTCTTTACTCTTGAACGGTAATTATAGATCGTATTCACCGAGTAATGCAGAAGCTCTGCAATCTGCGAACTGTCTTTTATTCCTAAACGTATCAAGGCAAAAATACGCAATTCGGTATTCAGTAATTCATCTGGCTTCAAGACAATCTGCTCTTCGGGCAACAATAATTCGTTGAGCGATTCCACAAAGTTAGGGAAGAGATGCAGGAAAGCAGAATCAAAGTTCGCATACAATTCTTGCACTTCAACGGTTACAATATCATTGCTAAGATGCGTCATTTTCAACAATTCTGCCACTTGCCCACGTTGCAGTTTCTTGTTTACCAGCTTTCTGTATGCTTGCAAACGGTCTACATATACAGAACACAATTTAAAGAAACGGGCGATATAGGCTTCTTTAATGAGATTGGACTCTGAAAGTTCCAGATTGGTGGAACGAAGATGGCGGTTCACTTCTTCGAGTTCTTCATTCAAAGAGAACAGCCGTTCGTTTACTTCCTGTAATCCTTTCTTAGCGATGGAAAGGGCTTTCATCTGACGGTAAATATAGATTAACGCTACCACCAATAGTAATGCCAACAAGGCTACACAGGTAATATAGATCAGCAGTTCCCGATTTTGTTGCTTGATAATATCCTGATAATTCCCATTAATCATGGATAGCGGGGTGATGTTCATCCAACTCCGCAACCTCGTCTTATAAAATTGTGATATCTCCCATGAGAAATTGATATAGTCATAGGCTCGTTTCAAATCTCCTTTGCTATGTAGTTCTTGTGCCAGTACCATCAAAGAAGATTGCTCTTTAATAGCGGAACGTACATCGGATATAGCTGAAAGTACTAAATAATATAAGTGTTCGTCTTTCTTGCCCATGCTCTCAAAAAGACGGAAACGCTGATAAGCCACCAATGCATATTGGGGAGTGCCGAAAGAAGCTTCTGCGAGCCGGCGGTCACTGAATTCCATAGCCTCATCATATTTCCCGGCCTCTCTTAGCTGTGTCTCACGCAACCACAGGTAAGTAGCCGAAGACGAATCTAATGTAACCTCCATAGAATCCCGATATACATGACTCAACTTTACATAGCGGGAAGCAAACATTTTATATCGTGGTTGTGCGGCTCCCGCTTCAGAATATACATGTTCATAACATGTATAATAATGGCCCAAAAGAGGTGTTGGAAGGGTCTGGCGATCAATGGAATTTAATATATCTGCCGCTTCCATATACATTCCGATGGAAGATAACAAATAAGATAACTCCAATTGAATTTTAAGTTCTCTCTCTTTATCATTCAACTGTCTTGCCAGCAGCAAGTTTTCATTCAGATAATGGAGTGCGGAATCGGAACTGTATGCTTTATATTCAAGATAGATATCGTTATTCAAATGATAGCGTTCAATAGAAAGAGGAGCTGTCTTTCGGGCTTCTCTTTTCAACTCATGGAGTTTGTTTTCTTTAATCTGCACATAAGTATCGGCTTCCTTAATCGTTTTATCAAGTACGTTTAACAGTGAGTCCAAGCGTTCATCAGCAAAAGCTGAATGACAAGAAAAGAAGAGCAAAAGGCAAAATAGACAGTTCTTTTTCATGGGGCGGATAGACTTTAATGAGTATGAGATAACAGAGATTAACCAGACAAATGTAGAGAAAATCTTCGTAATCCTACTATAAACAACTCATAAATTAAAGAGATCAATAGGCTATTGCAAGGAAAAAACAGGCTAAAATATAGTCTATGTTACAATTTCTATAAAAAAGAGCTCCAATTATATTCAGCAAGACTTTCAAATTACAAAGAATAAAATATAACTTTGTAGTCTTAAGATTCTTATCTAGCTTTAATAATCAAAATTTGATTAACATGATAAAAAAAGATCGATTACTAGTGCTAAGCACTTTGCTGATATTTACATATACAACTATGAATGCTCAAAAGGTCGTAAAACTGTAGGAAACAAACCCACCGACGAATAATGAAATAACAGAAACCGAGAAATGTGAAAGAAATGGTAACTGGATAACAAATGTATCTTCACCCGAGTTGACTATCTATCAGGCTAACAAAGCTACAAATACAGGAATGGCAGTTGTGATATGCCCTGGCGGTGGATATGCAGGATTGGCTATTCAGCACGAAGGATCGGAGTTTGCAAAATGGCTGAACGGACAGGGAATAACAGCCTTTGTGCTCAAATACCGAATGCCAAACAAACATAAAGAAGTGCCATTAGATGATGCACAACAAGCAATGCGTTATGTACGCAAGCATGCCAACGAATTTGGCATAGATGCCAATAAAGTGGGTATCGCCGGTTTTTCGGCAGGTGGACATTTGGCAGCCACTACTTCCACTCACTATACAACAGAAGGAACAAGCACAAAGCCTGATTTCTCCATCCTTTTTTATCCAGTCATTACAATGGAAATGGCTACACATGGTGGTTCCCGTTCTAATTTATTGGGTGACAAACCGCTACCTGAAGACATTCAGTTTTTTTCTAATGAGAAACAGATCAATGCGAATACCCCACCTGCAATCTTGCTATTGAGTGATGACGACAAATCCGTGTCTCCAGTCAATAGTGTATTCTATTATGAAGCATTAAAGAAAAACAATATCCCCGCAACCATGTACATATTCCCCAAAGGAGGTCATGGTTGGGGAATGAATACAGATTTTGAATACCATTCGCAGATGCTTCACTTATTAAGTATGTGGCTGAAGTCTACTGATACCCAAATAAGGAAGAGCCAGACGAAATAATAAATTGAATATACTACATAATCTCGTATTGATACATCACAAAATCTTCCGTAATGTAACCGTATTGGAATAAGTCAAAGATGCTATTGTGACATTAATCTGTCATTATACAGCTTTTATTTCTTCCTCCTACTAATCTTATTTTTTTCATTGCTTAATAAATTTCCGTTCGACTTAAGTGGAACGATAGTTCAACTATAGTCGAGCGTTCGTTTAACTTAAGTCGAACGAAAATTCATTAAGTAATAGAATACATATCATTATGTTGGTCAGCCTTAGAAAACGCATAAAACATGTTTGTTGATGGAAAGCTGGTTCCAAAGTAGTTTTTAATAGGGATTTGCGAAGATAAGAATGGTGGCACATTAGAATTGTTTATGAGCAATCTTCCTAATAAAAACTGGGGAGTAGGAAAAGGAGCAAATCCCCCCTCCAGTGAATTTGGCAATTAATCTCATTTCCAATGAAGAGAAAATGTACTTTGTCGTTACCTTTTTCTCCTCATTGGAAATGAGAGCTATCTAAATAGTTAAATCATTATTATATTTGTTCTTATCATTTACCCATCAGGCTTTGTATCAGGAAATCAATCACATTCTTTGCCTTACATTCCGGTTCCAGTCCCGGATATTCCAAGTAGCAGACAGCACCTTTTTTTAAAGCCAGTTGCTGAAATCCGACACCGAACAGAGGACTATGTACATAATACATGTGGTCTTTATCGGGTTCATCAGGACTTTTATCATAAGAAAGAAATATTGGTGGGGATTTCTTATTGACCAGACTTGCTGGAGAAAGTTCCTTAAAATATCGTTTAAAATCGGACCTCCTTTTTATAAATCCGTCAAAGTCGGATTCTTCCAAACCAAAAGCATGTCCTCCATATTTCAGTTCCACACCTATCCACTCACGCATTTGTATCGGATCAAGTGAAGTTTGTGCTCCCTCTGTGCCTACCGCCAATACCTTTGTAGACATTCGTCTTACCGGGTCTTTTGATTTTCTATCCGCCATTTCGGGAGATAACGCCAACCATAATGAAGTACACGCACCCGCAGAACCGCCATACAATACCACCTTTTCAGGATTAAGTTTATATTTCTCCGCATGAAAACGGGTGAATTGCAGGGCTAGGCGTGCATCATGATACGGTACACGCACGGGTGGAAATATCTTCTCCTCCCAGGCTTGTGGAAGAAAGCGATAATTGATGGCAACATAAGCACAACCGACAGACAGAATCTTTCCTATATTCTCTTCCGACTGCCATTGTTTATCCCCATTCCACCAGCCTCCCCCGTGTATATTCACGATATAGGGAAAAGGTCCGTCTCCCTCGGGCAAATAGATATCTAACTTCTGAAGTTCATCTTCCCCATAGGGTATATCTTTCAATGTTGGTTTCATTCCACTTCCATCACTGTGACCGGACACTCCGCAAAATGCATTCAGATTGCAAAGACAAAGCAGATAAATCAATAACAATAGCTGTTTCATTTCACTCTTTCATGGTATTTTCTGATAGCTTCTTCGGGAACTTTATAGTCAAGAGGTTTCTCCGCATATACACGGATATAATCAATGTACATATCCGAACCATTGCCATAACGCTCCAGATCTATCGGCCATCCGTTTCCTCCGATGGACAAGTTGGCTAAGAAAAAGAATGGTTTCTCGCATGAAGCAGCATTCGTGGGATGACGCAGCACTTCGATATTATCCATATAATAAACCGTTTCTTCCAATCCTACGTATACTCCATAGGTATGGAATGTTTCCGTCCAATTGGATTTGCCTCCCAGTTGAGTCATAGGGGTGCGTGTATCGTATTCCTTCACCGGCGTTCCGTCGGGATTCTTCTGTCCCCAGAAATGGCTTACAATACAATATACATCGTCACTATGATATCCTCGAAATCAACTATAAAGACATGACGAGCAAGATGATCGGGCAGTTCTCCGTCGGCCCCACTCCTCTTGTGTTCAGTAACTCCATGGTGCTCCGGAAAGAGGAACATAAGGCATACACGATAGCATACAATAACAGCAAGTTTCACTCCACAGCCATCCTAAGCGTTATCGACTGGAAAAATGGAACGTTTGAAACGCTGGGGGACTCCATCCCTTACAACTTCCTTGATACGGAATCTTTCTGCGATTTGATTTATGTGGAACAGACATCGACACTTTACGGTGTCTTCCTTGAGAAGAAAGAACCGGGTAACGATTATAGTGTCGAAATCTATTCGCTTGCATTTCCTCCACTCAAGGCTTCGGACATAGAGCAGATACCTGCCGGAGGGGATAAGGAGCTTATGAAATACATCGTATTATCGGTCGTGGTTCTCCTTATTATAATAGGCGTTACCATCAGCTACCGGAAACGGTTGAAGAGAAAAACATCTCCTGCGACAGCAGGTACTTTGGAAGAAGGGAGGGTAGACAATTCCGCAAAGGCAGAGGAACAGCCCGTCACAACCAAATTACAGGATAAAAAGCCACGTATATCCACCATCCATCTTCTCGGAGATTTTCAGGTGTTCGATAAGGAGGGAAATGATATCACGCAGGAATTTACGCCCATCATCAAACAGGTGTTTCTATATATCCTGCTAAACAGTATTGCAAAAGGCAGAAAAGTGACTTCGCAGGAATTGGACGAGACTTTCTGGCTGGGAATGAACAAAGCGGATGCTTCCAACACCCGGAATGTGAATATCAGGAAACTACGGCTTATTCTTGAAAGAACAGGGGACATAGCCATTAATTATAAAGGTGGCTACTGGTCTATTAGCATAGGTGACGACATTACCTGTGACTATCATGAGATCAACAAAATCCTGCAGGAAGTACCGGACAAAGCAACGGTGGACATCGCTACCTTACAGCGTATTCTGAAACTCGCTGCGGGAGGAACACTCACACCTACCATCAGTGCAGAATGGCTCGACTCTTTCAAAGACGAATATACCAAACAGGTCACTACTTTCATGCTTAGAATGTTGGAAACCTCTGATGTGAAAGGAAACAACAAGCTCATATTGCAGATAGCAGACGTCCTGCTGCTTAATGATACGCTTGATGAAGAAGCGATACGCATCAAGTGCCAGATATTATTCCGGATGGGACAGAAGGGAGCATCCAAAAGGTGTTATGACACTTTCGTCGCAGAGCATACACGCCTGTTGAATGAGAAGTCTGCCATCAGTTACGAGGATATCCTGTCAGACCTCCAGTAATTACAGACCGGCCGAAGCTCTTACCAATAAAAGTATTATCTTTGTTGCATGAAAAAATTAGTCATTGTAGGATGTGGACGACTTGCAGAAATCGTTGCGGATGCAGTTGTCAAAGGCTTATTACCAGATTATGACCTGGTAGGTGTCTATTCGCGTACGGCTTCAAAAGCAGCGCACATCGTTCATAAAATGCAGCAACATGGCAAGCCTTGCATTGCTTGCGCCACATTGGAAGAGTTATTGGCATTAAAACCTGATTATCTGGTAGAATCGGCCTCTCCTGCCGCCATGCGAGAATTGGCTTTGCCGGCATTGAGAAACGGAACGTCTGTCGTTACTTTGTCTATCGGTGCTTTGGCAGATGAGGCATTCTACCGGGAAGTGACAGAAACCGCCAAGGCAAATGGTACACGGGTCTATATCGCATCCGGAGCTACCGGTGGATTCGATGTTTTAAGAACTGCCTCCCTGATGGGAAATACGACGGCTCGCTTCTTCAATGAAAAAGGTCCTAACGCACTCAAAGGAACTCCCGTTTATGATGATTCTTTGCAAACGGAGCAGCGTACCGTTTTCTCCGGCAGTGCTGCGGAAGCGATTCGCCTCTTTCCAACCAAAGTGAATGTTACAGTTGCCGCCTCACGGGCTTCTGTCGGTCCGGAGAATATGCAGGTATCCATACAGTCTACTCCCGGATTTATGGGAGATACGCAAAGAGTAGAAATCAAAAATGACCAGGTGCATGCCGTAGTAGACATTTATAGTGCTACATCGGATATTGCAGGGTGGTCAGTAGTGAGCACCCTGATTAATATCGCTTCACCCATTGTATTCTGACAGATTGGCCAACACTTTTGCGCTCAGGCGGTCAAACGCCTGACGCGTGCGGCCAGTAGACACCTGCATACAACGTACATGCGGATGATTGAGAAGCTGTTCACCCCCCAACGCGCCTATCGTGTCACAAAAACAAAGGTTATCACCTTCCAGCCATTCAGTAAAAGCAGCCTCATCCCATGCCGGTGACAAACCGGTATTGAATAAGATCTTCCGGTTACCCATCTGCTTAAATTCCTCTTCGTGCAGTAAAACCGTATTTTTATTAAGGCAGCAGCAAATGACTTCACTCTCTGCTAGGAGTTCCCTCAATGGCAAAAAGCGATATCCTTTGGCAGTAGCCGCTTCTTTCTCACTGCGGGCATAATATGAAATATCAGCACCAAAGAACTTCAAGGCGTCCGCTATCATGCCGCCAGACTTACCCAGTCCGATTATTCCGACTTTCAATCCGGTGATCTCACGAGGCAATTCTTCCCACGGTTCCTGTCCAAAGCCGTGCAAACAGCGCACCAACTCACTGACTACATATTCCACCACTCCTTCGTCACCATAATCCCGGATACCTGTTACCGTGATACCTCGTTCATTGGCATAACGAATATCGACATTGGCACTTTCGGGAGAATAGAGTGAACAACACATTCCAATGTATTTCACATTCGGACAACATTCGAGTACATACCGGTTGATACGGGAGGTATAACTCAAAAGCACTGCATCAGCATCTCCGATACGGGCAATTATTTCATCATCATTTGCGGGTATATCAGGATACATCACCACCTGACCGGCAAATGAATACAATGCTTTTTCGGCCGACGGAACCAGGCTGACCGGTTCTATAGCTACAAGTTTCTGAAACATCGTTTTTTTATTTTAGAAGTATTATACAAACATATATGGTTACCGGATTAGTAACCCAACATGGGCGCTAAGATACAAATTTCCAGCCATAATATCATTTAAAGATGAATGATTACAGTACGTTTTAGACACGCGAACGCAAGTTAAACAGGTACATTCAGAGTTCACTACTCGCCGTCCGGCCCCTTGGGTGGCGGTGCAATGAAGTGCATCTGATTGCCCCGTCCCTCCCTCTTGATAATACCCTCGGCAGCAAAGGATTTGAGGTCAGCGAGCGCGGTATTCTTCAGCCGCCCTGTGAGTTGGGTGTACGTTGTTCTTGTAATAAACCCATGTTGCCGGATATATTGCAGTACAATCTGTTTCAGTTTTTCGCTGTCACACTCTCTTGAGGTATTAAAGTCTATGTATTTTCTACGCTCCAGATCACCCCGGACGCCTGTCCGGAATTCCTTAGAAGCACGGAAGTTCACCCCGTTGAAAGAAACGGAGTTGGAACGCAAGTCTTTCTTGTCCTCCACCAAACGAGATGTCACCTTGGCGGAGAAGAATCCAAACTCTCCCAGTTCTACCCGGAATCCCTCGCCCAGATAGTCGAGTGTTTCGTCCCGCAACTCGGAAAGGATCCCTTCTATCATCCCCTCCTTGAATCCGGTTCTCTTGGCTACTGCCCGAATAAGCTGCTTTGCCGTAATCGTTCCGCTATAAACAATGTCGGCATACATCGTTTCAGTCTCGCCCTCTTTCGTGGTGAGGGACGGTTTCTTCTTTAAATTGTAATAAGCCATCTTTCTTTTCTAACTATGATTAAGAACTTTCAGTGCAGAGATTAAGGATTTTCAGTGCAGAGATTAATGTATTTTTGTGCAGTCGGGAAGTCGTCACCTTGCAAGGTGACCATTATCACTTTATAGAAGGACAAATGGCATCTTATAAAGTGATAAATGTCACTCTATAGCGTGACATCCCCTTAGTGAAAGGAGGAAAATCTGTAAAGGTACAAAATTAAGAGGCGAAAAGCAAGAGGGGGTACCATAAAACTTCATCTATAAATGTAATGCAATTGCAAAATGAAAACGCTTCTGCCAACCACTGATACCGCTTCCTTTTTATTTATCCGCATAGATTTGTTGATTTTTAAATTATTTCAGTACATTTGTCTGCGCCTACATCTATACAGGAAGCATGAAAATAAACGAAATACAGTGCATAAAAGAACTACGCAACGGCTCCTACCAGGCTTTTACACAGATTTATGAAGCCTATGCCGACCGACTTTACAGCTTTGTTCTTAAACAACTAAAAAATCGTTCCCTGACACAGGACATTGTTCAGGATACCTTTTTACGCCTGTGGGACAACCGTAGCCAGTTGAATAGCTTCGGCAATCTGCAGGCTTTCATCTTCACCATCGCCAAACATCAGGTCATTGATTATTTCCGCAAACAGGTCAACGAACTGCAATTCGAGGATTTTATGGAGTACTGCGAGAACCAGGCAACTGACGTATCGCCGGAAGATATCTTATTGTACGACGAAT
>OGMD01000986.1_pt1 | contig 10830 bp, 9 predicted proteins | sample 1573041 | NCBI WGS metagenome assembly OGMD01 (sample SAMEA2582007, study PRJEB24529) | metagenome | biome: Human gut stool | place: China | collected 2011 | reverse complement strand
GACAAACGTATCGGTCGCGGTGCCGGTTCGGGTCACGGTGGCACGGCCACGCGTGGTCACAAGGGTGCGCAGTCGCGTTCGGGTTACTCGCGTAAGCTGGGCTTCGAAGGCGGTCAGATGCCGCTCCAGCGTCGTCTCCCCAAGTTCGGTTTCACCAACCTGAAGCGCGTTGAATTCAAGGCGATCAACCTCTCGACCATCGAGGAGCTGGCCGCCCTGCTGGACGTGCCCGCCGATGAGCTGCAAAAGACCATCGACCGTTACAACGAGCTGTGCGATCAGGGGACCGATGCGGACTTCGGCAAGAAGAGCGCCTACATGCACAAGATCGAGAAGGCTCCCTTCTGGGGCGTGCGCAAGCACATCCGCGTGTCCTCCATCGACAGCGGCGTGAACACCAACGCCAACGGCCAGGCTCTGGACGCTGACGGCAAGGTCATCGAGGGCCTGTACTGCGTGGGCAACGTGGGCGGCGTGTTCTACGGCGGCGCGGACTATCCGTTCCACCAGACCGGCCTGTCCCTGGGCCGCTGCTACACCTTCGGCATGCTGGCCGCAAAGCACGCCATGGGCAAGTAAGCCGCAGGAAATAACACCATAAAAGAAGAAGGCCGCCGGGCAGGAGAAAGTTTCCTGCCCGGCGGCTTTTTGCTGCCGGAAAAAAGTGAAAATAATGCCCGAAACTTGAGCGGGATTGTTGTGAATGTGACGATTTTGGTACGATTTTGGGACGCTTGGTTTACACCGCCCCGGAAAGCGTGGTATAGTTAAACGGATAAGCAGCAGTGGGTGCCGCTGTGGGAAAAGCGAGGAGAGCGTTACGATGAAAAAGCACATTCGAGCATTCGTCAGTCTGCTGTGCGCTGCGGCGCTGGCACTGAGCTGTGCATCCTGCGGCGGCGCAGCGCAGAGCACCGGAAAATCCGGCGGCACCGCCGGGGTGACCCATATCACCGTGTGGACCTATTACAATGGTGACCAGCTGGAAAGCTTCAACAAGCTGGTGGACCAGTTCAACGAGACCACCGGCCGCGAAAAGGGCATCCGGGTGGAAAGTGCCAGCCAGGGCAGCGTGAGCGACCTGGAGACCAACGTGATGGATGCGGCCCAGGGCAAGGTGGGTGCTGCGGCCATGCCCAACATCTTCTCGGCCTATGCTGACACCGCCTATGCGCTGGACCAGATGGGCATGCTGGTGGACCTGAGCCAGTACCTCACCGAGGACGAGCGCGCCCGGTATGTGCAGGGCTACCTGGACGAAGGCGACTTTGACGGCGACGGCAGCATGAAGATCTTCCCGGTGGCAAAATCCACCGAGCTGATGTTCCTGAACGAGACCGACTGGGAGAAGTTTGCCCAGGCCACCGGTGCCGCCTACGACGACCTTTCCACCGTGGAAGGGCTGGTGGCCACTGCCGGTGCCTATTATGACTGGACCGACGCCCAGACGCCGGAGCCGGACGACGGCAAGGCTCTGTTCGGCCGCGACGCCATGGCCAACTACATGCTGGTGGGGGCCCGGCAGCTGGGCGACGCCCTGTTCGAGGTGCAGGACGGAAAGATGACCTTGAACTTTGACAAGGACGTAGCCCGCAAGCTGTGGGACAACTACTATGTGCCCTTCGTCAAGGGGTGGTTTGCCGCTATCGGCCGCTTCCGCAGCGATGATATCAAGGTGGGCAATGTGCTGGCCTATGTGGGTTCCAGCTCCAGCGCCACCTTCTTCCCCGCGCAGGTCATGGTGAACGACACCGAGAGCTACGACATCGACATGACGGTGCTGCCCAGCCCGAAGTTTGCGGGCGGCGAGGATGTGGCCGTGCAGCAGGGTGCCGGTATGGTGGTCACCGCCGGTACGGAGGAAGAGATCAATGCCTCGGTGGAGTTCCTCAAGTGGTTCACCCAGCCGGAACACAACATCTCCTTCTCGGTGGACTCCGGCTACCTGCCGGTGACCACGGCTGCCAACGACATGGAGGCCATCAAGACCAGCGGCCTGGAACTGAGCCCGAAGATGGAGCGCATCCTCTCGAATGCAGTCCAGAGCGTAAAGAACAACACCCTTTATACGCCAAGTGCCTTTGTGGGCGGCAGCAAGGCCCGCAAGGTGCTGGAATACAGTCTGAGCGATCTTGCCTCTGCCGACCGTGCAACGGTGCAGGAGCGGGTGGCCGCAGGCCAGCCCGCCGCCGACGCGGAAGCGGAGTTCCTCACCGACGAATACTTTGATGCCTGGTATGGGGGCATCTGCACTGCACTGGAGGAGTACGCCGGCTGAGCGTAACGACCGGAAACCGACGGGAAAGGGGAGAAGTGCCATGAAGCCTGCCGAAAAGTACCGTGCGTGGAAAGCGCACCGGCCCGAGAAGCCGATCTTCCGCACCATCCTCTTTTCCATGATGGCGGTGCTGCTGGCGGAGGTGATCCTGCTGTCGACCGGCATCGGCCTGACCAATGTGTCCGGGCGGCTGAACCAGAACGCCAAGCAGATCGTGAACATGCAGGTGCGCAACCGTGCCAGCTATCTGCAGGATATGCTGATCAAGGCACAGGAGCTCACCGACATTTCCACCACCATCAACAACCTGACCCAGCAGATGCTGCAGGACGGCACCATTTCGCTGGACACGATGGACCAGAGCAGCGAGGCCGCTGACCCCCTGATGGAGGCCGCCGCGCCCTATCTGGTGAGTGCACTGCGCGCCCGCCCCGTGACCGGCATCTTTCTTGTGATCAACACCCACGACCTTGCGGAAAAGAAAGTGGGCAGCCCCATGCCCAGCGTGTACCTGCGGGACCTGGACCCGGACGCCCGCCCCTCGGAGCGCAAAGCCGACCTGATGATCGAGCGTTCCAGTGCGGCAGTGGTCAAGAAGCTGGGCATCACCACCGACAAAAGCTGGAGCACTGCACTGAGCTACCGCGGCCTGACCAGCGGCGGCTTTGCGTGCACCGTGTTCCAGACCGCCTGGGAGGATGACGAAAAGCTGGACGCCGCCGACTACGGCCGCTGGCTCACCCAGACCTACAAGCTCACCGGTGACGAGCGCACGGCCATTGCCTACTCCCAGCCCCTCATCCTGCCGGACGGCACCGTGTACGGCGTCATCGGTGTGGAGATCCTGACCAGCTATCTGGAAACCAAGATGCCGTATCAGGAGCTGCAGGACGGCGGGCAGGGTACCTATCTGCTGGTGTCCACAACGTCGGGCCTGTCGGACCCGGAACTGTTCCTGACGCTGATGGCGGGCGACGGACTGGATGCCAACGTCATCGACGCGGGCGTGGAAAAGATCACCTGCCGGCAGACGGACGGCGAACGCTGGCTGACGCTGAACAACGAGACTGGCTATGCGGCGGTCCAGAACCTGGACCTGTACAGCCGCAACGCGCCCTTCTCCAACGAAAAGTGGCTGCTGGTGGGCACGGTGCGCAGCAGCATCCTGTTCCGCTTTGCCCGCACCGTGCAGCAGGTCATCACCTCTGCGGTGCTCCTCACCCTGCTGCTGGGGGCTGTGAGCAGCCTGCTGGTGTCCCGCGGTCTGGCCCGCCCCGCCGAGCAGCTCTACTGCGAGGTGCTGGCAGCCAACGGCAAACAGACCTTCCCCAAGTTTTCGCACACCGGCATCCGGGAGCTGGACCGCTTTGCGGAGGCCATCACCCAGCTGAACAGCAGCCTTGTGACCAACTCCACCAAGTTTTTGCGCATCATGGACATGGCCAGTGTGGAGCTGGGCGGCTACGAGCTGCGGTATGACACCGGCAGTGTGTATGTGACCAAAAACTTCTTTGCCCTGCTGGGTGCCCCGGAGGTGGACGGCAGCAGCCTGACCGTGCGCACCTTTGGAGAACTGCTGGAGCACATACAAAAACATCCTGATTCCTATTACAGACATCCAGCTGGTCCGCCCCTGCACCGTCAACGCGGAGGGGGACAAGGTGCTGACCGTGGTGCAGGGCGGCCGCACCCGCTATATCATGCTGCGGGTCACCACCGAGGACCGGGTGCAGGTGGGTCTGGCCGAGGATGTGACCGCCGCTACCCAGGAGCGCCTGCGCATCGAGCGGGAGCGCGACTACGACGTCCTCACCGGCCTGTACAACCGGCAGGCATTCCACCGCGTGAGTCATGAACTGTTCCAGAATCCGGAGCGGCTGGGCGTGGCAGCCTTGCTGATGATGGACCTGGACGACCTCAAGCACATCAACGACACCTACGGCCACGACTGGGGCGACCACTACATCCAGAACACCGGCCGCTGCATTGCGGAGCACAGCCCGCCGGGCACCGTGTGCGCCCGCCTTTCCGGCGACGAGTTCCTGCTGCTGTTCTACGGCTATCCCGGCCGGGAGCAGCTGCGCGAAAAGCTGGAAGCACTGACCCGCGCCATGCAGCAGGCCGTGGTGGTACTGCCCAGCGGCAGCGACCTGCACATCAGTATTTCCGGCGGCGTGGCCTGGTACCCGGAGGATGGCCGGGACATCGAGACCCTGAAAAAATATGCAGACTTTGCCATGTATCAGGTCAAGCACTCCACCAAGGGGCAGATGAAGGACTTTGACATCGGCGTGTACAATCAGGAGGCCTACATCGCCCGCACCCGGCGGGAGTTCCACCAGCTCATCAGCGAAGAGCGGATGTACTACTACTTCCAGCCCATCTTCTCGGCACAGACCGGCAGGGTGCACGCCTACGAAGCACTGATGCGGTCGGACCTGCCCACCCTGCGTTCTCCGGCCACCATCATGAAGCTGGCCCGGGAGCAGGGCGCGCTGTATGAGATCGAGCGGCTGACCTTCCGCAAGGCACTGGAAGAATTTGACAACCTGCGCAGCAAAAATCTCGTGGACCGGCAGGCCCTGATCTTCATCAACTCCATTGCCAGCGTCAGCCTGCGCCGGGAGGACAGCGAGTATATGGACCAGCGCTGGCACGAGCTGCGCCGCCAGATGGTCATTGAGATCACCGAGGAAGAGGAGATGAACCGGGAGGCACTGGAAACCAAGCGCCACGCTCCGGGCTTCTCCGGCATGTTTGCGCTGGATGACTACGGCAGCGGCTACTCCAACGAGGGCAGCCTGCTGGAGTTGGCGCCCCGGTTCATCAAGGTGGATATCAGCATCATCCGCGGCATTGACTCGGACCCCGACAAGCAGCAGATCCTGCGCAACGTGGTGCGCTACGCCCAGCCGCGCAGCATGCAGATCATTGCCGAGGGCGTGGAAACGGCCGCCGAGATGCGCACCGTCATCGACCTGGGGGCCGACCTGCTGCAGGGCTACTTCCTGGCGCGGCCGGCCGCTGTGCCCGACCCCATTGCCCCGGAGGCAGCGGAGATCATCCGAGCTATCTAGGACAGCAACCGCGGGAAGCGCTTCTGAACCGCCCAAAAGAGCAGGAAATTCCATATAGAACTGGAATATCATGCTCTTTTTATACGGTGAGGAATGTAATTTGGCACCCGGCCAATTTACCTCTGGTGTTTGGCCGGGCGCTGCGGTATACTGGGGTGGAACGAAAAACGGCACGGGAGGTGCTTTGAAAAAATGGTACAGGTGGATCTGATCACCGGGTTTCTGGGGGCCGGCAAAACGACCTTTCTGCGCCGGTACGTCCGGTATCTGGTGGAGCAGGGGCACAACGTCTGCATTCTGGAAAACGACTTCGGCGCGGTGAACGTGGATGCCATGTTGGTGCAGGACCTGCTGGGCGACCGGTGCGATCTGGAGACCATCAGCGGCGGGTGTGACTGCGACACCCACCAGCGGCGCATGCGCACCAAGCTCATCGCCATGGCCATGCGCGGCTTTGACCGGGTGGTGGTGGAACCCAGCGGCATTTTTGATGTGGACGAATTCTTTGACGTGCTGCGGGACGACCCGCTGGACCGCTGGTACCGCATCGGCAATGTGATCGCCATTGTGGACGCCATGCTGCCGGAAGCATTGTCGCCGCAGGCGGAATATCTGCTGGCCTCCGAGACGGCCAATGCAGGCCGGGTGCTGCTGAGCCGTGCGCCGCAGGCCGGGCCGGAACAGTGCCGGGCAGCCATTGCCCACCTGGACCGTGCGCTGGAAGCCTGCAAGTGCTCCCGCCGCTTTGCCCCGGACGAGATCCTCACCAGGGACTGGGCCGCCCTCACCGACGCCGACCTTGCACAGATCGCCGCCTGCGGCATGCGGCAGGCCAGCTGCGAAAAGCTGCACTTTGATGAGCACAAGGCCTTCGGCTCCCTGTGCTTTCTGGAACAGCACCTCACGGTGGAGCAGCTGCAGCAGGCAGCTGCCCGGCTGTTCGGGGACCCGGCCTGCGGGCAGGTGCTGCGGGTCAAGGGGTTTGCCCCCACCCGGGACGGCTGGCTGGAGCTGAACGCCACCGCCGCCGGGCAGACACTGGCACCCATCCCGCAGGGGCAGGATGTGCTCATCGTCATCGGCGAGGGGCTGGACAGGGCAAGGATCGAAACGCAGCTTCACCGCTGAGCTTTCAACGAACGTTGTAAAACTGGTGCAAAAAAAGGAGAACAGAATCATGAAAAAGAACCCGCAGATGCCCTCGGCGCGGCGCATCCTCGGCATGGTGGTCGGTATTGTGATCATCGGGCTGGGCATTGCACTGTTCAAGCAGTCTCACCTTGGCAACGACTCCATCAGCGCACTGAATATGCGTCTGGCCGAGATGCTGGGCATCTCGCTGGGCGTGCAGAACCTGTGCACGAACATCCTGTTTTTTGCACTGCAGTTCTGGTTCGGGCGCAAGTACATCGGCCTTGGCACCTTTGTCAACGGCATCGGCGTCGGGTTCATTGTCACGGCCTTCTACGACCCCATTGCGGCCCACTTTGGCCCGGCCGAGGCGCTGGGCCTGCCGGTGCAGCTGCTGTGGGTGGCGCTGGCGGTGCCAGTCACGGCGCTGGGGGCTTCGCTGTACCAGACGGCAGATCTGGGCATCGCCCCGTACGATTACCTCTCGCTGGGCCTGCGGGACTACACCCCGGTGCCGTACTTCGGCTGCCGCGTGTTCACCGATGCGCTGTGTGCGCTGCTGTGCTGGCTGCTGGGCGGCCTTGTGGGCATCGGTACGCTGATCTGTGCCTTCTGCCTGGGACCCTTCATCCAGTTCTTCAACGGGCTGGTGTCGGAGCGGGTGCTGCACTACAAGCCGGGCGGCCAGTAAGATCGGGAAATCAAAAAGGCGTGCACCTCCTTTGCGGAAGTGCACGCCTTTTGCTGTGCAGAAATCAGAACTTGAACAGCGGGGTGCCGGCCAGGATGTCGCCCTCTGCCAGCATCTTCAGCTCGCCCAGATCGTCGCCGTTGGTCACGATGATGGCGGTAGCGGTGGGATGGCCTGCGGCGCGGATGGCGTCCAGATCCACCTTCAGCAGCGGGGTGCCGGCCTTGACCTTGTCACCCTCCTTGACCAGAGCCTTGAAGCCCTTGCCGTTCATCTCCACGGTGTCCATGCCGACGTGCACCAGGATCTCGATGCCGTCTTCGCTGGTCAGACCGACAGCGTGCAGGGTGGAAGCCACCTGGTTCACAGTGCCGTCAAAGGGGGCGTACACGGTCTTGCCGGTGGGCTCGATGCCGCAGCCGGGGCCCAGGATGCCCTGTGCGAACGTCTCGTCAGGGATGTCGGCCTGTGCCAGGACCTTGCCGCGGATGGGAGCCAGAACGGTCTTGCTCTGGCCAAAGAACTTGGCGGTTTCTTCTTCTTCGGCCTTGTTGCCGAACAGCTTGTCAAAAAAGCCCATGATAATAATCCTTCCTTCTGATCATATTCAGGGGTGCGGCCGCCGCACGGGCCTGCTGCGCCCAAACCCATATGGTATATTCAAAAGATACCATACTGCGCCCCAAAATGCAACTGCAATCCTGCACAAACTCCGGCGGGGTTTGCTGTTACATCAGCGCAATCAGCTGCTCGACCTTTTCCATGCGGGTGGCCCAGCTGGTGGCGATGCGCACCACGGTGTGAGTGTCGTCGAATTTCTCCCAGAAGCCGAACTTTGCCCGGCCTTCCAGTGCGGCCAGCTGGGCGTTATCCAGAATCACGAACACCTGATTGGTAGGCGAATCCATAAAAAAGCGATAGCCCTTGGCGGCCAGACCCTTCTTGAGGGCGTTGGCGGTATCAATGGCATTTTTGCTGATCTTCGTGTACAGATCATCGGTGAACAGCACATCGAACTGGATGCCCAGCAGACGGCCCTTGGCCAGCAGGGCACCCTGCTGCTTGACCATGGTCATGAAGTGGGCCGGGGCACCGTGGGGGAACACCACGGCCTCGCCGCACAGGGCACCCACCTTGGTGCCGCCGATGTAGAACACATCGGTGAGCCGGGCGATGTCGGCCAGGGTCACGTCGGTGCCCTCGGCCATCAGGCCGTAGCCCAGCCGGGCACCGTCCAGAAACAGCGGCATCCGGTATTCCTGACAGACGGTGTGCAGATCTTCCAGCTCCTGTTTTGTGTACAGGGTGCCGTACTCGGAGGGGTGGGAGATGTACACCATGCCGGGGAACACCATGTGGTCGTGGTTGGCGTCGGCATAGAAGGTGGCGCACCAGTCCCGTACATCGGCGGCGGACACCTTGCCCTCGTGGGCCGGCAGGCTGATCACCTTGTGGCCGGTGTACTCGATGGCACCGGCTTCGTGGGCGGCCACATGGCCGGTGGCCGCGGCCAGCACGCCCTGCCAGCGCTGCAGCATGGAGGCAATGACGATGGCGTTGGTCTGGGTGCCGCCGGAGATGAAGGTCACGTCGGCGTCCGGGCAGGCGCAGGCGGCGCGGATCTTCTCCCGTGCGCTGGCGCAGTAGGGGTCGGTGCCGTAGCCGGGCACTTTTTCAAAGTTGGTCTCGGTCAGCTTCTGCAGGATGGCGGGATGGGCACCCTCGCAGTAGTCATTTTCAAAGTACAGCATAAAAACGCTCCTATAGTTCAGATGCATCCATTGTAACCCCCGGCCGCAGACTTGTCAAATAGGAAAAAAGTGCAGAGGGCGGACAGCCAAAATGCTGTCGGAATTGCGCCCCGAAGTAGTTGCTGCTGCCAAGGCCTCCTTCCGGGCGGTATGGGATGCTGGTTCCAGGATAGCCCGGAACCGGCACACCGTCAATGTGGCAGCGTTTTTGCTGATTCTTTAGCAGGGGTGTGGTATAATCTTATATTGGGACAGAATAAAATCAGGAGGGGTGAACCGTTTATGAAAAAAAGTACCTGGTCCCGCGACCTTCTGGTCATGCTTGCCGCACTGTGCGTCGCCGGGGTGGCGGTGGTATGGGTGCAGCGCATCACCGGCCGCATCGACGGCGTGGCCATGCTGATCTTCATGCTGGCTGTGTTTGTCACCTCCATGTACACCGACGGTTATCTCTGGGGCGTGCTGGCCTCGCTGGCAAGTGTGCTGGCGGTCAACTTTGCCTTTTTCACCCCCTATTTTGCCTTCAATTTTACCCTGCCGGAAAATCTGTTCTCCGGCCTTGTGATGCTGGCCGTATCCATCATGACCAGTACCCTGACCACCCGGGTCAAAAAACAGGAGCAGCTGCGCATGGAGACCGAGCGGGAAAAAATGCGCGCCAACCTTCTGCGGGCGGTCTCCCACGACCTGCGCACGCCCCTCACCTCCATATACGGGTCATCCTCCACGCTGATCTTCAAGTATGACGCGCTGCCAAAGGAGCAGCAGCTCAAGCTGTTGGGAGAAATTCAGGAGGACAGCGAGTGGCTCATCCGCATGGTCGAAAATCTCCTGTCCGTCACAAGGATTGACGGTGCAAAGGTCGAGGTCGTGAAGACGCCGACTGTTCTGGATGAGCTGATCGACTTGGTTCTCGTGAAGTTTTCCAAAAAGCATCCGAACCAGAAGGTCATCACGCAGATACCGGACGAGTTTGTGGATATTCCCATGGACTCGCTTCTCATCGAGCAAGTGCTGCTGAATCTTCTGGAAAACGCTGTATTCCATGCAAAAGGCATGACGGAGCTGATGCTTTCCGTTTCTCTCGTGGGAGACAAGGCGGTATTTGAGGTCGCCGACAACGGCTGCGGAATTCCGGAGGATGCGCTCCAAAAGATTTTCAGCGGGAGCTATGAAAAGTCCGCCGCGCCGGTGGACGGGACACGCAGCAATATGGGGATCGGGCTATCTGTGTGCGTTGCCATCGTCAAAGCGCACGGCAGTGACATTACCGCAGAAAACAGAAAGGGCGGCGGTGCGGTATTCCGCTTTGCGCTGGAAAGAGGGGGTGAGGACGATGGGCAATAACAAGTACAAGATCCTGATCGTAGAGGACGAGGCCAACATCCGAAGCTTTATCAAAGCCAATCTGGAAACCAGTGACTATCAGGTGCTCTGCGCAGAGACCTGTGCGCTCGGCATAATGATGTACGCCTCCCATCGTCCGGATCTCATCGTTCTGGATCTCGGCCTGCCGGATCGGGATGGTTTGGACTTGATTCAGAAAGTCCGGGAATCGGACACTGTGCCCATCATTGTGCTCTCCGCCCGTTCCAACGAGCGGGATAAGGTGGAAGCCCTGGATCTGGGGGCGAATGATTATATCACCAAGCCCTTTGGCACGGAGGAATTGCTGGCCCGTATCCGCGCCGTTCTCCGCAGTCATCGGCACAGTGAAGAGGAAGAAAGCTCCCCCGGCGGAAAATTCCACCTTCAGGATCTGCTGATCGACTATGATACGCGGCAGGTCTTTGTTGGCAAAGAGGAGATTGACCTGACTCAGACGGAGTACAACATCATGGCGTTTCTCTCCGTCCATGCGGGAAAGGTGCTGACGTATGCCGCCATCATCCGCTCGGTCTA
>OGMD01000976.1_pt1 | contig 10934 bp, 10 predicted proteins | sample 1573041 | NCBI WGS metagenome assembly OGMD01 (sample SAMEA2582007, study PRJEB24529) | metagenome | biome: Human gut stool | place: China | collected 2011 | reverse complement strand
TGTATATTGAGATAGTCCATTATTATTCCTTCCAAGCGTCTTACTGTCATTGTTTCTTATCTCTTGAATATTTTCTTCTTCCATTTTTGCAACTCTATTGTTGCCTCAATGTAAGGACCATTTACTTTGATGAGTAAATCTTCAAATTCTTTTTTTGCCCGGAAGAAATTTACGACATCCTCGCTTTCCATGAACAGTCCGATATATTCGTCATCCTGCTTCCAAAGATACACGGGTATGTTTTTGCCCTTTGATACCATCGAGTTTATCAGAATCTTTTTAAGTTCGTCTTTACCTGTTTCTGCTTTCTTCAGGGCAGGTTTGCCATATTTCTGTCTGACAGCCTTTACCAGTTCCTTGAAGCCTGTTTTGTCCATCTTCGTTTCGCAGTTCATCGATATTAATTTGCCTTGTGCATTGGTTATCAAATTCAGTTTCCCGAAGCCGGTATCACAAAAAGTTGCTTTCTTGGTAACGAGACTGTCCATACTTATATAATGTATTAAAATCGGATATCTCTCAGAAAAAGAAACGTTCATGTTTTGTGTGTATTTCACATAGCGATAGTTTACTTCTTTGCTATTGTACTCTTCGGGATTATCGAAATCAATAAATGGAGAGCAAAAACGTTCCACATCGATGTGATAGTCCGGGTTATCCATGTTGATAATCTGTTTGTCCGATTGTGCATGGGCTGTTGCGCCGGATAAGCATAAAAAAGCTGTCAATCCAATGATATTGAGAATAAAGCCGGTTTTGACTTTCGGTGGCGGACTGTCACCCCAAGCGTTTTTTATTATAGCAATTACGTTTTTCATAATCTTTATCTGTTTTCTCCGGAAAGGAATACGATTACGAGGTATCGTTCTGATCATGAAATGCAGATATTTCGGTTCCATCGACGAATCGGAATATCCGGATTCAATTATCCGTATGCCGTAGATACGGTCAGGGCAGAGCTTTTTTATGAATAAAACCACCCGTGCAATGGTAGCACGGGGCGTTTATATTTTAGATCGCTGGCGGGATCAGAACTCCGAGGTGAAGTAAAACCTGATGTCCTTGAAGTTTTCCTGTGCCAGGGCCAGGGCATAGCTGGTGTCGGCCAGAAATACATCGCGGCCGTGCTTGTCGACGGCCATGTTCGTATGTTTGCGCCGTTTGAAGTCGGCCAGCTGCTCGGCGTTGTCGCTCTCGATCCAGCAGGCTTTGTAGATGGAGATCGGCTCCCAGCGGCAGGCGGCGTTGTATTCGTGCGCCAGGCGGTATTCGATCACTTCGAATTGCAGGGCGCCTACCGTGCCGATGATCTTGCGGCCGTTGAGCGACGAGGTGAAGAGCTGCGCCACGCCTTCGTCCATGAGCTGATCGATGCCTTTGGCCAGTTGCTTGAATTTCAGCGGATCGGCATTCTCGATATAACGGAACTGTTCGGGTGCGAAGGAGGGAATGCCTGTGAATTTGAGCTTTTCGCCTTCGGTGAAGGTGTCGCCGATCTTGAAGTTGCCCGTGTCGTGCAGGCCGACGATGTCGCCCGGGTAGGCGAAGTCGATGATCGACTTTTTCTACCCGGGCGACATTATCGGCCATGAAAGCTGTGGGCGAGGAGAATTTCATCTGTTTGCCGCTGCGCACGTGCAGGTAGTTCTTGTTGCGTTCGAACGTGCCGGAGCAGATCTTCAGGAAGGCGATGCGGTCCCGGTGATTCGGGTCCATGTTGGCGTGGATCTTGAAGACGAAGCCTGTCATTTTCGCCTCGGCAGGCTCTACGATCCGGGTTTCGGTCGGTGCGGGGCGCGGCGAGGGGGCGATGCGGATGAAACACTCCAAGAGCTCCTTCACGCCGAAATTATTGACCGCCGAACCGAAGAAGACCGGGGCCAGTTCGGCCCGCAGGTAAGCCTCGCGGTCGAAAGCGTCGTACACGCCCTCGACCAGTTCGGTGTCTTCGCGCAGTTGGTTGGCGTAGCGTTCGGTGATGTATTCGTCCAGTTCGGGCGATGCGAGGTCGTTGATCTCTACGGTCGAGGCGTCGGCCGTCTGCCGTTCGTCGCTCGTAAAGAGTGTGAGGTTCTTCTCGTAGATGTTGTAAACGCCCTTGAAGGTGTCGCCGCTCGAAATCGGGAATGAGAGGGGACGTACCCGGATGCGGAGTTCCTTCTCGATTTCGTCCAGCAGGTCGAAGGGATCCTTGCAGGGGCGGTCGAGCTTGTTGACGAAGACGATCACCGGGGTCTGCCGCATGCGGCAGACGTCCATCAGCTTGCGGGTCTGGGACTCGACGCCCTTGGCGCCGTCGATGACGATGATTACGGAGTCCACCGCCGTCAGCGTGCGGTAGGTATCTTCGGCGAAGTCTTCGTGGCCCGGGGTATCGAGAATGTTGATCTTGCGGCCCTGGTATTCGAAGCCCATGACGGACGTAGCGACCGAAATACCGCGCTGACGTTCGATCTCCATGAAGTCGGAGGTGGCTCCCTTCTTGATTTTATTGCTTTTGACCGCTCCCGCGACGTGGAGGGCGCCGCCGAAGAGCAGCAGTTTTTCGGTCAGGGTCGTTTTACCGGCGTCCGGGTGCGCGATGACGGCGAACGTCCGCCGGCGGGTGATCTCTTCCTGTAAGGTCATAGATGGTAATAAAGGTTGTGGATAGGTTTGCTTGCGGATTATTTATTGTCCGGTTTGGGGTAGTCGGAGTTGTAGTGGCAGCCGACCGATTCTTTCAATGCGCTGCCCTGTTTGATGACCAGGTAGGCCACGGCGATCATGTTGCGCAGTTCGCACAGCTCGCGGTTGGGCTTGATCTTGTTGTGCAGCTCTTCGGTCTCTTCGTAGATGATCGACAGGCGGCGCAGGGCGCGTTCGAGCGAGAGATTCGAGCGGACGATGCCGACGTAGTTGGACATGATGGCCTGCATCTCGCGCTTGGACTGGATGATCATCAGCATCTCTTCGGTGTGCTGGGTACCTTCGAAATCCCAGTCGGGAATGCCTTCCTGGATTTCGACCGAAGCGAGCTGCGAGGCGGCGTGTTTGGCGGCTTGGTCGGCATAGACGACCGCTTCGAACTCCCTGATCGAAGCCAGCCGGTTGGCGCCGTGCAGTCCCGTGCAGGAGGTTTCGCCCAGCGCATAGAGCCGCCGGATCGAGGTTTCGCCGTTGAGGTCTACTTTCCCCCCGCCGCAACAGTAGTGCGCCGCCGGGGTGACGGGGATCAGGTCGCGGGTGATGTCGATGCCGAGCGAGAGGCATTTTTCATAGATGTTCGGGAAATGCCGGCGCGTCTGCTCCGGATCTTTGTGCCGCACGTCGAGATAGACGAAGTCCTCGCCCCGGCGGGTCATTTCGGTATAGATGGCCCGGGCCGTCACGTCGCGCGGTGCGAGCGATTTCATCGGGTGGTATTTGTCCATGAACTCTTCGCCGTTTTGCAGACGCAGGATCGCGCCGTAACCCCGCATCGCCTCCGTGATGAGGAAATTGGGCTTTTCGGCCGGATGGTAGAGCGAGGTGGGGTGGAATTGGATGAACTCCATGTTTTCGGTGATGGCCTTGGCGCGGTGGCACATGGCGATGCCGTCGCCTGTGGCGACGCTCGGATTGGTCGTCGAAGAATAGACGTTGCCGCAGCCGCCCGCAGCGACGACGGTGAATTTGGCCAGCACGGTTTCGATCTCGTTGCTCTCCAGGTTCAGCACGTAAGCTCCGAAGCAGGCCAGGCCGCGCGTGTGGCGGGTGACGAATTCGCCCAGGTGGTGCTGTGTCAGCAGGTCGATGGCGAAATGGTGTTCGAGAACCGTGATGTTGGGGTGCTTGCGTACCGAGGTTATCAGGGCCCGTTCGATCTCAGCGCCCGTGAGGTCCTCGTGGTGGAGGATACGATGTTCGGTATGTCCGCCTTCGCGGTTGAGTTCGAAGCGTCCGTCGGGTGTCTTGTCGAATTTCGTGCCCCAGGCGATCAGGTCGCGGATCAGCTCCGGGGCCCGGCGAACTACCAGTTCGACGGCTGCGGGGTCGCATTTGCCGGCACCGCAGACCAGGGTGTCGTGAATATGTTTTTCGAACGTGTCGGGCGCATAGGTCACCGAACAGATGCCTCCCTGGGCATAGTTGGTGTTGCACTCGTCCATTTTCCCTTTCGTTACCAGTGTAACGTGGCCGTGTTCTGCGGCTTTGAGGGCGAAACTCAGTCCGGCGGCGCCGGATCCGATGACCAGAAAATCGGTTTTCATGGTTTTCAGCGATTGGACAGGCCGAGATAGTGCTGGCGTGCGATGAAGCCGGATCGAGCCGACTTATATCCGGACGCAGCCTATCAGAGCGAAATTTTTTGTAAAGATAGCAAAAGGGAACGACGAGCCGAACCCGTTCGAGCTTGTCCGAACCGCCTTCTATCTGATGCAAAGATAGTGAAAGCCGAGCGCAGCGCCAAATTTATTTGAGCGTTGCCGAGGCGCCTCCTATCTAAATCAAAGTTTTGTGAGATAAAGATAGTGAAAGCCGAGCGCAGCGCCAAATTTATTTGCTGGTCTAAACCGGGTATCTTTTCCGTAAAGACCGGGATTTTTATTAATTTTGTGCCCGCTATATGCTGAAAATGGAAAGACATATCGACATAGACCGTTTCGACTACGACCTGCCCGACGAGCGGATCGCCAAGTATCCGCTCGAGGAGCGATCGGCATCGAAGCTGCTTGTTTACGAACGGGGGGAAATCTCGGAGCGCCGCTTCCGCGACATCGGCGACATACTGCCTGAGGGGACCCTGCTGGTGTTCAACAATACCAAGGTGATTCGGGCGCGGATTATCATGCACAAACCTTCGGGTGCTCGGATCGAGGTATTCTGCCTCGAACCGCACGATCCGGCGGATTACGAGCGGGCGTTCGCCGTGAAAGGTTCGTGCCGCTGGAGCTGCATCGTGGGTAACCTCAAAAAATGGAAAGAAGGCCCGCTGGCGATCGATTTCGAATACGAAGGTCGCGCGGAACGGATGCTGGCCTGGCGTGAGGGCGAGGGCGGCCGCGAGCAGATCGTCCGCTTCGAATGGACGGCTGATCTGACGTTCGGACAACTGCTGGAACATCTGGGCCGGATTCCGATCCCGCCTTACCTGAACCGCGAGAGTCAGGAGATCGACAATACCCGTTACCAGACCGTCTATTCGAAATTCGAAGGTTCCGTGGCCGCTCCGACGGCCGGCCTGCACTTCACACCGGAGTTGATCGAGCGGATGCGGACGCAGGGGTTTTCGTTCGAAGAGGTGACCCTGCACGTGGGGGCCGGAACATTTCTGCCCGTGAAAGACCGCGATGCGGCGGCGCATCCGATGCATACGGAACATTTCGAGATCCGTCGAAGCAGCGTGGAGCGGCTGCTGGAGAAGTGGGATAATATTACGGCGGTAGGTACCACTTCCGTCCGAACGCTGGAGTCTTTGACGGCGCTGGCGTGGCGGATCCGTACTTCGGGTGCGCCCGATGCGAGCCGCGTGATCGGGCAGTGGGAGTTGTACGACTTGCCCGAGGTGTTTACAGGCCGCGAAGCATTGCAGGTACTGTCAGACTATATGGTTCGTGAGGGGATCGAGAAACTCAAGGCCGCCACGCAGATCATGATTACGCCGCTGGGATACCGTTTCCGGATCGTGCGCAATATCGTCACGAACTTCCACCAGCCCAAATCGACGTTGCTGTTGTTGGTGTCGGCTTACGTGGGAGATGATTGGCATCGGATTTACGACTACGCCCTCACGCACGATTTCCGTTTTTTGAGTTACGGGGATAGCTCGGTGCTGATGCGTTGAGAACTTTGAATTATAAATGAAAACGGCCGGAACGTGATAGTTTCCGGCCGTTTGTTGTGACGGGGATTGCTTGTTAGTGGCTTACGGCCCCCATCTCTTCGGGCTTGTGTTTGTAGCGGAAGACCATTGCGAAGACGATGGCGACGACCAGCGCGTAACCCGCAAAGATATACCATGATTCGGGCCAGCCGAAAGCATCGACTACCGCACCTGCCGCGTAGGAGCCGAAGAAAGCACCGAGTCCGTTGGTCATGATCATAAAGACACCCTGCGCCGAGGAACGGATGTCGGGGGTAGTTTCCTTTTCGACGAAAAGCGAGCCCGAAATGTTGAAGAAGTCGAATGCGACCCCATAAACGATCATCGAGAGGATCAGGAAAACGGCACCCGATCCCGGATTGCCGATACCGAAGAATCCGAAGCGGAGCACCCAGGCCAGCATCGAGATCAGCATCACCCATTTGATGCCGAAGCGTCGCAGGAAGAAGGGAATCAGCAGGATGCAGAATGTTTCGGACATTTGCGAGAGCGAGAGCAGGATTACCGAGTGGCGCACGATGGGCGAGTCGGCGTATTGGGGCATCGTGCCGAAGTTCTGAATGTAACTGTCGCCGAAGGCATTGGTAATCTGAAGAGCGGCGCCCAGCAGCATCGAGAAGATGAAGAAGATCGCCATGCGTTTCTCCTTGAAGAGAGCGAATGCGCGGAGTCCGAGCGTGTCGATCCACGATTGGCTTTTCCGGGCATGACTGACCGGACAGCCCGGCAACGTGAAGGAGTAGATCGCGAGAATCAGGGAGAGGATGGCCGAAACGTACAGTTGCCAATAGGTCAGTTTGATCTGTACGCCGCCTATCTGAACCAGATCGACGAACCACATGGCGGCGATGAAGCCGACCGTGCCCCAGACCCGGATGGGCGGGAAGTGCTTCACGGCATCGAGTTTCGCCAGGTCGAGGGCATTGTAGGCCACCGAGTTCGAGAGGGCGATGGTGGGCATGTAGAACATGACGCTCATCAACATGCAGGTGTACAGGGGTCCGTAGGCGGTTTGCGAGGCGGCTGCGACGAGGAACCCGGCGCTGATGAGCTGGCAGATGCCCAGCAGCTTCTGCGCGGGGATCCAGCGGTCGGCGATGATACCCATGAGGGCCGGCATGAAGAGCGATGCGATACCCATCGTAGCGAAGAAACTGCCGATTTGCAACCCTGTGAACTGAAGTCCTCCGCCGAGGTAGGCGCCCAGCGAAATGAGCCACGAACCCCAGATCGCGTACTGCAGGAAGTTCATGACGATAAGACGGAATTTGATTCCCATAATTGGTTGATTTATGTGTTGTTTTACTTTTGCAGGCCGTTTTTCCCGAAAGGGGTTATGAACAAAAGTATAAATTTTTTTCGGAATTTTCTTTGCAGTTGAAAAATAAAGTTCTACTTTTGCATCACCGAAAGGACATTGAGCTATGGTGTAATGGTAACACAACAGATTCTGGTCCTGTTATTCTTGGTTCGAATCCAGGTAGCTCAACACAAAGAACGCGCCGCTGATATTCAGCGGCGCGTTTCTTCGTTATTGCGGTCGGCGCTTTTTAGAAGCGGAATCCGACGTAGAAACGGACGGAGTTGGTTTTCAGTTTCGTTTTGGTCGATGAGATGCCCTCCAGGTCTGCATCTTCGAGTGAGAATCCATTGTATTTGGCCTGGCCCCAGCGACCTTCCACGCCGACCGAAATCACTTTCCAGGCCACCGATCCGCCGAAGCTGTAGAACAGGGCGAAGTTGGAGTTGAAACTATCGTCGAGGTACATCATCGAGTAGGAGGGCGTGAGTTGGAAATAGAGGCTGATTTTCAGTTCGTGAACCGGGTTGATCGTAATCGAAGGACCGACCTGCATGCCGTATTCCAGTTGATGATTGCCGATGTGGATCGTTTCATCCATAATTTCGCCGACGGAACCCGAACCCGGCTCTTCCGATTCGGAGATCGTGTATTTCGAATAGTTCAGATCGACCCAGCTCCAGTCCAGACCGAATTTCAACATTCCGAGCAACGGTTTTTTGTGCAGGTAATAGGTTTTACCCCAACTGATCGACACGCCGAAATCGTTTTTCAGCTTCTCGTCGCCGAAATCCTTGAATACGAGCGATTGTTTTACGTAACCGAGGTTGAAGTACTTGGACCTGTTTTTCCATATTTTGCGATCGAGTTCCTCGTTCTTTTGGTGCCGTAATTGCTGGGATAGGTCATCGACGACCCGCTGCAGCGAATCCGTTTCCGTCGCAACGGGAGAGGTCGTTTCGGCGACCGGTTCTTGTGCTGTCGCAGTCAAGGTCCACAGGGACAAACCGATTAAAAACGTAAAGATTTTTTCATAATGGTATTTTTATTTAAGTTGAAGGTTTCTGCCGTTTCCCATACTGCAAAAATAACATTATTGTGAAAAAAAAGTTCGTTTGAATGGAATTATTGTCCGATAAGTATTATATTTCTTTGGTTACTCTTCCTCTTCTTCCAAATATATCTCCTCCATAAGGTTGTCCAGTTCGCGCCGCTCCTTTTTGGTCGGACGTCCCGTACCCCGGTCGCGGAAGACGAAGACCGTTTCGCGGGGGATGTTGAGCTTGTCGAGTTCCGATTGTGGAGTGATGTTGCGACAGTAGTCGGGGACGTTCTTGGCCGGCTGGCGGCTCGACACGTAGCCCACGACTTCGAAGAGATAGGTCACGGGCATCCGTTTGACGGCGATTCGGTCGCCGATCCGCACTTCGCGCGAAGGTTTGGCGTAGGCGTCGTTCACCAGCACCCGGTTCTGGCGGATGGCTTCGGCCGCGTCGCTGCGGGTCTTGAAGATGCGTACGGCCCAGAGGTATTTGTCTAATCTGATCGCTTCCATTTCGTTTTTTCAATTATATCGTACAGGCAAAATCCGATGTCGGGAGGCTCGGTGGCTCCGGCAGATTCGGATTTTCCGTTGTGCTGACGATTCGGGACAGGATGTCGGAACAGAGCCGAAGCCGGTAGTGTGCGGCTGCGGGCTGTCCGACGATTTTCGAACCGGAGGTCGGTAGTAGCATCGATCCCTCGGGAACGGCGGTTTCGGTGGGGAAGTGTCGCGGGCTATTTCTCATAGATGCTTTCCGATTTGGGCATGTCGTGCGATTGTTCGTCGTTCTGTCGGCTGACGCTCAGGATCATGCCCAGGGCGATAGCCGTGAAGATCGTCGAGGAGCCGCCGCGTGAGATGAGCGGCAGGGTTTGTCCCGTTTCGGGAATCAGGTTTACCGTTACCATGATGTGCAGCAGCGCCTGGCAGGTAATCAGCAGGGCCAATCCCAGGACCAGCAGACCCGGAAATGCCGTGCCGCACCGTCGGAAAATTTCGATGGCACGGAAGAAGATCCACAGGTAGAGCAACAGCAGCAGCAGCGCCAGGACGATACCGTACTCCTCGACGAAAAAGGCGTAGGCGTAATCGCTTTCCGGGTGGATCATCTCTACGCGCATGGCGCTCTGTCCGGCGCCTTCGCCCAGGATGCCGCCGTTGTGGATGGCGATCATCGAACGCTCGGTGTCGGTCAGCTGGTCGATCGGCTTTTCGGTTTGGGGCTTGGTCCAGAGGTCGATCCAGGTTTCCACGCGGCCGCCGGCCGTTTCGCTGCGGCCCAGATTCAGCAGGCCGGCCAGCATTGCGGCGGCGAAGGCCAGGCCCAGCAGTTTCATCAGTTCACCGATCCTCACCCGTCCGATAAGCATCATCACCCACGAGGCGAAGAAGACCAGCACGGCCGACGAGGTGTGGGCCGGGAAGATCACTACACAGGAGAGCAGGACGGGGGCCAGGATGGGCCACGTGCCCTCGCGCCAGATTTTGCGCTGGTCGGGGCGCTTCCACCGCAGCGGGTTGAGCGAGGGGATGATCCGCAATTTGTCGATCACGCTCTGCCGGCCGGCGAGCTGCCGGGCCAGAAACAGTACGGTGGCGACCTTGAGTGCTTCCGAAGGCTGGAACTGGAAAGGACCGAGCGGAATCCAGCGGGCGGCGCCGTTGGTCGTGGCGCCGATGAAATAGACGGCCAGCGTCAGCAGAACGCTGCCTGCATAGGCGACCAGCGCCAGGTGGTTGTATATCCGGGAGTTGATCTTGTGTACGATGATGATCAGCGGAACGCAGACGAAAAGGATCAGCAGCTGTTGGCGCAGGAAGTGGGCCGTCGAACGAGCCGTATGCGCATCGTAGGCCATCTTCGCCGTCGAGGAATAGACCACCAGTACGGAAATGACGGCCAGTGCCGCGATAATGATCCACAGCACCTTGTCCCCGGCGAAGAGTTTCATGCCGGGCTCCTGTCCGGGTGCGTCGGTCTGCACAGTCGTACCCTCTGTGTTCGGATTGCCGGCCGTTTTCTCCGTCTGTTTTTCCGCTTCCATCTTATTATTTCGCGTGTTCGGCGACCCACTGTTTGAACAGTTCGCCCCGGTTTTCGTAATTTTTGAAGAGGTCGAAGCTCGCACAGGCCGGTGAAAGCAACACCACGTCGCCCGGACGGGAAGCTTTGCGGGCCGCCTGCATCGCCGCGTCGAGCGAATCGGTCGAAATGATTTCGGGAATTATGCCCGTGAAACTTTCGACCAGCTTGCGGTTGTCGATGCCCATGCAGACGAGCGTATGCACTTTTTCGCGGGCGAACCGCTTGAGCGGCTCGTAGTCGTTGCCTTTGTCCGTACCGCCTGCGATCCAGACTACGGGACGTTTCATACTCTCCAGTGCGTACCACGTGGAATCGACGTTGGTGGCTTTCGAGTCGTTGATATAAGTCACCCCCTCCACAACCCGTACGGTTTCGAGCCGATGTTCCACCTGCGGGAAGGTCCGCAATCCTTCAGCGATTTTTTCGTCCGAAACACCGACCTGCATACAAGCCAGAATCGCAGCCATCGCATTATAGACATTGTGTCTCCCCTGAATACTGATCTCCTGTTTGGCGATCCGGAACTGCCGGTTTTCCAACTGCACGACCACCTCTTCTCCTTCCATCCAGGCACCGCTTCGACATGTATTTTTCTCCCATATACTCCGGTCAGCATAAATAAATCCGGCCATCCGGGGTACAACTCTCACCTGCCGGA
>OGMD01000966.1_pt1 | contig 11113 bp, 9 predicted proteins | sample 1573041 | NCBI WGS metagenome assembly OGMD01 (sample SAMEA2582007, study PRJEB24529) | metagenome | biome: Human gut stool | place: China | collected 2011 | reverse complement strand
GGAGACATGGACAAACGTGAAATATACGATCGACGAGAACACGAAGGATATCACGGAAACAATCGCCGGCTCTTTCAGCCAATACCCACTGAAAACCGCTTGGGCGATCACGATCCATAAAAGCCAAGGCTTGACTTTCGAACATGCCATCATCGACGCATCCGCCGCCTTCTCACACGGACAAGTCTACGTTGCCTTGAGCCGTTGCAAGACATTGGAAGGAATGGTATTGAGTAGCCCGATCACTCGAAACGCCATGATTAGCGATGAGAAGATATTAAGTTATACCTCTTCCCTCTCGGAGCGTCAACCGTGTGAAGACCAACTGCGTCAAGCCCAACAACAGTATTATTTGAGATTGGCAACCGAGCTATTCGACTTCAATCCCGTACAACAAAAGTTGCAATATACATCTTACGCAGCATACACCCATCTGCAAAAACTATACCCGGAATTAAGCAACCAATATCCCCGGGTACGGGATTATTTCCGTTCGGATATAGTAGAAGTAGGCGAACGTTTCTGCCAGCAACTCACCCGTATGATCTCCAGCACGAATCTCTATGATACGGACAAGCATATACAAGACCGCATCCGAAAAGGTTGCGCTTACTTTCTGGAAAAGATCGAGACCTATTGCCTCCCTTTGATAGAGGCTTCCGACGTGGAGATCGACAATAAAGAGGCCCGTAAGGCATTTACATCCGCATTAAAAGCTTTCAGCGATGAGCTTACGATCAAGGTCGCTACATTAAAAGCCTGCCAAGATGGTTTTCGTCTCATCGACTATCTATCCGCCAAGGCTAAAGCGAACATTGAGGAGTCGGCTGTTGCCAGCAAGCGGAAATCGACACGGAAATCGACGGAAGCGGAAAAGATCCCCGTCTCCACGGATGTCTTACATCCTGAGCTATATGCCCGTTTGAAACAATGGAGATACGAGCTTGCCGTAGAAAAGGAGTTGCCTCCTTACACGATCTTGCAACAGAAAGCCTTAATTGGCGTTTGCAACACTTTGCCCACGAACTCGAAAGAACTGTTGAAGATACCCGGAATCGGCAAAAAGATCATAGAGAACTACGGTGAGACCCTATTAGAAATCGTATCTTCCTACTCACCTTCCACGCATGGGAACGGGCTGTGAGATACGGAGACAACTCACGATAGCGGCGACTAAAGCGAAACCGACCGCCACATACATACAAATCGGCATACTATCGGTCGCAGAGGTGACACTAAAGATCAAAGCGACAAATGTCGTCCCCAGCGTTTGCCCCAGCAGTCGTGCCGTACCTTGCATACCGTTCGCCCCACCACTCCGGGAACGAGGGGCGGCCGATATCATCGTACTATTATTCGGGGTCTGGAACAGGCCAAAACCCATACCGCAAAGCATCAATCGCCAAGCGATATCCATATTGGTGGGTTGCTCCGGCAATAAAGCCAATAGAAGAAGTCCGGTCGCATACACCACCATTCCGATACCGCCTAACAATCCGGGATGATATTTCTCGATCAGCCTCCCGGCCACCGGAGCGATCAAGATCGTCGCTACCGGCCAAGGAGTCAACAGCAGCCCCGTCTCCACCTCATTTCTTCCGGCTACATTTTGCAAATAAAAAGGTAATGATACCATCGCCAACAACTGTGCCGTAAATGAAGTAATCGAGGATAATACGGACAAGGCGAATATCGGAATCCGCATCAAGTCCAATGGCAATATCGGAACCTCCTGCCGTAGTTGCCTGCGGATAAAAAATGTTCCGATCACCAATAGAAGAAGAACCTGTAAAGCGATCATTCTCCAGTTCTCATGATGGGCGATGCCTTCCAACGAATAAATCAGCAATCCGAAAGTCAAGGCATTCGAGATTCCACCGATCTTATCAAACTTTCGTTTCGGCCCATCCTTGCAAGGATTTTGAGGCAAAAGAAAATAACCCGTTATAATCGCACAAATCCCTAAAGGTACGTTGATAGCGAACAACCAATTCCAAGAAGCGACTGATAAGATAGCGCCCGCCAACGACGGCCCGGCAGCAATCGATACCGCCACGACCATGGCATTGATACTCATTCCCCGCCCTATATATTGAGGAGGATAAATAATACGAAGTAAAGCGGTCGTCACGCTCATGATAGCCGAGGCTCCGATCCCTTGCAATATTCTTGCGACCGTCAACATGGCGAAAGACGAGGATAAGGCACAGAATAATGACGTTGAGCAGAATATTGTCGTCCCGATCAAGAAAATCCGCTTATATCCATAAATATCTCCCAAAGCGGAGAATGATAAAAGAGACATCGTAATCGTCAGCTGATAAGCGTTGACAATCCAGATCGTGGAGGAAGGGGATGTCCCGAATTCACGGGACAAGGTAGGAAGCGCCACGTTGACAATCGTGCCGTCCAACACGGACATGGTCAATGCCAACGCAACCGCTATTACTGCCCAATAACGCCTCGGTATAAATCGTATCATATTACATTATTTCTTCAAATCGAAACCCAGCATCATGCCATCATATTCACTTGCCAACTTATTGATAGCTTTCAAGGTCGTATTGCTGGATATAGAAGAAACCGTGCTCAAGAACTTCAGTAATTTATCCGCGTTAAAAAGCAATGTCAACTCATTACCAGAAAGGACGACATGGGCGGTAAGCGTAGAAACGGTCAGCTTCTTATTACCCACCGTATACCGTAACGTCACCGTTTTATCTTCCGGACTCACCGAGTAAGTACCTTTCAGGCTTCCCCTTTTCAATGCGCTCGTAAACGTACTATCCGAATTAAAGACATAATTAAATACACCTTCCACGATACCTACTTTCGCGCAATATTCCTTCATTTTCTTCTCTGCCTCGGTAGCCGCCAAGCTTCCCGCTACATTCTTCAAGGCATTATCACCTTCCAGTTGCAGGGCAGGGTTCACATACATCCAAGTTCCCTGTAAATTCTCGAAAGTCACGGCTTTCCCTCCGGTGACAGAAGTCACGGCGTTCTTTACGGCAGATGAATTTAAGATATCTTTCAAGGACTGTCCCTTCATGTTTCCGGGAATCAACAAAAGGCCGCATACGGCCATCCACATACATAATAACTTTTTCATCTCTTTGTTTTTTACTCAATTAGAAAAATCGGCCAAAGATACGAATATTATTCATACATTTGTTTTAAATAACTTTATACAAACATACCATGAGAAAGCAAGTCGTACGTATTTGTATGTTACTGGCCTGCGCCTTTGGCTTTATGCAAGGGCAAGCCAGCATCCAGCCTTCTATCGTAAAAGCTACGATAGACGAGCTAATAGCCAAGGACGCTAAGAATCAAGCAGGAATCACGAAGGGTGTCGAGCAAGTAGCCCGCCTCTGGCAAACCTCCGATGGGGATGAGCAAGCGTTTCAAACCTTCTGCCGGGAGAATTATCTATCCGATCCCGCCGAAAAAGACCAAGTTTTCCTCAAGATCAGCGAGTATCTTGAAGGTATCAATGGCAATTTCAACGAGATGGTACTCTGTCTGCAACGAAATTTGAACCTAGATACCGGACCTCTACACGCCATCGACGAGAAATTCGGGTCCTACAGCCCCAGTTCCCACCTAATGGACGATCTATACGCCAACAAGATCGGCTTCATCATCGCCCTCAACTTTCCCCAACTTACTCTCAAGGAGAAAGAGGCGTTAGGTGATGACCGTAAAGCATGGGCCTACGCCCGTCTGGGCGATATGTTTACGGAACGGATACCGGCGGAAGTAAAGCAAGCCGCCGCCGATACGGAAAGTGACGCAGATATTTACATCGCGGATTATAATATCTATATGGGGCATTTACTAACTCCTAAAGGAAAAACCATTTTCCCCTCCGACATGCGCTTACTTTGCCATTGGAACCTTCGCGACGAGATCAAAGCCAATTATAACAAAGGAAAAGAGGGATTGGAAAAACAACGGATGGTATATGAGGTCATGAAGCGAATCATCTCGCAAGAAATCCCGAAAGAGGTGATCAACTCGGATCGTTACGAATGGAACCCGTACGCCAATACGTTATCCCAAGCTGGAAATGAACTAGAAGGTACCCCTGAAAGCCCAGCCCGCTATCAGAAAATGTTGAATAATTTCAACGCCATGCAGCGTATAGACAAATATACGGGAAACACTTATATAGACCGTAAGTTCACGGAAGATATGGAAATAGATGTCAACGATGTAGAAGCCCTGTTCGATCAGTTCCTTTCCGCCCCCGAACTAAAGGAAGTGGGGAAAATCATCTCCAAACGCCTCGGACGCAAACTGGAAGCCTACGATATATGGTACGATGGCTTCAAGGCCCGTAGCAATCTGGACGAGAACAAGCTAAACGAGCAAACCCGTACCCTGTATCCCGATGCGGTAACGATGGAAAAGAAGCTACCGGAAATCTTACAGAAACTAGGATTCAGCCCCGATCGTGCCCAATATCTGGCGGATAAGATCGCAGTCGATCCCGCCCGTGGTTCCGGTCATGCGTGGGGAGCCTCCATGAAAGGCCAGCGTTCCCGTTTACGTACCCGTATTCCTTCACAAGGGATGGATTACAAAGGATATAATATCGCCATCCATGAGTTTGGGCACAACGTAGAGCAAACGATCTCATTATATGATGTCGATTATTATATGCTCAACGGAGTTCCCAATACGGCTTTCACCGAAGCGCTGGCCTTTGTCTTCCAGAAAAGAGACCTTGAGTTACTGGGCATAAAAGACGAGAATCCGGAAAAAGAAAAGATGGATATCTTGGATAAGATATGGAGCATGTATGAGATTTGCGGTGTTTCCATGCTGGATATCTCCGTATGGAAATGGATGTACGCACATCCTAACGCTACCGCCGGGGAATTGCAGGAGGCCGTAATCCGTCTTTCCAAGGAAATCTGGAATAAGTATTACGCTCCGGTATTCGGTGTGAAAGACGAGACCGTTCTAGCGATTTACTCCCATATGATCGGTTATCCGCTCTACCTTTCCGCCTACGCTTTCGGACAGATTATCGAGTTCCAACTTGAGAACTACCTCAACGGCAAGGATTTCGCAAATGAGGTTAGCCGTATCTTCAAGCAAGGCCGCCTCACCCCGAATGTGTGGATCAAGCAAGCTACCGGCAACGATCTTACCGTAGATCCGATGTTGGAAGCACTCCGTAAGGTATTAAAAGACTAAAACTCTTAGGCCTCATATACTTGGCTCTTACAACCAGAACAAACCGATTCAGATGTGTGTGTGTCAAAAAGAATGATCAAGTCTGTATGGACACGACAACATTTTGGCACACACCTATACAATAAAAAGAAGACTTTTCCCCAATTTGATTATTATTCGCCAAGTTATTCTATACGGCTACAAATACGATCCCATCGTACCCCCCTTGTCTGCGGATTCATGGATCTCCATATAAAGGTGGCCTTTCCCACGATAAATTCCTCAGGCAACAAGCCCCAATAACGAGAGTCTTGCGAGTCCTCGATTCGGTCTCCTGCCACGAAATAGTAATTCTTTTGAAAGGTGTAGCTCACGATCCGGGGATCAAGCTTTTGACCGGTTTCCCATTCTATCAGCTTACGATAGATACTGATGTTCTCACGATTCATATCAATCACATCCCCTTTCCTTGGGAGATATAGCGGGCCGAAGTTTTTCACGTTCCAACTTATCAGGCTGTCTTTCGGAAAACTCCAATATAACCCGGCATCTTTCAGCATTTTGTTACTCTGGACGGAAAATAGTTCTTGTCCCTCGATATTCCCTACGGGTTCAAATATGCCATTGACTCTATAATAACCATTTACGATAGATAGACTATCACCCGGCAACCCCAGACAACGCTTAATGTAATATTTCATCATATGCATCTCTATCCTGTCCAAATTGTTGGGGTATGGATAATTAAACACGACCACGTCATTTCTCCTTATCTCTCTTAGACCCGGTAGACGAACGATCTGAACCTGCTCGCCACGCAAAGAAGCGAAGACGTTGAACAAACGGGCTCCAGGAATCAGCTTGTTCACCAGCACATAGTCTCCCGCTATCAGTCCGGGTTCCATGGAATTGCTCGGGATCTTAAAGGACGAGAAAAGGAATATTTGCATAACCACGAATAAGGCCATGACCATACAGCCCCAAAATAGCGTATCGACCACATATCGGCAAAGCTTGTAAACAAGATCTATTTTCTCATTTTTCTTCATCTTACAAGAACGATTTCCTTTTAAAAGCACCCGTAGGTTCCAAATACAGTAGCACACGAGATTCCCATAACACCTCCATCTCCATTTCCCTAAATTCCATCAATCCCCAATTAGGCACGCCCACCAAAAAGAATCTTCCATGAAAGCCATAACACACAGCGAAGTCATACGCTCCCCAATCATTCCTTATATGTAAGATGACCGGATGGGGGAATTTTTTCAAGTTCGACAAGGTAGACGCTCCGGTTTGCGTACGTAATCCCACCGTTTCCGCCACGTTCGCCAAATCGGATAGAAAGGTTCTTCCGTCTGTTGACTGGCAGGCAGGCAATAAACGGGCGGAATCTACAGCTCCTTTATGGTATCTTATGATTGATAGCAGACACATCACCCCGGAAGATGGAATATCCCGATACACAAATGTCTTTCGTATAAAGCGGAGTGATTTCATATTACCTCTGTATTTATAGCCGTACTTTCCGCCAAGATCTTTGTTCGCATCATGGAAAGATTTCGTTTGAAAGTAGCATAATTCTCAAACAGTTGGACGATTCTCTTCTCGATTGTTCGTGAAGAGTCCAACTTAATACGTGCCCTCAACCCCAAACCGTGATAGACCACCCGCGCTGAGTTTCCTAATTGATCCGATTTTAATGATAAGGGGCATACAAGCATGGGTACCTCCTTTTCGATACATTCCGCGATGCTATTCATCCCGCCAGACGTGATCATCAAGTCGCAGTATGAAAGCAAGTGCAACTGGGGTACCTGTTGGAACACATATAGATTGGACGGACAAGGGAGTAAATAAGAGGTATTATGATACTTTCCTACAGATAGTATGAAAACGAATTGAGGATTTCGTAAGCAAATATCCCTTATTTTCATGAAAATGATTTTAGATCGTTTTTCAAACCCCATAACGGTACTCGAGAAACAATAGATGATCTTTGTATCCGGACGCTGCTGTTTTAGTAAACAAACATCCTCCATAACTCGCAAATATCGTTTATTGAGCATATTCTCCTCCCGTTTCAAGTCTACCCTTGATGGCGCATATTGGCACTTTGGTGGATATTTATGGGGGAAATCAAGACTTGCAGGAGTCATGGACAGGATTTCAATACCCTTGATTCCTACTATAAAAGGTCGCCTCCAATCGATATTCTCCTCAAAAGGGAAACCACATTCTAAGAAAAGCCTCTTATACAAAGAGAAATAGTCTTGTCTACATAGCAGCATAGAGAAAAACAGGTTCCTGATCTTTCTCGCTATCACGATCTTTTCCCACGCCAAGCGTATGCCCAGCCTGGATATGCCTGTCTGCTTAGGGATCAGGCCGGAGGTGAAAGGAGGAACCCAAGGGTCATAAAGGGATAGCGGCATCGTCTCTACAGCGATGACGGGAATTCCCAGCTTATGATACAAGGCCATATGCATGGCGCATTGGGCATCCATACATACACGATCGGGAGACAGCTCCGCAATCTTTTTTTCCCAATCGGCCGCTCTCCGGGAAAAAGCCTGTTCCCTTTCTTGTGTAAACGCAGAGATTACGCATTCCAAGATAAAACGCAGACCCTTTACACGCAGCTCTTGCTTGTCCGAGTCCAAAAGATAATCCAGCATAACGCACTCAAAACCATTATCTTCTATCCGCTTCTTATGCTCGGCTTCTACCGCGCAATAAACAACTCGATGCTCTCTCTCCCGCCACTGATTCGCTAGCGCAAAACTTGCGTTCAAGTGGCCGATGGCCGGATATATGTCGAATAATAGGGTCATGGCTCTTTAATTAATTTAGTAAGTCCCCTACATCTAGATAGGCGAACTGTATATCTGCATTCAGGCTCATTAAAATTCGGTTATTGTCTTTATCATAGCAAAATCTTATGACCGGATATCCGGTTTCTAACGTCTTTAGATAATTACCATCCAAATCGAAAACTACAAATTTTGTGGGATAATTAGTCTTTCCATTTGTGAAAGATTTATTTCCAGAGTAAAGAGCGACTATTCTATTATTACAAAATACCACAGGTCCATAATAGTCAATGCCATGCGTTTCCGTACTCCACTCAGTTCCATATACATTATACTTTAATGTTCCATCTAGATTACATATTGTCATCAAATCATGAGGGATATAAGTCTCCACATAAATACCATGTTCCATAGAGATATCAAAACAAACACGTTTCTTTTTAATATCCGGATGAGTAGTATAACTCATAGGTGTTATTTTGCCGGTTGCCATATTGAATTTTGCAACAATTGGATTGAAATTACCGTTGCCTAAACGTTGTATAATGACTCCAATAGATAATGTGTCGTTAATGTATGTATATTTCTCTATAACTAGTTGTTCATTCATTGTCATTTTTTCAATAGGTAAATATGCCGGATCTGCTATCGCACTATCCAAATCATAGCTAAAAATCTTATATTTACCAAAATCTGACACGTAAAACTTACGATTCATTTTATCTTCTTCTATAGACCCTATACGTGCGATCTCTCCCGGTCCTTGTCCTCTTGGGGCAATACTTGTTATATACTTAAAGTCGTTCTTATCAAAAATATGTACAAACTCATTTGCTGTTTTATAATCGGTGATAAGCATATAATTATCTATTACAATTGGCCATGAATAGCTATTGACAAGGATATCTTCTATCACGATCTCCTTTATCCGATCACGAACATTGATTACATTATCTCTTTTTCCTTGGTGTTTTTCAGTCGCAGAGTTTGAGGAACATCCCCAACAAAAAACGATCAGAAGAAATAGGCAGACTATTTTATTCATATCGAGTACTGTTTGATTTTGTGAAACATATTTCCTTTTTTAGAATGCTTAGGGATTAATGATCTATTTAACCCCTAAACATCTAAACTAGTTAAGCTGATATTATCATAAACTTACATGCCATATTCTCGATAGAAATAAATGCCATTACACTCGCATACACCACTACCATCTACACACCCATTCGGGCAGTAAGCCAGCGCCTCAGTGTTCGCCGACATAAGATCGGAAACTGAAACCTCCTCGTTAGTACTATCGGTATTATTGAACCCGAAAGCGGCTGCTATCGCCGCAAAGCTACCTATTGTTAAAATTTTCTTAAGCATAATGTTCTTGTTTTTGATTTGTTAATTGGAAATAATCCACACTTCCTAAGCCTATTAAACTTATGGAAATTGCCAAAACCTAACGTATAGGTCGATAACTTTCCGTACCTTTGTACACCTCCTTTCTTTTTTAAGGGGTAGTGGGGAGAGTTTGCCAAGTGTTTCGAGGCGCAGGGCAAACCTCTCCTTTCTTTACCCGATGATTATTTATTCCGCTCTACCTCGGATCCGGAGCTTGGCCGGATATTCGGTATTGCATTTCAACTGAATGATCTCATTGAAGAAGCCGACATCCTTGGGATTCATCGTGACTTCCACGGTAGCGATTCCACCCGGGGGAATGGGCTGTTTCGGATATTCTACCGAGGCGCAACCGCAAGTGGAGCTTGTGGCAATGATAACCAGCGGCTTATCACCCGTATTCTTTACCTCGAAAAGCTGTTTCTTGCTGTCGCCTACCTTCAAGGTTCCCAAATCGGCCTTGATGGGGCTTACCTCGCTCGTTGTTATCAATTTGTCATCTTTTTCGTTGGCTGTATCGTAGGTCTCCGACAGCTGCTTGAAATACAGGCTTCGGATCTCCGTACTATGCACAGGATTGCCGATCACCAAGACCTTATTGTCTTTATCTAATAATAAGGTATGGAACTGGGGGAATGGTGGGAAATCGTTTAACTTGTTCAGCTCGCCATCAAAATCGATGCAGACCGGCAAGTCGAACAGATCCCTTTTAAAGAATTGGCACAACTCCTTATAGTCTTTCGGGAAAAAGAAAAACAGGAAAGGGATTTCCCCATCGCTTATCGAATTAGTATACTTAATCAATTCCTGCCATTTCTGCAATTGCAGTTTACAGTCCACACAACCGGAGGAATCCACATACACCAACACCTTATAGGGAGACTGGGGTATCGAGTAGTCCACAGTATCTTTGCCGTAAAGTGTGAATACGGGATGATCCGGGAATTTAACCTCTTTCCCATACCATTCCTTAACGATGGGAAGCAGCTCATTATCGCCCTTTTGCCTGCCACAGGATAAAAACATGATAAAAGTCAGCAGCATAAGCCATGTGTTCCTTTTCATAAGCCTATCAATTTAAGAGTCTGTAAAAAACACCTGAAATCTTTTCTTCATAAAGTTTCCATATCAGCCGGATAGTTTCTTTCTCTAGAGGGACTAAATTAAAAAAAGACGTATTAAACAGATGTAACGGTAATCACGATGGCAATATATAAAAAAAACATCGAACCAACAAGAAAAAGTAAAAAAAATTAACAAAAAAATTAATATTCTTTTCTCAAGGATATACTTACTAAGCGAAGTAAGTACATATCCATGGGCACTTGCAGTATATCTTCTATGGCCAAGTAAGTATATATCCTGAAACCACTATGATGAAAAAATGTGACCCCTTTAACGCAAAAAGGCCATCCCGTTTCCGAGATGGCCTTCTTTTATATAGAAAGAATCTTATGTTCCGATTACAACTTGTCGTTAGAACCAAGAACGTTGATGATCTTGTGTTTGTAAAGTTTCTCCATGTTATCACGAGCCGGGCCCAGATATTTACGAGGATCGAATTCAGCCGGTTTCTCAGCAAAAGTCTTGCGGATAGCGGCAGTCATCGCCAAACGAGAGTCTGAGTCGATATTGATCTTACATACAGAAGATGTAGCAGCCTTACGCAACCATTCTTCAGGAATACCGATAGCAGCCTTCAAAGCGCCACCATATTGGTT